>Ga0181351_1000315_pt1 | contig 13295 bp, 4 predicted proteins | sample Su13VDMM15SD_FD_170485 | JGI IMG/M metagenome (GOLD analysis project Ga0181351, IMG submission 170485) | Freshwater viral communities from Lake Michigan, USA - Su13.VD.MM15.S.D | ecosystem: Environmental > Aquatic > Freshwater > Lake | place: USA: Michigan | collected 2013-07-16 | reverse complement strand
ACAGCAGTGGTGTTAAATGCGCAGTACCAGATAACAGTACTTACTCCAAACACATACACATTTACAGCCTCGGCCACGGCAACTGCAACGGATGCTGCTGGCTCCCCCGGTGGCGGTGTTTCTGTTATAGCCGCGTATCAAATAAATGTTGGCCCTGCTATTCCTATCCCTCTTGTGGGTTGGGGCGCTGGTAGTTGGGGTGAGGTGGGCACAACATGGGGCGATAGCGAACTACCCCCCACATCTTCGCTTCGTTTATGGAATCAAATTAATTACGGCCAAGATTTAGTGTATGCCCCACGCGCAGGCAGTATTTATTACTGGACTGCCAACAATGGTGTCAATACTCGTGGCGTGCTGTTAAATAGTTTAGGCGGCGCGGTTACTATTTCTTTGGGGTCTCCCACTGTTATTACCGCATCTAGATTGTTTACTGAAGGCACGCCGCTTCAGTTTGGCGGTGATCTTCCCGTAGGAATGACCGTTGATACAACGTACTACGTTTTTAACGTAAACGGTTTGTCATTTAATTTATTAGATGTGGCAGGTATTCTAGTTAGCACTTCTGTAGCCCCACCGCTTATTGGTAACGTTGCTAGGGGTGGCACCGGTACTATGACCGCTAGTGTTGCGCCATCTGCAGTTACAGCGGCACTTACTGGAGTGGCTGCAACGGGCGCGTTAGGCGGTACAAGTGTTATTAATTTGACGCTCAGCGGCGTTTCTGCAAGTGGCGATTTGGGTTCCGTTAATGTTAATGGTAGCGCCGTCACAAGCGTGTCCGCAAGCGGTGAAGTTGGCACAGTGGGCGCTAACGTTGTTTTGGTCGCACTTACTGGCAATACGGCGTACGCAAATGTTGGCTCTGTTGGTATCAGTGGTTCTGTAGTTGCCTACATTTCCCGTATTGTTGACATCCCCACTATTCAAAACTGTACTACAGTATCAGACGTAGCACGTTTTGTAATTGCGTTTGGTTGTAACGATTATGGCTCCAATATACAAGACCCTATGCTAATTCGCTGGTCAGCGCAAGATGACATTTACAACTGGACACCTGATCCTACAAACCAAGCGGGGTTTGCACGTATTTCTCACGGCTCTGAGATTGTTACTACGATTCAGACCCGCCAAGAAGTTGTGATGTTTACCGACTCGGCTATATACTCACTCCAATACCTTGGCCCCCCGTACGTGTGGGTACCGCAGTTGCTTGGTGACAACATCTCAATAATGAGTCCTAACGCGGCTGTGATTGCTTCGGGTGTTGTGTACTGGATGGGTGTAGATAAGTTCTATCAATACGATGGTCGTGTAAACACTTTGAACTGCGACCTGCGCCGTTTTGTGTTTGGTGACCTTAACCAAGAGCAAGCATCCCAAGTGTTTTCTGGCACCAGCGAAGGTTTTAACGAGGTCTGGTGGTTCTACTGCTCGGCTAATAGCACGGCAATTGACAAGTATGTTATTTACAACTACGTTGAAAAAATCTGGTACTACGGCACTATGTCTCGGACTGCTTGGCTTGACTCGGGGTTGCAGTCTGTTCCTATTGCGGCAAACTACGTCACGGCTACGCTTACAGGCAACCTAATTAACCACGAGACAGGGCTGAATGACAATACAACCGGCACCGCTGTAGCCATTGATGCTTACATTAGCTCGTCTGAGTTTGACATTGGTGACGGCCACAACTTTGGTTTTGTGTGGCGTGTATTACCTGACTTGACCTTTGAGAACGCTGAAAACACCCCTGCTGGTGCTGTGCCAGCAGTGGCTATGACTCTGCAAGGGTTGGCTAACTCAGGCTCTGGGGTTACAAGTACAGCTTCACAACCCGTGTCCAAAAGCAGTACGTACGTTATTACGGAACAGTTTACTGGCACGATCTTTACCCGCATGCGCGGTCGCCAGATGATTTTTAAGATTAGCTCAAACCAAGTTAACACCTGTTGGCAGTTGGGCGCACCCCGTATTGACATCAGACCGGACGGTAGGCGCTAATGACATCCAAAAACAGGATCATTACCCCCGCACCACCCAATTTGCCGTTGGGTACGGATCAGTACGAGCGTCGGTATCAAGATCAGTTTACAAACGTCTTACGCTTGTACTTTAATCAACTGCAAAATGCGTTTGGTGAGTTGTTTGGCCCGACTGGTGGTAAGTACGTGTCGAATCCATACGGGGCGTTTTCTAGCGACCAAGACCAGACAGCAGTAGCTAATACAGCTACGTTAATGACGTTCAATACCACTGACTTTGCCGATAGCGTAAGAATTAACAACTCGGAAATTATTGTGGAGTATGCAGGCGTATACAACTTGCAGTTTAGTGCGCAGTTCCAAAACACGGACACTGCTTTTCAAGATGTTTACATCTGGCTTCGTCAAAACGGCGTAGACATTACAGGGTCAACTGGATTTGTATCTATTCCAAATAGACACGCTGGCACGGACGGACACTCAATTGTTGGCTGGAACTATTTTTTGACTATGAATGCCAATGACCACGTTGAGATTTACTGGTCTGTGCCTACTACCGATGTAAGTATTCAACACCTTGCCGCTTCCGGTACACCCACTAAGCCATCTACTCAATCCGTTGTAGCCACACTTTCATTTGTGTCTGCGCTCCCCGCATGATATTATCTAGCAACCCCCATTTTGAGAGGCAACTATGAGCCTTGCTGTACTAGCCGACCACATGGCATCTAAGGGTCGCGGCCCTGACTCGATGCTTATCCACATGTCCCCCCGTGAGGTGCAGGGACTACAAGCTTTGGCTATGAAGAATGGCGGTTCCCTTACTATTAATCCCGAGACGGGTCTACCTGAAGCTGGCTTCTTAGATAAGTTGCTCCCAGCTATTATTGGTTTTGGGTTAAATTATTTTGTCCCCGGCTTGGGGTCTGCTGTCGGTACCGCGTTTGGTACTAGTGCCGCAGTTGGTACAGGTCTTGCTGTGGGTGGTTTTGAAGCATTACGTACTGGTGATTTGGGTAAAGGTATTAGCGCAGGTCTTGGCGCTTACGGCGGTGCGGGATTACAAGCAAGTTTGGCTGGTAACGCAGCTACGGGGGCTTTTCAATCTGAAATAGGTAGTGAAGCTTTAAAAACCGCTGGCCTCACTGGAGAAGCAGCATTAACCGCCGAGGCCGACCAAGTTGTTCAAAGGGCTGTTGAGAGTCAACTTTCAGACAGATTAGCTAATGCAACGCCGTTTGAAAAACTAGCCGCCGGAGCTAGCCAAGCAACATCTAGTCCAACAGCAATGGGAAGTTTTGCCAAAGATAACTTTAAATACCTAGCCTCTGCCGCTGGCCCTATCCTTGCCGACCAAGCAGTTAAGTCCAATATGCCGACAACTACGACTCGCCCCGGTGCAGTGCGTACGTTCTCTTATGACCCTTACGGACAACTTTATACGCCTACAGGTAACTATGAAGTGCCTATTAAAGCAGCGTATGGCGGCTTAATGGGTATGGATGACGGCGGCTACAACCCCGGCCAATTAAATTTTGCTGAACGTAGTGAGCCTGTTGTGCGTATGGCTGAAGGTGGCGCGGCTCCCGCTTATAACTCTGTTGAAGATTTGTACACAAACATCCTTGGCCGCGCTCCCGATGCGGGTGGTTTGGAGTTCTGGAAACAAGGTTTTGGTGACACCATTGATGCTAATGAAATTGCCAGTTTTAAACAAGCGGCTCAAGCAGAGTTGGCAAACCGCACGCCAGCCCAACAGCAAGCTCTTGCTCCTAATCTGATGGCCGCAAACACGGCAACTACAGGTGCTACTACGGGTGGGTTAGATAATCTTGCCGCAGCAAACAATATTGCAAACGTTACAACGGGTGGTGCTACAACGGGTGCTACTGGAGCCGTAACTTCTCTTGCAGATGCGCAATCTCAAGTAAATAACATGTACCGCAATGTGCTTGGTCGTGATGCTGACCCTGAAGGTTTAAAGTTCTGGAGTGGCGCTATTGCTTCTGGCCGTTCACCCGAAAGCATTTACCAAGATTTCTTAACCAGCGCCCGTGCTAACACTGAGTTAGTTACTGCCGATCAGATCAAAAACAAAACGTTTGCTGAAGCAACAACACCGTACGCAGGCTACATGTCCGCTGACACTAGCAATATTGTTGACGACTGGGTGCGCAATACTCTTGGACGTGAGCCAACCGCCGCTGATAAACAACAGCAATGGTACAAAGACGCATTTACTTCCATGAGTACGCAAGGGCAAGCAAAAGGGTTGTACGGCCAATTCCAGTCTTATGCTGGAGCCGAAGCAACTAAAACTATTGCCGACAGAATTAAAGAAATTGATGCAGAGCTAAGAGCCAAAAACTTGACAGACGCTGACTTGCTTGCACAAACAGGTAAAACTAAACAGCAGTTGGCTTCTGAAGGTATTGACCTTGGTAGAAACTTAATTGGTGCATCTCAATTAGCACCTGCGGCTGGTAGAACAAAATTTGACTTAGCGGCGCTTAAGAAAACTTTGACACCACAAACTAATGCGCCTGTTGGAACAACCAACCCCTATGGCAACGAAACAAACCCCGGTGACATTACGGTTAACCCAGACGGTTCTAAAACAATTACGCCTAACATTCCCGGTCGCCCAGATGGTGGTTTTTCTGGTATTGGGCAGGTTAAAGATGCGTACACAGCAGGTGGTGGTAGTTTGGGCTACATCCCTTACGCACCTAAAACAATGGAAGAGTTTGAAGATAAATACGGTTATAAAACTCCAAGTGGCTCTAAAGAAGCCTATGACTATCTGACTGGCAAGACTCCATACTCAGCTACTCCCTACACAGAGACTGGCGAAGTAATGAAGCCGTATTCCGAAGCAGTTATGGGCGTACCTAGAAACATTTCTTCTAAGAAAGTTTTGTTTGACCCTGCTACCAGAACATACAAAAACAACCCTGACTACATACCTGTATCTTACACAGACAAGGGCGAGAAAGTTTATGGGTTGTCTAGTAAAGACATTGCGGCTCAATTGCCTGATGTGGCTACGTCTGATTACGAAAAATGGACAAAAGACAATAACGTAACTCTTGCACAAATTGCTGAAGCTTTAGGTATTAGCCTAGCAGAAGCTAAGAAACGTTATCCAAAATTAAGTGGTAAAAAAACAACCACAGACGACACTGCAAATACTGGCGGTTCCTACGATGGCGGCGGTGGCGGTGGTATGGCTGCTGGTGGTTTGATGGCTATGGCTGGTGGCGGTATGGCTGGTCAGTTTAACCTCGGTGGTTACTCTGATGGCGGCAGGCTTTTGCGCGGCCCCGGTGATGGTGTGTCTGACTCTATTCCTGCAACAATTGGTAACAAGCGCCCTGCACGACTTGCCGACGGTGAGTTTGTTGTACCTGCACGTATCGTGTCTGAGTTGGGTAACGGCTCAACTGAAGCTGGTGCACGTAAGCTGTACGCAATGATGGATCGTGTACAAAAAGCCCGCCGAAGCACTGTCGGCAAAGGCAAAGTGGCAAAAAATAGCCGCTCTGACAAATATCTTCCCGCATAAGGAGCCGATAAATGGCAACCCCAACCCAAATACAACAGACGCAATACGGCTTTGCACCTGAGATCGCCCCTTACGCGCAGACCATGCTTGGTCAGGCTGCGGCTTTAACCGATACGGAGATGAATCCGTACATGCAGTATCAGGGTCAGCGTGTTGCTCAGTTCTCTCCACTGCAAAATCAGTCGTATCAGAATGCTGCTTTGATGCGATCTCAGCCCCAGTTGCAAGACGCAACTGCTATGGCGGGCATGGCCGGTTTAGGTGCTCTTAACACGCAGTACACTTTTAACCCATCAAATTTTCAGTCTGCTGATATTCAAGGGATGATGAACCCCTACATGCAAAATGTAGTGGAGCGCCAGCAACAAGATGCCCAGCGCCAAGCAGATATTGCCCGCCAAACACAGGGCGCACAGGCGGCTCGTTCAGGTGCGTTTGGTGGCAGTGGTGACTATCTTATGCGTGGGCAGGCCGCAGGTAACTTGGCTCGTCAAAAAGGCGACATCCAAGCACAAGGGTTGAACAACGCTTACAACCAAGCAATGCAGCAATACAACACCCAGAACCAACTTAACGCTCAACAGCAACAGTTTGGCGCGGGTCTTGGGCTGCAAGGTCTGCAAACAGCTAATCAAGCGGCTCAAAATTTAGCTAACATTGGCAACACGCAGTATCAGCAAAACATGGGTATCAATGCGTTGCAAAATCAATACGGCTTGCAACAACAAGCGCAGACGCAAAAAGACATAGATACTAAGTACCAAGACTTCTTAAACTACCAGAACCACCCATACAAACAGCTCGGCTTTATGTCCGACATTATTCGCGGCGCGCCTTTGACTCAGACAGGCTCTTCTATTTATCAAGCGCCTCCTTCAACTGTGCAAAATATTGCATCGTTGGGCCTTGCCGGGGCGGGTATTAATAAAATTATGGGTTCAGCTAACGGTGGTTTGACTCAGAGTATGGCAGAAGGCGGTATGGCTTACGCTAATGGCGGTGGCATTGGCGCACTTGCTTTAAATCATTTGGTGTAAGGAATAATTATGATTGATATGGCATCTGTCTACGCCGACCGGTTTAAAAATAATGCCGACGCACTTCGCGCCGCAGTAATGGGCCAAAGCCCTGACCCTAAATTAGACCCCTACACAGCGCTAAATGCGCTAAAACTAGTTAATGAATCCCAACGGATGGCTATGGCAGGTCAGGCACAACAGCCAACTTCGTCTCCCTCTATCCTTGCTGAAAATATAGCTCCTCCTGCGGCCCCACAAGGTCTGGCTGGAATGGTGCCTATGGGCGCTCCTACAGGTCAGATGCCACAAGGTATGCCGCCACAAGGAATGCCTCCACAGGGAATGCCTCCACAGGGAATGCCGCCCCAAGGTATGCAAGCCGCGTCCGGTGGTTTGGCTAACATGTACACACCCGAGGAAGACTATGCTGACGGCGGTATTGTTGCGTTCCAATCGGGGGGCCCCGCTTATGCAGGTAGTTCTGACGGCGCTGTTGCTTATGCGGGTACTCCGGCGGTTAGCGCTAATCCTTTTGCCGATAACACCGAAGGCGAAGGTGAAAACTTAAGCGAGCGAGAAAGGTTATTGGCTTTACTTGACGAAATAGAAGACGGAGATGGTGACCCCACTGCCTTTGCTGCCGCTAATAAATTAGGGCTTGGTGTTGCTCGCCGTATTGCTAGTCGAGATTTAAGGGATTTAACTCCTAAAGAGGCTAAGGAGATGTATTCAACTAAGTACAAAGAAATTACCGACGCTGCTGGCCCAAGCCCGTACGCTAGTATGCGTGCCGATATAGTTGAGCAAGGTAAAGAGCGTGCTGGTAATTTAGAGTTTGCAAAGGGTGAGGCTTTACTACAAGCAGCTTCTGACGTACTAGAAGGCAATAACGCAATGCGTGGTCTTGCAAAAGGCGGTGCTAAGTTCGCCAAAGTTTATGGCGAAGCACAACGTGCCGATAAAGCTGTTAAACGATCTATGTCTCAAATGGAGTTCCATATTAATGACGCCGAGCGCAAAGAACGTATGGGTAATTCCCGCGCCGCTGCCGCCGCTGTGGAAAGCGCGCGTAAAGATCGTAGAGATATGAACAAGGCAGAACTTGATAGCGATATAGCGTTGGGTAAGTTGGCTACTGAAATGGGCAAAGTTAACAAGCCCCCTCGCGCTGCTGGTGCTGGTGGCGAAGGTAAGTTACCGCAGGTTGATCGTGATGCTGCTGCAATTACCAAGCAAATTATTGCATTGGAAGAAAAAGACCCCAATGATCCAAGAATTGCGTCTCTCAAAAAGCAAAAACAAGGTTTGTTGGAAATTATTGGAGTTACTAAAGACGTTGGCCCCAATAGACTTGGTGCTCAAGAAACTCAAATCTTTGTTGGCGCAGCTAAAGAAGCCACTAGTAGCGCACGTAAGCGTGGAAATCAAGATGCAGCGTATTTAGCAGCATTACGAAATAGAGATGCTGCCGCTGCTAATAACCGTATGAAAGAAATTTACGCGGAAGAAATTCAGAAGTTTTTCCCTAGCACGCCTTTGTCTGACTTATTGGCAGCAGCGCCACCCGGCGATCTTACGCCTGCAGGTGGGGGCGCACCTACACCGGCAGCAGCTAAACCAGCAGCGCAAAAAGCATTACCAATGCCTGCTACACAAGCTGAATTAAAAACCAATCAACTCTATAATACAAGCCAAGGCCCGGCGGTTTGGAACGGCACAAAATTCGTAGCGCAATAATTTAAAGGGGTTGTATGGCTAGAGAGTTTTCCTTTGAAGAGGCTATAGCCCCTCCAGCTAAAGCATCTGCACCCAGAGAGTTTTCCTTTGAGGAAGCCGTCGGCGCTAAACCTGCGCCAAAAGCAAAAGCAAAAGAGAAGCCTAGCGTAGAAGAAGCAGGGTACGACTTTGGCGCTGCAATGGCGGCGGATATTGCCCCTGTTGAGCCAACAGAGAAAAAAGTCTACACGGGTAGTGTGTTTGATACTCAGCCGTTTGAGCCAGAATTTAATAAAGCAGAAGCCGACCGACTCTCTCGCCGTGCGTATGCAGAAGCCACTACTAAGCCAGCACGTCGCACACAGTACGTGCAAGCCACACCAAAAGAACAATTAGAAAGAACCACTGGACAAGCTGCGTTAGATACAACGATTGGTTTGATGCAAGGTGCTGTAGCCATACCTAAAGGCATAGCTGAAAACATTAACGCTGGGGACAACCCACTTGCACGGTTTTATAAATCTTCTACTGAGGCAGGTGAAAGAGCAAAGTCTCCATACTTGCAAAGCCAGAAGGCGGAGCGCGAAGCATTACTTAAAAATGTTTTAGCAAATCAAGGCGAGCTTGCTGAGACTAGAGCCGCGTTTACTAGTATGTTTAGCCCTGCTGGTGCCGACATAGTTGCGCAAGGCGCGGGTTCTTTAATACCAACTTTTGGATTAAGTCTCTTAGGGCTTGGTCAGAAGTCTATGGTAGCAATGAACGCCCTGTCTAACGCAGGTGGTTCCGCTCAAAGCGCCGCAGAAAAACTTAGCCAGATGAGTCCAGAAGACTGGAGCAAGAGCAGTGCGTATCAGGACTTACGTGCTACTGGCATGTCCCATCGTGATGCAGTTAACATGCTTACGCCTTTGTTTGCGCTCCCGTCGCAATTTGTCGGCGGCCTTATTGGTGTGGCATCTGGAACTACCGGTTTAGAAGCTCGTTTAGCTGGCAAAGCAACACAAGGTGCCCGCGCTTCGCTTGGCCGTGCAGGTGCTGAATTTCTTGGTGAGGAAGCTGAGAGTGTTATACCGTCGTTTGTTAGCAACGTTACACAACGACTTATTGATGAGAAGAAATCTCTTACCGAAGGTCTAGGAAGAGAAGCCGTCGAGACTGCTTTTGGTGCCGTTCCCGGCTCAGCTTTAGCAGCAATTCCGCCAGCACGCCGTCAGCGTATGGATCAGTACGTACGCGATAGAGGTTACGAAGGTCTTTCGGAATATATTGCACGTTCAAAAGGATTCCTTGGTGGCCCTAAGAAATCAGTAGACCAAGTTATTGCTGAGCTAGATGCATTGGTTCAGAAAGAACAGGGAGAACAAAATGTTGGACAGACTATCACCGAGCCAAGTGGAGAAGGCGTTCCAGTGGCTGACGAGTCCGGTCGTCGAGAGCCCACCGGAGGACTTGGTTTCCTTGAGCCAGATGGAATGGTTCCTACTGGACAGGATGCTACAGAAATTGCTGGAAGAGAAAGAACAAAACCCTCTGCAGTAGAGGGAACACCGATTAAAACTAAAGGAGCCGACGTTGGCATTACGACCACTGAAACCCAGCAAGCAGAAACGCAAGGACAAGAAACAGCCCCAGCCGCAAATGTAGACCTGCTTGACAAATACTTTACGCCCAACTCAACGTTGCATAAGTTTTATAAGAAACTACCGGAATATAGTAAAGGTCAGCCGGATAGTGTGTATCGTATCGTAGGCAATTCATTATCAAGTGTTAACGAAGCCCTTCAGTTTGTAACTGAAAGACTGCAAGCAACTGGGCACCCTAGCGTTACTGCGACGTCCCCGCTGCAACGCTCCTATGCAAAGTCCACTGCAACACCTGACATTCAATTTTTGCACAAGTCAATTTCAGAATTATCTGGACTTGGTGTTCGTATTGCTAATCAGGGTATGGCTGTTGCTAAACAGTACAAAGGCAAAAAGGCAATATCGACTGATACATTAGGCAAATCAATAGACGAATTTTGGGCAGATGCAAGCAAGCTTGTTGACGGGCTTTATTTATACGGATTACTTGATCCAAAAGATGCTGCTGAATATGAAAGGGATAAAGGTTTAACTCCAAAGCCTACTGAAACATCTGCGCCACCCGCCGAGACTGCCGAAGCCCCTGTTGAAATACCTACGCCAGAAGATACAACTCCATCAGTAGATGAGCTATTCCCACCACCAAAAGGTGATGTAGCTACTGAGGTTGAAGTGCCAGAAGGTGCGTTTGAAACTACTACCAAAGAGTCACCTACACCGCCAGCAGAACCCGCGCCTTACTTTGGTGCGGAAGAAATTAATGCGCTAGGCAAAAAAATCGCCGACCTGATTGACTCCGCTACCAACGACTTTATGGTTGGTGACATGGTAAAGTTTGGAAACATAGCCGGTGTGGTTGTTGGTACAGAAGGCGATTACGTCCGCATGCGCCCCGATGGTGCTAAGTCACCAAAGGCTTATCAACGTGTTCCTAAGAAATCGTTAACGTTTATTGCGCGGCCTGACACTACGTCTACTTCAGCGGCTTCTAAATCCGCAGACCAAGATAAGAAGTTTGGTTCTGAGCAAGGGAAACTTAACGCAGACATGGCTGGTCTCATTCAGCTTCTGGGTGCAAACATGTACGCCACTAGCATTGCCGAGGTATCTGTTAAAGAACTTTTGCAAAATGCGTTTGACGCTGTGAAGGGCGCGGTATCCAGCAAAAAAGCTAAGTCACTGTACGAAGTTGGTAAGATAAATATTGAGATCAACGGTGATGAACGCACGATTACTGTGACCGACAACGCCAGAGGCATGACTCCTGAGATTGTGCGGGATGCGTTCTTTACTGTTGCTGGCTCTGATAAATCTGACTTGTCTCCCGAAGATCGAAGCGGTGGCCTTGGCCTTGCCAAGATGGGTTTTATGCTTGGTTCCGAGCAACTGATTTTAGACACCGTACGTGATGGCGTACGTGTACGTGTTGATACAACCGCTAAAGATATTGCAGATAGCAAATTTAAGATTACCAAATCACCCGCACCAAAGGGCGAACACGGCACAACTGTGACCGTTAAAATTCCTGAGTTCTACATAGACCCAAAGACTGGTGATAAAAAGTCTATTTACTTCTCAAGCAACGCTAGTTATTATGATCCGCTTCAGAAGCCACTGATTGGCCCAGTAGTAGTTGAAATTAAATCTACGGGTTTAAGTGGCACAACTATATTGCCCGTAGGCGTTAATTTTCCTACGGATAAATTTCAGCAGTTTAAAGTTAATTTTAGTTGGGGCACTGCAGATGTTTATTTTGGAAAAGAGCGTAACCCCGGAAAAGTGTATGAGATAGATCATCAAGTGTTGTCTAGTGGTGTGTACCAATTTGATACTACGTTTAAGATTGGCGACGAAAAAATACCTTACGACATTATTGTCAACGTTAAGCCTAACGTAGAAGCAAAGCACCCAGATTACCCATTTGAGAATAGCCGCGAACGCTTTAAAGGGCGTTTAGAAAAAGACGTTGGCGCTCTTAACGCATACCTTGCACAGATTGCACGGGGTAACGAAGCACAAGACCTGCAAGACAACTTTAAAAATATTGTATCGATGCCACGAATGGACGTTGGCCAAGACATTGCTGACGTTAGCAACAAACTGTATAAGGCATTTGATAAGCGCGGCACTACTGCTAAGCGTGTGGAACTACCTCCCATGCCTGCAGAAGTTAGTGTTGTCGGTACTACAGTTGTTATTACAAATACGGGTAAGGTACTTGCAGACGCCGCTAAGATAAGTGAAAAGAAAAAAGAAGCTTCGTTTAAAGCAGAGCAAGAAGCACCCGAAACAAAAGACTTTTTGTTGCAGATGGCACAGAACCCTAAGCAGCCTATCTTTCACAATAATACTAGCATTAACTATCTAGAAGTTGGTAAACAATACGGCAATCCTGAGGTGTTCTTTGCTGAGCTTGGTACGATAATGGTCGAGATGAAGGAAGCGCTTGCTGAAAGCGGCTTCTCTGGGTACGATAAACTTAAAGCCGAAAACTTATTCTTTGGTGGTATTTCCGTCGATAAGGGCTACGGCGGTGTCCATATTAAAGTGCCGTATAAAGCGGTACTGTTAAACCCCTTCTACGACTTTGGTGCTAAAACATTGTTTGGCGCACGTGAGTACATGTGGGAGACGATGACCCACGAGATAGCACATACTGGATCTATGGATCACGGTGTGGCGCACAACACTCAGATGCTAAAGGTACGTCAGTATCTTGCAGACGAGGGTTTAGCCGATTACTATCGCGACGCTATCATGGATATACTGCGTCGCCACGAAGCAACATTCACAGCAATGAGGGAAGCATATGGACGATCAACAACGAACAACACTGGAAAGTCTCTTGAGGACTACGGAAAAGGTTCCGCCTCAACACAGGCTGGAGGCATTGGAAGTAGCAGCGAGGACGAACTGGGAACTGTACCGACAGGAGAGCGACGAGGAGGGGATGGCGATATACGCGCCGCTTCTGAGATTGATTCAACAGTCGGACTCCGTAGAGACGATTCGCCAGAGTCTGTAAAAGGTCTTAACCAAGATGTTGTTAACGCAATTAACAACAACGATATCAATGGTGCGCTAAAGGCTCTTGCACGTAACACGTCGGGACTCTACTCAGAACTTGCTAGTCGGTTAGCGGAATTAGACCTGCCAACAAATATTACGTTTGGTCAGACTGCGGACTTATTGCACCGCTCGATGAACACTACCGTTGGCCAGCAACAAATTCGGTTGTTTGCGTATTTGAGCAGGCAGTACCCTGATTTGTACGATAAGTACTTTAAAAATTATGACCGTTCCGAGAATTTGGAAAAGGTTTACGCTGGACTGCAAGCTTTGCAAAAAGGCAAGTATGCCTTAGACCCAGTCATTGTTGAGTTTAAAGATGTTGCTGACGCATACAACCGCAATATTAAAGGCT
>Ga0181351_1000312_pt1 | contig 13386 bp, 19 predicted proteins | sample Su13VDMM15SD_FD_170485 | JGI IMG/M metagenome (GOLD analysis project Ga0181351, IMG submission 170485) | Freshwater viral communities from Lake Michigan, USA - Su13.VD.MM15.S.D | ecosystem: Environmental > Aquatic > Freshwater > Lake | place: USA: Michigan | collected 2013-07-16 | reverse complement strand
TCGTAATCGTCAAACGTTGGTATTCCAATTGTTAGCTTCATTTTGTGCATTAATTAGTTTCTGTTGCATGTCATCTTCAATATCAATTATATCTGCTGTATTTATTATAGTGTACTTACTATAATAAGAGTAAACAGCGTGGTAATAACTACCACCAACTGAAGCTGAATTAGCTGGAAATACTACCATTAAATGTTATATTTTTTACCTTTATGGGAAAATCTCCAGACCATGTTATACCTACACGTACGCTACCTGGTACTTTACCTAAATCTATACCTGTATTATAAGTTACTACTTGCTTATAAATATCATCTTCATACTTATAAAATACTACCTGTTGCATATTATTTTTAAATGCAACTCTAAAAACATACCAATCATCATTAAAAGGTGTAGTTAGTGATGGTATATATTGTGACCCAACGTATTCAAATGAAGATAATTTTCTTACAACAAAACTACTAGGTTGTAAAGTAGATGTACCTGTTTTGAATTGTTGTAATCCTCCGCTTAAAGAAAAAAGACCCGTAGCGTCATACATTGCACCTAAAAAGAATCCACTAACTGCTGAAAGCGATGTTTTAGTTGTATCAGTAATAATACCTAAACCACCTCCAGCACCACCACCTGTAAGTGTAATGACGCTACTATCTAGTAAAAATACACCAAAACCATCGTAAGTTGATACGTTAAACTCTAAACCTAAAAAATTATTATTTTGAAGAAGTATTTTATCATTTGTTTGTAATAATAGATTACCAAATGAGATTTCTCCCGTAGGATCTTGTATCAAGAACGAGACAGTTATATCGTTATCTGTCTTGAATGCTTGTTTATAGAGTATATTACTACAAAAACCTAATGACATGTAATTATTTAGTAAGTGTTATCAATTAATAAAGAACCCAGATTTATCTAAGGTACCTTTAAATTTAACTTGTTGTGTTTTAAATCTTGGAATTACTAATGTAAAATCAATGATATATTGAGAGTCATCAAATAAAGGGGTTACATTTATATTCTTAACACTTACCCTAGGTTCGAACCTTGTAATTGCATTTAATATAGTTTCACCGACAAGTCTTGCACGCTGTTCTGTTACAGGTAAGAATAAAAGATCACCAAAATTGCAGCCAAAAAGTGGATTTAATATTTTCTCACCGGGTGATGTAGTAAGAATACTAGTTATTGCATTTTTGATTGCACCTTCATTATTATCAACACGTATATCAGTAATTTGAAGCGTTTTAGCTGATTGATCACTAAATGTTCTATCTAATTGTAAGTCCATTCTAATATCAGTGTATACAGCAGTATTAGTTCTGTTTGCATCTGTATTTTGTAAAAAATCTAGCACAATCTTTGCCATTTAAATATTTACATAGAGAGAAAAATATCAAAGTTAATAAATAATAATATGCAGAAAAAGTTTCTTACTCTCATAGAAAATGCCATCGTACGTAATACCAATGGAGGCTTACTTGTTGGTGATGTTGTAAAGTTAGTTGATAGCTTTAAAACTAAAGAAGAATTTAAAGAATTACCCGATAACGTAAAAGAGAAAATATTAGACTTGTCTAAGAGTGATCTTAACTTGTTTATAACAGCAATTAAGACAGAATACCCTTCTAATTATACCGCAAGTGAATTAAACAGAGGCGGTTGCTTTTATGTTGAGATAGCACCAGAGTTAGCTCCAGGCTTACTAGATAGACAGAATAAAATAACTGTTTGTTCTACATTAGTAGTTCCAGATAATCAATACCCTAATTTACCAAGAATTCCAAATTCATTAAGAAGAAAAGAAAGAATCAATATGAAACCTGTACCAGTTGATGCTTATGAAGAGAATGAAGAAACCATAAACTCACCGCATAATCAAACTTGCAAAACTCAGCAAGGTGATAAATTAAAGTGGACTGAAAAAGAGCTACCTACAAAGAATACCGTTATACCTTCTCACTCAGCAAAAGACCCTGTTATCAAACCAATCAGTGAGTCTTATATCAACAAGTATATGAGTGGTTTCTAAGCTTTTTCTATTTGACAGAAACAAGCAAACGCATTTACTTCTTTATCAATTACAAAAGCATCCCTATATAGGTATTCACTAACTGTTAACACGACCTGACGTTTAAAATCGTCAGGTTTTTCACTGTTATATATAAAATTTAGATACGACTTAAGCAGATTACTATAATCACCTTGAAATAGAGATTCATTTTCTATTAAATGCTTTCTTAAATCTAATACTTTCTTAGTAGTTAAGAGCTCATCTATCTTCTGTATAAGTGCATTATTTAACTTAATATCAGGAATTGAAAGAGTACCTGTTATTGAATATTTTTGTATACTATTAATAGCCTTTCTTAGATCAGGGTAACTATCTTTTATAACCTGGATAAGATACGGTTTTTGTTCTTGTGTTACCTTTATCTTTTCATTTACTAGTATAGATAACAGCTTTTTACCAATTTCATTTATAGGAGGCGTTAAATCAAAGTATTGAGTTCTACTTTGTATTGCAGTTATATTTTTATGCTTATAATTAGCTGTTAATATAAATCTTGTATAAGATGCATGCTCTTCAATTGCATTACGAAGACATTTTTGACCTTCAAGAGTTATACCGTCAGCTTCATCCAATATAATAACTTTTATTCCACCATCTATAGATCGTATCTGTGCAAAGTTTGTTACTTTATTTCTAATAGTATCGATACCATTTTCATCTGATGCGTTTATATAAAGATATTGGCATTTTAATATATCTTGTACGATTATTTTAGCAAGAGTAGTTTTACCAATACCTGGTGGACCAACAAACATGAGGTGAGGTATATCATCTTTAATAGAGGAGAAATATTTTCTATTCTCTTCAGTAAGAACCATATCGTCTAATGTTTTAGGTCTATATTTTTCTACCCACAATTTTTCAAAATTTTCAATCATAATATTTTATTATCTAAGATAAACTCTCCTACACAACCTACTATATAATCTACACGTTCCTTATCATCTTTTGGAAAATCAGATGAATCAAGAGACAAAGTACTATCATTAATCCAAATAGTCATATCACTATTTGGATGTATATTAACGTAAAATGAATAGTCTGCCCAATTTTTATTAAGTATGTCCCTAATAATCCAGGAATCACACATATCACTTATTTGACTACTCGTTAAAATCTCTACGTTATTACCCTTTAACATCAGACGATCCAAAGCCTTTTTCACCTCGAGTGGTCTCGGTTACCTCAGTTGTCCATTCTGTATTTGCTTGTATTAATGGATAGATTACAAATTGAGCAATCTTATCACCTACTTTAATTACTTGATCTTCAGTACCAAAATTGTATAGCTTTATACCACAATCCCCTCTATATGGATTATCTATAATTCCTGCATGCGGGAAGATATGTCTTTTAAAACCTATTCCAGACCGACCTTCTACCTTAAACCAGAAGCCAGGAGTTATATAACCAACCTTAATACCTACAGGTACTACAGCCCAACCTTTTGTTGGTATTACCATATCTTCAACTGCTGTAACATCATAACCAGAGTCACCTGTAAAAGGTTCTTTATGATTGGGAGCAGGCAGAACAGCTTTTTCATGCGTTTTTATAAATTTTATTGTTACGGGAAACATATATAGGTCATTATATACCAAAGAACTTGAATTCAAGGGCATTTTATATAAGTATTATTGATGGATGACAATACGGAAGTAAGTGATGTAGTTTCGCAACTTGTAGAGCAGTTGAAAACTACTGCTTACATAATTGACAAGAAGCAAAAAGATAATGCTAAAGAAAAATTTTCCACGGATGATATCGAATCTCTGATTATAGATGCAAGTGTAAAATTAATAAGAGGTTCCGTAGATACAGTAGATGATCTTAAACAGCTTGTACTTACAGCTCCAAATGCTGAAGATGTTGAAGCCTTATCTAAACTAGTAGCAGCTTCTGCAGCAGCAATAGAAAGTCTTAATAAAGTATATAATACAAATCGTAAGGTTGAAGCTGCCAGAATGCTAAAGCAAATGGATATAGATAATAAACAAAAATTACAGCAGGTAGAGATTCAAGGTAAACTGATGATGAATCGTGAAGATCTTATTAAACAAATGTTAAACGATGCTAAAACAATTGATGCAATCGTAACAACAGTTAATCAAGAGTCTGTTTAATTGTCTTCTTAACAATATCTAAATCATTCTTTAGCATATCTACGTTTTTAGATATACCTTCCATATTTGTAATAGTATACTTATAGAATATAGATTTTCTTTCAGGATCTAAATCTTTAGGATTAATCTGTTTGAAAAATGATATAAATTCGTATAAATTTCCTAACACTAGCTGTAATTTATCTAGTATATCTAATTGATGATAATTTATTCTATCGAAATATAATATATCTGTAACAAGATTATTACCGTGGGGTGTTTTAGCTGTATTTTTCGTATTTTGTGTGATACCTGTTAATGAGTACCTTAACAAAGAATCTGTAGAATATGAAGCACTTTTTAGTATAGTTAACTCAGCTTTAGATATTTTGTTTATTAAGGTGGGTGGTATGCTATTTAAAATAAAATAGTCATTTTGATATATATCATAGTACGGTGATGTATTATTGTCAAGCACACATGTAGTGTCACCAATAATACCAACATCATCTGAAAAATCGACAAATAACTTATTATCTGTAATAAGAGAAGAAACTATTGTTTTGTATTGATCTGATAAAGATTGATACTTCTCAATAAAAAATAACTTAAACGTATCATCAAGCGCTTTAGTACCTGCTGCTGTGCCGGTTTTGTCATATTGTGGTACTTTGAAGTTAGTAGAGTTTAATAAATTATATATATTACCGTACTCTGTAAGTACATTAGTAGATGTTTTAGCATGTTCAAAATCAATGCTAAGTTTAAGCTCTGCAATATAGTTACTAAATGCACTTAAAATTGTAGTGGTGTTATTGTAGTACTGTATAGATGTGTTTTGAATAACATCTATATAATCCGGTAAAAGTGTAGTTTTATAACTCATATAGTATTTTCATTTATCTTAGGATCTGTAAAGTGATATGTCTTTACTGCGGTTATTTTATCATAAAAAGAATTATCTTTAAATGTATGTTTTACATCTAAAATATAATATATACCAAGAAATTTATTATCAAAATCATTATCAATATATGAACCTCTTCTATCAATAGAAAAGAATTTACCGCCTCCTCTTACTAAATTACCTTTTACTATTATTTCAACACCCATATTAGCAACAAGAGCACCATACAGGGCTTTATTTCTACCCTGGCTTAACAATACCAAAGGGTCATGATACGTTGTAAAGACATTATCAAATGTTTGGTTTGTTTTCTTTAACTGGTTATTTATGAAACTAGGATATGGTTTTTGAAATTTACCTTTAAGTGTGTTTACGTAGTTTGATGTAAAGTCTCTTTTTACTTCTTCAATATTACCATCTACACAATTTAATATAAAAGATTTATTTTTAAAGTTGTACGCATGTACAATCTTAGTTTTTACTTTTTCAGTGTATATATCTGCAGGTACATTAAAAAAGTTAACTTCAAGTACATCACTCATATCACCCATTTCTAACGTCAAATTAGGCTTTTTAATATCGTTTATTGAAATTTTATCACTATCTTGTGCACCTGTTATATTAAAGTTTTCAATAAATTCAGCACCACCGGCGTCTAACTCTCCACGCTTAATGTAAGCATATTTAAATATATCAGCAGTACTTCTTAGTACAAACTCACCAGTAAAGCTATTCTTTTTAAATAAAGAAAAATCATTACTACTATCACTCGATGTATGCATACTTAAAAGATACTCAATATTATCCATTGCAGACATATCTGAAGGTGATGAAAAGAATACTTTATAAGAACCTTGTTCAAAATTAGGTGTTGTACCATCTGGCAAGGTTGCAAATAAACTGTCTTCTTCTAATGCCTTAGTTAGTACTGCTTTTATACAATCACCTGTATATGCTTCTCTAAGATTATCACTTGATTGTGCTGTATTTACGTTTTTAACTAAATCAGATGTTGTAAAAAATGTTTTACGTTCTTTTAAAATTTGATAGTCTAAGTCCACTATGTCATACTTTTTAAGTTTACCGCTATCCGAAGGTAAATTTGTTTCATTAGATAATACAAAGTAATAGTTTAACCCATATAATTCATTATATTTAGCATTGGGAGCATTTAACTGATCTTCACCATCTAATAATGGTAGTATTGTTAAATGTAAGATATCTCTACCATCCCCTCTTACTTTAAAACCACTATTACTTGTGGTGGTTTTATTTTCATTATTATCTGTATCATCTGATTTATATCTTTCTATACCATCATCGGTATTATCTATAATACAATAACCGTCTAGATAAAAATTAAAAATGTTATCATTTAAAAGTAACTCTTTAATAGCTGTTTTAGTGAGAGTGACTGCAGAATCAGCATTAAACAAAATAGCTCTAAATATATAATATTTGTTACCTATTATATACTTGAATTGATCTAATGTGGAAGTATTTCCTATTGAGTATCTCATTGTAGCTGTAATTTAATACTATCTAAAATAGGTTTAATATATTCTCTTTTTATTATTTTAATAGTCTTGCCTACCAATTTAGGATCTTGCGGGAATTTTATATCGTTAATTATGCAGATTAACCACCATAATTGAGTTGTTCCGTAAGCTTGATAACTTAGTGTAGTGAATGGTATATTCTTTTGTATATTATATGTGAAGAAATATTCATTATCAATATCTTGTGGTAAAGATATTTTTTTTATAATATTGTAGTAGTAAAAGTCTTTTTCACCTGTTTGATATAATTTAAATATATTTTCATATTGATACAGTTCCAATTCTTTTAATTCTTTTATATTATTTTGATAGTCACCGTTCATATAAGTATTTAATTATTGTGATTGTTTTGTTACAGTAACTGGTTTTGGTCTTAATCCAGCGAATAAGAAATTTCTAGTTTCTTCATTTAATCCTGTAATTGTCATACTTAGCTGATATGCATCTGGTACTATTGTAGTAATTCTGTTTATTTTTTCCCCATCCTTACTTATTACATCAGGTATGTCTATACCCATTAATCTTCTATTACCTATGAAATCTATAGTTAGACTTGAGATATAAGCATATGGTAGTGAAACTACACCAGGTATATCTATACCGTATATTACTGGTAAGTCTATAATATTTTTGTCATACCTACCGGGTCTATTTTGATAAATTAATGCAAATAATAGTTGCCAATTATTTGATATATCATTATATGTACCAGTATTAAGAAGAGGTATTTTAATGGTAATAGATCTACCGCTTTCACCAAATTTAAATTGTTGTGATTTTTCAATATAAGTACCCGGTTTGAGTAAACCTGCAATATTTTTTGATATTTCACCAACGTCTGTGACTAACCCTATTACAGATTCTAACATACCCCCACTACTTTCAGTAGAATAAGCTGCTGTTGCATTAAAATAATTGTTATCAAAATATGGAAAAACATACTTAAATCCAGTATCTTCTGTAATATATAAGCCTGCATAAGGTTCTAATGCTGGGTTATTAAAAGTACCTAAAGAGGATTTAATTTTATCAAAGCCGTTATTAAGTGATTCATAAGCTTTTTTACCAATTTCTGAATCTTTAAATGCTTGTACAGCTTTATCTAACAGACCACCTGTAGCAACACCGCCTAATTCTGTGAGTGTTTTTGCAATAGTTGCACCACCGTCTAATGTTGCAAAAACACTATAAGCAGTATTAGCTATAGAATTATTTACAAGTATTCTTTTTTCATACATATATACTTGAGGTACGTCTAGTCTAGAATTTTTTGGGCTTTTAGTCCATTGAAAGTCTTTTATTACATCAATATAGTCTTGAGATGCGGCATCAGCTCCGTAGTTTTTAAAACGTAGCTGGGATACATCTGCACCATTTACTTGTGTTGATGTTATAGGTGCAGAATTACCTCTTGTTAAAATAGGTAAAGCGCCATTTCCTTGTGCTGGTAGTGTTAATGTCCAAAGATTCATATTATATGTAAGCTCGTTGTAGGTCTCTTATAGAAGATTGCTGAAAAATATTAGTAACTGTATTTTTGCTAGATACCATAGTGTTATTATTGTTTTGTGTATTAGAAATCTTAGACATTAATTCAGCTAATATTTTTTTGCTTTCGTTTAAAATTTCTACTTGTTGTATCAATAATTTATTAGAATTTTCTACTACTTCTTTTAGTTTAATAGTCTCTCTTACTTGTGTATCATCGTCTGTTGATACATTTTCATAGTTAGATGTCTGTACTGTGTTATCAACATCTTTTAATGTATCATTATTATTTAAAATGTCTGCTAAAGGATTATCATCAGGATCTACAGCTGTCGGGGTATTAATATCTGCTAATGGATTTTCATTATCTTTCTTTTCTGCTTCCATTTTTTGTTGATCAGCTAATTTTTCTGCTTCTATTTTTTGTTCATTAGCTAATTTTTCTGCAGCTTCACTTTGTGCTACTTCTGCCTCTATTCCAGGTATATCCAAACCCATTATAGATGCAAGTCTACCTTTAACACTAACACCAAAGATGCTAAAATCAGGTATCATATTCCATAAACCAAGTATTAACTTATTTTTTATTTTTTTGAAAAATTCACCAAGCATTACACTCTTTGGTTTTGCTTTACCTCCTGCAACATCAGATCCACCTGCCTTGTAGTCAAGAAATGCATTTAATACACTTAAACCTATACTTATAGGAGTACCATAAAGAGGTACCATAGTAGCTATACCTGATGCTACATCTATTAATCCACCTAGAATATCACCTTTTTGGAATCTTGTATATGCGGAGTACCAGTCTAATAAACTACCTATACCTGGTATTCTTTTGAGTAATGGTGTTATTAATTTTGCAGCACTGCTAAGAATTTTTGTAAATAAACCTTTACCTAAACCTTTAGATATACCTATAAATGGTTTCAATAAACCTGACGTCAGTTTTACAAAACCTTCTTTTATTGGTCCGAATATTTTACTAAAGAAATTTATAGGTATTATTGATTTAAGTTTAGAACCTATAAACTTCATACCGCTAAATACCTTTGAAGCGACAGATTTCAAAGAATTTTTAAGACTTACAAATATTCTTCCTATTGCTTCTGTCGGTATCAAGTCCTTTATAAACTTAAATATACCTGATAATTTTTTAAGCAACATAGACTTTAACCATTTTATACCGCCTAAAATACCACCCTTACCTAGTAATGTTAGTAAACCTTTTAATGGACCATCGTTTAGAATACCCATAATAAATGCAGCTAAACCACCTAGTATTAAAAGTGCGGGTCCAATTAAGCTCTTAATAAACTTCATAAACCCGCTTTCCTCTTTAACTGCCTCTTCTTTTCTAAGAGGTTTCGCAGTTGGTACTAGGAATTTTAACTTATTAAGTGCTTTAGTACTAAAATCTTGTATCAGTACCGGTATAGATTCCTTTACAACTCTTTCTTGCTCAGGTTTTTGTTTTATACTGTTAGCTAATAAACTATTAGTATTTTTCGTTCCTGTCTTTTCTTGATCAGGCTTTTCCTTTATACTATTAGTTAATATACTGTTAGTATTTTTCGTTCCTGTCTTTTTAGACGCAGTTACTTCCTCTGATAGTTTACCAGTTGTTTGCGTTATCAATAATAATACATCAGCTAGTGTATGAGCTGCCATGTAATTATTTAATGTTAGATTATATTACAAATAGGTCTGGTGTAATGTCTATAAACTGCTCAGAATTAGTTACCTTAGTAAGCTCTTTTTCAAACTCCCTTATAGTAGTGATATATTTGATAATATCTGTAAATTCTGATGAATCTATAGCTTCTAATAATCCAAAACCTTCAGATACTGATGTAGATGATATTGTTATCTCTGTATCTGAAGATATAACTTTTATATTTTCGATAAATTTTAAGATCTCACCAACATATAGGTCACTTATAAATCCTTTCATTTTTTCATCACTAGTTTTGTGTTTCTTAATAATGAATTGATTTATTTTATTATCAGATTCTAAGGTTGGTACTTTTAATGAAAATACGAAGTCAGAACTAGTAACTGTATGTGTAAGTTTAGGGCACTTTAATTCTTTATTTTTAATAATAACACTGTTTAGACTATAAGTTTTTTCATCTATTGTTAGATTATCTTGTATCTGTTGTCTTAAAGTAAGTGCTAAATTTACTCTATCAATTGTTGTTATGTCTTGTGTTTCTGTAATATTTTGTGTAACAATTTTATATAGATTAGTATTAAAGTTTAATAAAGATATTGCACCGTCAACAGTTGATTCAATTATAGCTTTTTGCTGATTTAAACTTAATGGTAATAACTCTACAGATTTATACGATGTAGGTAAGTACGCACTAATTGGTTTCTTAATTTTCTTAACTTCACTTAGAATGCTATTAAATTTCTCGCTCATATACTAATTTATGTAATTATTAATGAAAATCAATCATGTCGTTGTTTTTCTTGCGCTTTAGTTTCCTGTATATATTTATCTAGTAGTACTATGCACTCAGGATAAGGTGTTGTTTCAAAATCATATCCATTAAAATTTAAATGTCTCCTTAAATCGTACTCCATACTTAATATATTTTGAAGATGTTGATCAAATATATGTTTTAAAAAGAATATAAATGTACCATCAAATAGTTGTATCATATACTCTTTATCTAATTTTATTGTAAATGAAAAGTTTGAATATGATGAAATTATATTTTTATAGATTTCTGTTACAGGTATGGGTGGTAGGTGAGATAACAACTCTTCTCTCTCATTATCATTTAGTGATTGTAAATCTATGTTATAATTATCATTTATAATCGCAGATGTAATACAGCTTTGTATAAAAGAAACTTGCGTTGTTTTTGTATTTGCAAAAGAGTTTGGTAAATGTACTGTATATACAACATTTTCAGCATCTAACGTTTTTGGTTCTACTTTTTTATTTATTTTATCTAAAATAAAATCAGTTGTAAGAGTTGTACTATGATTATTAGATGTAAGTGTAATTTGTTTACCTAAAGTTATTTCACGTATGAAAATTACTAATACTATTTTTTCTAAAATATTTGGTGTAAAGTCTATATCCGTAGTCTGTTGTATTATTTTATCAAATAGGTTTACAAGCTCTGATAAACTATCATGTGAGTATAAACTTTTGCAAAATTGTTTATACTCTAAAAATGTTAACTCTCTAATTCTTATATCCTTATCTCTAGTATTTAGTCTTACTAGTGTATGTGTTGTTAAATTCATTATTTCTGGAAAGGTGATATACGTGGAACGATACCCTTAATACCTCTATTTGATATAGCATCAATTATATCTGGTAATGGTAAATATAATGTATCTTTTAATCCATATCTACTGTACGTAAAAGTAACATTGTAAATATCCATACCTTCATTTTCATATTTTAAGTTTCTAGTTGCAAGATTCAACGGTACACAGTCATAAAAGCTCCAAACTTTTCTTGGTATCATTGATAAATTTTGGTAAGACTTAGAGTATTGAATTATGGTTATGTTGCACTTAGGGTTTTTTCTTATTTCTTCTTTATCATTAGGATCTCTTGCAACATAACCATAATGTGAAGCCATTATTAACCATGGTCTTATAACTAAATCAGTAAAAGATGTGTTTGTTTCCATGAACTGAAGAGTTAATTGCTGATCAGTAAAAGATGATCTATTAGTTAGAACACTACCAGGTATAAATCCTCTATTATTATCAATAGTTGCTGTTTCTATACCTAAATTTTCTGAAGGTATATCAGCGCCCTGTAAGAATATACAACCTACTACACCTTGCAACGGTGTAGATGTTAATATTTTTTTAGCTCTATCGATATCAAAGTTCTTTTTATCACCATCTACGAACTCTAAACTTCTCATCATTGATGTGTTAAGTCCAGGGGGAAAGGTATCAAAAATAGCTATAAATTGTGTTCTTAAAGGTATTGTACCTACCCAAGACTGCAGTGTCGTTAAAAAGTAATCTCTAAAGCTAATTAAAGGTATACCAGGTATGTTCATACCAAAAAGTTGAACATTGGGCTGTGCTAGTGTACCACCAGCAAATTGAGACGCACCTCTTACAAAATTACCTGCAGCATTTAAGATACCGGACATACTAATATTTAATTACAAACCTGCTTTTATGAGTTTTGTATAATATTTTGGATTTTCTGATAAATGATCTAAAGCAATTTTAGTTGCTACGTTTTCATCAGTTGTATGTTCTTTTTCAACCTCAATACCCTTCTGTAGCTCATGTTTGTCTACATTATACTTTTTTACAAGCTCCTCTATATTATAATATGTTTTAAATTTCATATAGATATTAAAAAGCCTTGCAAATTTTGCAAGGCTTTTTTGTTAAAAGGTATATTAACCTGTCTTACGCCAATAATGGTAAGCTACATTAACATTAAAGTTTTGTATTTCACCTGTTGCAGTCATATCATAATCTAAAGCTGCAACTTCTCTAATACTAACACCTACGAGTTGATACTGTGATATTTTATTAAGTTGTTTATCTAATTGTACCAAGTCAATTACTGCTGATTGTTTAGGTGTAAAGTAATTACCTGTTGAATTAGCATCATTAAAAGTATCATTAACAACACTTAAAAATTTTTCTCTCAGCTTTTGTGCAGCATCGCAATAAAAGTTCATTGAATACGATTCGCTACCAGGGTATTGAACCACACCAGGTATGTTAAAGTTTAATCCCATGTATGGTGCCTGGAAATTTGTTATAGATTTTGCAGGCAGTGAGGCTGTTCTGCAATAAACTAAATCACCTTCACCGATTACCGTACTGCTACCATCACCAAAGTTAATATTTAATACTCTAAAAAGGTTATTTCTTGAGAAGTCCTTAACCTGGGCTTGCGTGTAAAAGTCGGATATAGTTTGTTTTACGTCTGCCATATGTAATATTATTTATTCAACCAAACAATAATTGACTATTATTTGAGCTGATTTTGCTGTCTAAAAGAATACTTTTTATTGTTATATCACCTGCGGAGTACCATGTTCCACCAATCTTAAAACCTAAAGATGTTTGTTCTTCTAAAATACCAGACTTTTCTTCTGTACTGAATTTTGTAACAAAGTATATTGTTTGCCCTGTAGATATGCTCATATTAATATTTATTTGCGATCATACCCTTACCTACTACTTTTACTATAGTGTTGGTATAGTACTGATAAAATAACCAATAAAAAAGAGCGTTATTGC
>Ga0181351_1000311_pt1 | contig 13400 bp, 27 predicted proteins | sample Su13VDMM15SD_FD_170485 | JGI IMG/M metagenome (GOLD analysis project Ga0181351, IMG submission 170485) | Freshwater viral communities from Lake Michigan, USA - Su13.VD.MM15.S.D | ecosystem: Environmental > Aquatic > Freshwater > Lake | place: USA: Michigan | collected 2013-07-16 | reverse complement strand
GATTATATCGCCAATAATACCGATAACTATTTGGTATTACGCTGAACTTATAAATGATAGGAAGTTTAAAAACTTAACAAAAGGGAAATGACAGGAAAGACTTTTTTTGTAATATGTGCGTTTTTATTTAATAATAATATTAAATATGAGATGCCTTCATCTTATGGTTATGTTGATTATATTAAGTATACTTATAAAGATACAACACATACTTTATATTTTGATGATAAAATATGTATTCAAGATGAGATTGAAGTAAAAAATGATATATGGAAGAAAAAGAAATAACCATGAGTACATTACAAACACAATACCAAAATTATCTTAAAGAAAACCCAGAATCAACCTTCACTTTTGAAGAATGGTCTGATTGGAAATTTTCTAATATGGAAATTCTACCACCCCATAATGGTCTTAGACCTTTAGACGAACATGCATGCTCTCTCGGAGGAGGTGATGATATATCTGATTGGGATGTTACTTTAATGGATGGCCTAGAAAATGAACCATACATTAGTGATGATTTTCAAATAGTACCTGATGGTGCTTATGAGCATATTGAATATTCAATTCCAATTTATGAAAATGGAATTAAAACAGAATGGAGTGTTGATGGTATTGTAGGTGATGAGAAATACCAACAATTGATAGAAATGTCACCTGAAGGTAAATTGCCTATTATAATTAATACAAGAACGAAAAAATAAAAAGATATGTTAAAAAAATACGATATTATATTAACAAAGAAAATTAGCTTACATTTTGGGGAAGAACCGTTATTTTATATAATACCAACTATTGGGTTTCAAAAATTAGATTGGAGAGTAATAACCAAAGACGATAAAATAACTTATTTATTTGTAATAAAGTGGTTAAATTGGAGTGCCGGTATTAATATTAAAAATAAAATATAAATGGGTGAAAAAATGAAAGGAATATTAACAAGAAATAAAGATGGTATTTGGATGGTTAAATGGAGTGATTTACATTCATTTGGACACGGAACGCATTGGATGTATACAGAATTATCAAACTATTCAAATTCAATAAAATATATAAAAGATAATCTTATTATGTGTAAACCACTTGAAGAAGGTGTAGAGGTTGAGTTTGAAATGGTTACAAGTGGGTATGATGATAATAATTTTACACCCTTTAACTCGGCCAAACTTATATTTCCAGAAGTTGATATTTTTGAAAAAGAAGGTTATATTAAGGAGTATGTTAAAGAAGGTGGTGTTTTATGGTCAATATACAATATATCAACTATTAGAGATGGAGGCACGATTATGTTAGTAAGACCACCGCAAAGTAAATTAAACCCAATTTATATTCATAAAGATTATTGGACATTACATAGTGGATACCCAACTACCGATGAAAATCTAATAACCGATACAAATGAACAATACTATATAATCGATAGATTACAAAGATATAAAAGAGATTGTGAATTTAATTTACATCAAGTAAAAAATATAATTGAGAAAGTAAAGTTATGAATAAAGAACAAGAAGGTCTTATTGAGTTGGTTGGTCAAGAATATACTAAATGGTTTTATGATAATGCGGTTCCGTCTGTTAGTGGTAAACCTATATTAAATGGGGAAGGGATATTAACTAGAGGTGAATTCATCAACAAATGTAAAACCGATACAGAGTTTTCTGAAAGGTGGGGATTAAAGATTGAAGAACGAACAACATTGGAACAAGTAGATCAAACCAACCCAGTACTCAAAGGAAGTACAACACTATATCCACGAAAACTAATCACAATAACATATAATAACGAAATTATTAAAATGTATGAATAACGAAAAGTATGATAATATAATTGATGAAGCTTACGAAAATTTCGTTAAATCCATTGAAAAAAATAGACCTGAGGGGTATGTTAGGAAAGTTATAACAAAATCTGATTTTATGAAGGAATCTGAATTCAGTAGAGATTTTAGGGAATATTGGGGGTTAAAGATTGAAGAACGAGAATTGAGTTGGGAAGAACGTAGTAAATTATTAACGCCAGAACAATTTTATGAGTTTGGGTTTTTATCACCATTCACCGATGGAATTATAAACTATTATCTTAATCAAAAAAACATCCCAACCAAACTAATCACAATAACATACAACGATAAAACAATAGAAAGTTATGAGTAAACCGATTATATTTTGTGGGGTTACTAATATGGATGGAACTCCCGCAAAAAAAACAAAAGAAGAATCTGACGAATTTGTAAAAATAATGTCTAATAATGGTGAGTATGATGTGATATACGATGAAACAAATACTATACCAAATATAATGAAGTCATTTATTAATAAAATGCCAGAAACAACTAACAATAGAAAGTTATGAAAATCAATAGACCAAAAGATGGTGACTATAGATATAAAACTAAGTTTTTATGGTTTCCTAAAAGATTTGATGGCGGGTGGTATTGGTTAGAAATTGTAACCATTAGACAAGTATATTTTTATTATGGACTAATCCCAGGATGGTATAATGTGTGTTTGTCAAACCCAGAATCAGGTCTCCCAATAAGTATTGACCCCATTAAAAAATAGAAAGTTATGTCTAAAGAACAACAAGAATTATTGGATGAGGCGTATGAGAATTACTTACAGCACTATGATGATGAATATAACGAAGAACAAAAGAAAATCCAAAAAAATCCTTTACATTGGATGGAGATGGAATATACAAATATCAGACCATATCCAAAAGAAATGTTCATCAACAAATGTAAAACCGATACAGAGTTCTCTCAAAGGTGGGGATTAAAGATTGAGGAACGAGAGTTGTTTAAATTAGAACGAATAAATGTTGCTATTGAAAAAAAATTAACTCATAAAACTGCACACTTAACAAAAGACTTTGATTATCAGAAATGGTGCGATGAACAAAACATCCCAACAAAACTAATCACAATAACATACAACGATAAAACAATAGAAAGTTATGAGTAGTATTGAAAAGATGTTAAATAAAGTAGCTAAGACTAGAAAGTGGTTTTGGTTTCGTTTTAGAATTTAAAAAAATAGAAAGTTATGAATAAACTACCTCGTAAATTAAAAAAGAAAATAATTAAAGTTTTTGGTAGAGGAACATATCAAGGAATATTAGAAGGTATTCTCAATATAGAAAAATACCATAAACATATGGGATGTATTGTGAAATATTCAGATATGGGTAAATTATCTGTAGGTAAGGGGAGTAGATTTTTTCATCCTAACCAATATAACCCCCACATAACTTTTAAGAAGATTAAATATGAAAAGTTTTAAAATAGATAAAAAAATAAAACCAGGTGTTGTTTACTTACCTTATATAATGAAAACTAAATCGACATCTATTAACGGTGTAACTGTTTGGCATTCAAATAAATTTATAAATTTAATGTTAAAAATAAAACATTTCTTTTTTAAACCAAAGGAAATAGAACTTAAATACAATAAAAGAACAATCGACACTAATTTTTACGTAACAATTAATATAAATAATGATGAAAGATAAGGAATCAATATTAAAACATGCCTATGATATCTATATAGAAGAATCAAGAAAAGAGGTGGATGATTTAGTAAGTGGAGGTGCACTTGTGAATTATAGGGAATTTTCATACGAACAATTCTTAGACGCTGGTTTAGATGAAAACAATCCATGGTTCCCAATGTTTCGAACTAAATTCATTTATTTTTTTGAAAAAGCAAAAAAAGAAAAATTAATAAGTGATATAGATAAATTAATTAATGATGGTGAGGAATTAAAAGATTATGAATAAAGCTGATAAATATTACATAAAAAACATTAAAAAAATAATATCTGAAGGTTCTTGGGATGAAAATCCGAGAGCTAAATATAAGGATGGGACACCAGCATATTCAAAGTTTATAACTCAGGTATTTGAAGAGTATGACTTATCAAAAGGTGAGTTTCCGATTACAACATTAAGAAATACCGCAATTAAAACGGGTATAAAGGAGATATTTTGGATATATCAAAAACAAACATCATCACTTCAAGTTGCTCATGATATGGGTATAAATTGGTGGGACGATTGGAATATCGGTGACGATACAATAGGTAGGAGATACGGTTCAACAATTGGTAAATATAATTTAATGAACGAACTGATTGAAGGGTTAATGAAAGATCCTTTTAGTAGGAGACATATTATAAATATGTATCAATATTCAGATTTAAAAGAAACGTCAGGTCTTTATCCTTGTGCGTATGAAATTATATTCTCAATAAGAAAAAGTGGTGATAATATGATATTAGATATGACATTGATTCAACGTAGTAATGATTATTTAGTTGCCGGATATATAAATAAAATCCAATATGTTGCGTTACAAATGATGATAGCAAAACATTGTGGATATCAAATTGGTAAATTTTGTCATTTAACTCAAAACTTACATATATATGATAGACATTTTGATGCGTGTGATGAAATTATCAATAGAACACCATTTAAAGATAATTACCCATATATTGAATTACCTATCAGTAAAAACTTTTATGATTACATTTTAGAAGATTTTAAGATATATAATATAGAAGGTATAAAAAAAATAACTTCAGAACTAGAATTAGCTATTTAGGTTTACCATTTAGTTTTTTTAAAAACTTTTTATTTTTTTATTAAAATAAAAATAATGGTTGGTATATATAGAATTAAAAATTTAGTAAATGGAAAATGCTATTATGGTTCATCAAAAAACATAGAAAAAAGATGGAAACGACATAAGAGAGAATTAAAAAAAAATACACATATAAATTGCATCTTACAAAGATCGTGGGATAAGTATGGTGAAGATAATTTTTTATTTGAGGTTGTTGAGGAATGTAGTGTTGATATTATTCTTGAGACTGAACAAAAATACTTAGATTTACAACCGGAATATAATATAGGTATTAAATCTAGTGGTGGTGATAACTTAACAAGAAACCCTAATAAAGATATTATCATATCTAAAATTAAAAAAAGTTTAATTGAAAGAATGAGTAGTCTATCAATAGAAGAAAGAAAAGAAAAGTTTTCTAAACCAATGGAAAGTAATCCTAATTGGAAGGGTGGTAAGTCATTTATTTATTGTGTTTGTGGTAAGAGAATTGGGTATGGTAATAATTATTGTATTAAATGTATACCAAGAAGTGATGAAAACAACCCGTTTTACGGAAAAAAACATTCGGATGAGACTAAAGACATTATACGTAAAAAACGTAAAGGTAAAAAACCGACAAATATGAGACAAATTTTAATTGATGATAAGTTATATGAAAGTTTAACCGAAGCTTCCAGGGTAACAGGCATTCCAACACCAACAATTTTATGGAGATTAAAATCTAAAAATAAAAAATATGAAAATTATAAATTACCTTTAAGTAACTAACAAAATGAGTAAATATAGAATAATAAAAGTAATATCCGATATGGTTAAGCCAGAAATTGCTGAATTTTATATCGAAAAAAAACATTTTTGGGGTTGGAAACCTATACGTAAAATTGAAGGTCCGAATGATAATATCGTATATCATTCATCATATATTGAAGCTGAGAATTATTTAATTAAAAATTATACAGGTTTCGGTAAATGTACGATTAATGGGAATGAATACACTTATAAGGCTTATACAATGTATTATTGAAAAATATGTCAACATTACAAACACAATATCAAAACTTTTTGAAGGATTTCCCCACATCAAATTTAACTTATTATGAGTGGATGGATATTAAGTTTTCAAAAATACCTGAAGAAATTAACGAATTAAAAAAAAATAAAATAAAAAATATGGAAAATTTATACAACTACGTATTGTGGTATAATAGCTACAATGAAACTTGGTATGGGATACCAACAGAAAAATATCTTGAATTTAAATCTGGAGATTATAATGTCGAAGGATTAAAAACATCTATTGGAACTGTTAACGATTTAATAGAATTAATTATTGATTAATATGGAATTAATAAGTACTCACATATGTAAAGCATCTGATATAGGTGTTCATGGTAATTTATTTGGAGGTAATATGATGTCATTAATTGATGAAGCATCTGCGGCATATGCTTCTCAAATATGTGATACACCTAGAATGGTTACAATAAAGATTGATGAATTGGTTTTTAAGAAACCTGTTAAGGTTGGTAGTATTTTAAAGTGTTATGGTAATGTTAAAGAATTCGGTAATACTTCGGTGACACTATATATTGAAATGAGGAAGCATAATGTTTATAATGGTAAACAAGAGGTTGTTACTCATACTAACATTAAATTTGTTCGTATTGACGATGAGGGTAATGCGTTATCTATATCTGAAAGAGTTAAGAATAGATATAATGAAAGGATAAAAAAATATGGTAAGGGATTATTGAGTGAGGAGGAATTAACATTAGAAGCTCAAGTAAAGAAATAGTTTTTAAGTATTTATAAGCTATGAAAATAGATGCTTTATTTATATCAGACGTACATTTAGGTAGTAGGGGTTCAAATACTGATAAATTACTTAGTATTTTGAAGAAATACGAACCCAAAGAAATATTTATTGTCGGAGATTTTATCGATGGTTGGTTACTGAAGAAAAGACATTATTGGTTACAAGATTATACAAATGTTATTCGTAAAATACTTTCATATTCAAAAAAAGGTGTGAAAGTTAATTATATAGTCGGTAATCATGATGACTTTCTAAGAAATTACTTACCTATTAATTTTGATAACATAACCATCACAAATGAATGTGAATGGAATGGTTATTTAATAACTCACGGTGATTTATATGATGGTGTTGTTAACTTAAAATGGTTGGGTGTATTAGGTTCGGTAGGTTATGAAATTGCAATAACGATAGATAGGTTTATGAAATCATTAGGTTATAAAAAATCTTTAAGTAAATGGTGTAAAGATAAAGTAAAAAACGCAGTTAAGTTTATAACGGATTTTGAGAGACAATTAGTGTATCAAGCAAAAAGTAGGGGTTTTATTGGGGTTATATGTGGTCATATACATAAACCAGAAAATAAGTTTATTGATAATATACATTATTTAAACTGTGGTGATTGGATTGAAAATAATAGTTATATAACTTTTAATCATAATAAATTTACTATTAAGAAATATGACAAATAAACAGAAAGTAATATTACTTTTTATATTATGGATAATAATCCCATTTTCAACAATATTAATACCGTTAGTTTACACTATTAAAGTTAGGTTACAAAGAAGAAAGAATATAAGGGCTAATAAGTATGATACCAAGACAATATTCTGAGGATAGTTTGATGAAATATACCATTAAAGAACCTAATTTAAAAGTCTTTAATGGTAAGGAAATATTAATGCATTTAGATTCTTTTTGTTTAGGGGATACGATATGCTTTTCTAGTTTAATATATAAATTCATGGAAATTCATAATCCATCAAAACTAATAGTATCTACATTTTTACCACATTTATTCGAATTTCAAGATGAGAGAGTTACAATAGTAAAAGCTTCCGACCCAACGTTACTTACAAGTGCAGATCAATTAATTAATGTTGGTTATGATAAAAATAATTTAGAACATACCAAATACGGTATGTTTTACGCCACTAAAGATACGATGATGATACCTTTAGATAGCAAACCAGGTAAAGTCCCTGTAAAACGTCTAAAAAGGGTTAAAAACGATAAAAAAATCGTAATTGCACCTGAATCTTTGAAGAAAATAGCTAAATGGGATTATTTTGGGGGTAAAGGTTGGCAAATCGTAATTGATTATTTAACATCAAATGGGTATGAAGTATATAATATTTCATATGAAAATACCTTAAATTTAAAGAATGTTCATCAATACAACGGATTTAATGACATAAATATCGCTTTGGGACATATATTATCATCAAGATTATTTATTGGGTTATCATCAGGTTTGAGTTGGTTAGCTTGGGCGTATGATGTTCCTGTTGTGATGATAAGTAATTTCACAAAGAGTTGGAATGAATTTGATTGTTATAGGGTAGATAACCCTGTTGGTTGTAATGGATGTTTTAACATATTTCAGAATATAAAAAGTCATTGTCCGATATTTGAGGGGACATTGAGAGAAAATGAATGTCATAAAAAAATTACACCGGATATGGTAATTAATAAAATTAACTCAGCATTACTAGAAAATTAGAATATATTTTTATTATGGTAAATTTAAACGATTTAAATACATTAGAGGCGTTATTAACTGAACATTGTTATAATATGGGTATCTTAAAAAAAGGGGCGAATAAAAAGAAGATTGATGCTTTAATAGACTCACTTATGATTTCTTTTATAAGGTGTGAAATGTCTTTAGATTCTGTTATGGAATTATTATTAGATATTAGAGAAGATAATGTTTTTGATTTGGATTTCTTTAAAAAGGGTGGTAATGTTTGGAGTTATATTAAACCTAACTGGGTAAAAATTGCTAAACGTATTTGGAGACAAAGAAGTGTTGGTTTAGGGACACCAAATTCAGCATCCGGTGAAGGTGAATTAATGTTTCTATTTTTATCCCCTAAAATTAAAAAGCCTGCGAAAGGTGATTTATTAGTTGGTGGGATAATTGTTGAACTTAAAGGTCAAAATATTCGGATTGATGGGAACATCATCGGTAAAAATTTTAGAACATCAACATTTGAGGTTTGTTTAAAGTATAATTTAACTCCAAATATATCAAATAAATCTAACCTAAAGTCAGTTGAGATTGAAAAGAAATCACACGAAAACCATTGGATGAATGAGTTAAGAAAACTAGATATTTTAGAACAAAAAAACTTTATTTTGGATTATTTAAGATGTATTGATCCTGAATTTAATGACATCGATTGGGTATTTAAACCTGAGTTTAGTTTTATTGATTTAAAAAACTCAATAGTTAAGATTTTATATAAAGTAATGTCTTTGGAAAGGAAATTTAATACTTTTATCATTCTTGATGATGGTAATAATGCTAAAATTTTTAGTGATAATATTGAACATTTTAATGAAAATGTTGATAACGGAAACATAAAAATAGGGAAAGATTATTTCCGTATTAATCAAAATGCCAATATTGGGTGGTATATATCTTAAAAAAATTGTAAACTTAGTATACAACTCTTAATTTTTTAGTATATTTATCCTAATGGATAAGGTTAAAAATTTAGGACAAGTTTACACACCAGAAAACATAGTTAGTTTTATGTTTAATTTATCAACCGCTAATGGTTCTATTTTAGAGCCATCTGCTGGTGATGGTGCTTTTACAAAATATATAAAATGTAATTCTGGTAGGGTTATAACATCTATTGAGGTGGATTCGGATAATAAAAGAGATGATTTTATTATTATGGATTTTTTTGATTATGATGAGGATAATAAATATTCAACAATAATAGGTAATCCCCCTTATGTTTCTTATAAGAATATAAGTAAAGATACTTTAACTAAAATTCAAAATAAAAATTACTTAAACTCATATGATAATAGAACAAATCTTTATTTGTATTTCATAAGAAAATGTGTGGAGCATTTAGAGGATGGTGGTGAAATAATAATGATTACTCCAAGAGAATTTATAAAGGCGACATCATCAATTAAATTAAACAATTTTTTATACGATAATGGTTCAATAACTGATTGGTATGAATATGGCGATAACATCGTTTTTAAAGGTTATAGTCCAACAGTTGTCATATGGAGATACGAAAAAAACAACTTTTCAAGGATAACTAAAACTAATGGTGGTGAAAAAAAATTCAATTTAATTGATGGTCAGTTTAATTTTAGTAATAATGAAAATTATATAAAGTTTAGTGATTTATTTTTTGTTAAGGTAGGTGCTGTTAGTGGTATGGATGATGTCTTTACTAGTGATAATGGTAATCAAGAGTTTGTTTGTTCGTATAGTAAAAAAACAGGGAAACTTAAAAAAATGATTTTCAACACTAAACACGAAGATTTATTACAATATAAAGATATTTTAATGTCTCGTAAAATTAAAAAGTTTAATGAAGATAATTGGTGGCAATGGGGTAGAGGTTTATATGAGAGTAGTTCTGAAAGAGTATATGTGAATTGTAAGACAAGAGACTCTAAACCATTTTTTACTAACAATTGTAAATATTATGATGGTTCGGTTTTAGCGATATTCCCCAAAAAATCTATCAACATATCCAAAACTATTGATTTATTAAATAATGTTGATTGGGATGGTTTAGGATTTAAAGTAGGTGGTAGGTTATGTTTCACACAAAAATCATTAGAAAATATTTATCTACCAAATACCTTTAATTCGTTATAAATTAACTTGGCTTTATCAGAAAATTAGTTTATATTTATTAAAAAAGGAGAGAAATAATATGAGTTATGTAATTACAAGACCAAGTGATATAAATGGGAAATTACCTGTTTTAATTGTCGATGATCATGGCGAAATAATGGAGTTTGATAATAAAGACGATGCCGATTTCGTGGTAAAAGTTTTAAAATCTAACGATTCTTACAATAGAGAATACACTATTAAAAAAATAGGGTAAGATGGGTAAGACGAAAGAAACGCTTAACTTAATTGAGTATTCTGAAGAAGAAATATTGGAACAAATACAATTAAAATTAAATGTTGAGCACCAATACTATGTTAATATTTACGAAAAATCCCTTGAATTATCCCAAATAGATAAAAATGAGAATAAAAATTGATTTTTACGATAAGATCATATATAATCTAATTGAAACTGATTTTCCATTAGATATTATTCATGACGTTATGAAAGTAATTGATTGGAGATATTATACGAACTCATATGAATCACCATCTAAAAATGAAATTAAACAAATGTTGTTTAGTTTAATAGATTCTGTTAAACCGTCACTTGACGGTGGTGGAGCGACTAATGCCGGTTCTGGTGGTTTTGATGTAACTAGAAATAATTATACATATAATGTTAAGTTTATAATAGACTCACATTTTTTCACTAATAAAAGTGATTTATGGGATGAAACAGATTTGTTATATTATTATAACTTTATTAAAAGAATTTTTTTAACGTATAAAATAACAAATAGTTTATTTTGTGTTCATTCCCTTAACGATTCTTTAATTCATTTTAAAAGAAGATGTAATGCATTTATAGATTCAAATAAAAGTTATGATTACAATAAAGAAATGGGTTTATTATTTACTAAAGAAGAACATAACGATTCTAACACTCTTTATAAATTAGAATTTATTGGGGTAGATAAGGATTATCAATTTTGATTTGGTTCGTATTTTTAATATTAAAAGGGAAATGGTAGTTAGTTTTAATATAGGTTATGATTTAGGTGGATGGACTGTTTTAAGTCCATTCCCTATTTTAGAATATTGTGATAATATCAGAGAATTAACCACAAGAATAAGGGAAGGTGTTCCTGAATTATATGATTGGGCTATTCAATCTTCAGTACCACCAGAAACAATGAGAATATATTTGGTTATCCACGAAGAAGGATTACCCGAAAAAAAGTTTATTATTAGATCTTATTATATAAGAGAATATAGGGAATATTTAGAAATAAAAAAAGGGGTTAATTAACCCCTTTTTCCGTTATAAAATAATAATCATTCGTCATAAAATATCCCATCAATATAACGACCTTTACGCAATAAATACCACTTATATCTATTATATGAATAAAATTCCCAATAACCATCTCTTTTTCCATTTTTATATGAACCCTTAGATTCTAATTGTCCATCTTTATAATACCATTCCCATATACCATCCCTTTCACCATTTTTATATGAATTCTTTGTCTGTAATTGTCCATTATCCCAATAAGACTCCCATATACCATCACTTTTACCATCTTTATATGAACCTTTAGACCATAATTGACCATTACCGTGATAAGATTCCCAATAACCATCTAGTTCACCATTTTTATAAAAACACTTAATCCATAATTGTCCATTATCATAATAAGATTCCCAATAACCTTCTTTCTTTCCAGTATTAATATCATATTGATTAATCCTTACCCCATCAATTATTGGTTGTTCTTTGTTCCATTCAGACCATCTAGAATCTTCCCCAGATAATTTTCTAGGAATAAATAATTTACCTTTCTTTGGTTGTTCAGACTCAGTTAATTTTTTAATTGATTTACCATTTTTATATAATTCTTTATATAGGATTTTCCCATCGAAACCATAGATTTCCCATTCATCTTCTCTTATTCCATGTTTATAAAAACCTTTAAACCATAATTTTCCATTACCATTATAATATTCCCAATAACCTTCTTTAATACCATCCTTATATAAACCTTTTTTATCTAATTTTCCATTCTCATAATATTGTTCCCAATAACCATCATACTCACCATTAACATAAAATCCTTTTGAATATAATTCACCATTATCATAATACTTCTCCCAATATCCAGTTTTCTTTCCATCTTCTGTATATTGGTTAATTCTTACACCATCTTTAATTGGTTGCTCATTATTCCATCGCATGTATCTAGAATCTTCCCCAGATAATTTTCTAGGGATAAAAAGTTTCTTTTTTTGTTCTTCTGTTATAATAATTATCATCTAATATAAATATGAAAGAACATAAAAAAACCATCAAAATGATGGTTTAATTCGTCCAAATGACTTCAGTTGTTTTATGTTTTTGACCTTGTATATCAATTAATGGTTTAAAATTCATCCAAGTGGCTTCGGTATTTTCACAAACAATGATTTGACCCTTTCTTTCCATACACCAAGTAGATAAGTATTCGTAATCTATTAATTTATTAGATAATCTATAATATTGACCGCCATTACCATAATAAGGTGGGTCAATAAACCAAGTAGCTTCGGCGTTTTCTAAGTCTTTATAATCTAAATTGGTGATTTTCCAATGTTTTATCCGTAATAAGTCATTTACAAGCTCTTTAATAGTTTTTTCATTCCATTTATTAAACTTTGCAGGTGATTTTTTGGGTTGAGCAGATCCCGAATTAAGGTAAAACCCAATTAAATATTGTTCCGCTGGCTTTAAATAGTTGTATTTTTCATCGTTCAATGAATCACCTTTTTCAAGTATTGGTAGGTTATAAAGGTCATTTTCTGTGCAATCTTCAATCAAAAACCTCCATAATTCATATATTTTAGGGTCTTTTTCATTAATATGAACGTCTAAATCCCAATATTTCATTGAATAAGCGGCTGAACCGGCAAATGGTTCTATTAATTTTTGATTAATTGGTTTTGGATAATAATCCACAATTCTTTTTTTTCTTCCGTAATAGTAAAACATATTAATAAATCTCAATTTTTGATATGGCGTCCATCACATTGTCCCACCATCGTTTAATTAGTTGGATTATAGATTTTCTTTTTTTTTCCATATTGT
>Ga0181351_1000310_pt1 | contig 13402 bp, 21 predicted proteins | sample Su13VDMM15SD_FD_170485 | JGI IMG/M metagenome (GOLD analysis project Ga0181351, IMG submission 170485) | Freshwater viral communities from Lake Michigan, USA - Su13.VD.MM15.S.D | ecosystem: Environmental > Aquatic > Freshwater > Lake | place: USA: Michigan | collected 2013-07-16 | reverse complement strand
ATCATCACCACCCCCAAGTGTAGGGGTAGGTGGGATGTAAATCTGAAAAGCATTTACCTGAAACGCATTAGCTTGGAAAGCCGTTTGAAACATTACTGGATAGCTTCAGTAGGTGCAGTTAAGGATTCAGATAGCATTTTGATAAAGGCTTCACGGCCTACTTGCAATTGCTCTATGTTGAATTGCATAGAATTTAGTTTTTTATCAAGGTCGGCAAGGTGATTAATCATCACTTTTTGCTGATCTGTCATGCTTTCAATATCGTATTCCACATCATTTAATACAATAAACGGGGTTTTTTCTTTATTTCCCATTACTTACTCCTTACTAGTTAAAAAATCTTACCAAGGAAGCCCTGATAAACTCACAGGGTTCTTCTGTGCTTCAATCTGTGCATCAAGACTAGCTTCCATAGCTACTAGGTCTAGCTTATCTGCTAACCAAGTCTTAACTACTTCTTCAGTTAGGCTTGCAAAAGGAATGACTGTATCGCCTACTTCTACACCGACTGCACCATAAGATGATGCTGTGAATTCACCATCTTGTTTGATAGCTGTCCAATGAACAGTAGTTACAATGTCACCATCTGTGTTGCGGTCTAGTTGATTTACTTTGAGTTCCATGATTTATCCTTACTTAGATTCTAGTGTTTCAATGCGAGATTTAAGTGCATCTACTTCGGTTTTAAGTTCTTGAATTGCTTTTACAAGGTGAGCAACAATACCGCCTGTCATACCACCAGTAAGACCTTTGCGAACTTCTTGTCCATCGTTTGACATATTATCAACAACAAACTCAGGGAATACTTGCTCTACTTCTTGAGCCACAAATCCAGCTTTTATATGAGAGCCATCAGTAATCCAGTCAAACTCTACAGGATTAAGTGCATTAATTTTTTCTAGTGAACCACTAATAGACTGAATGTTTGTTTTTTCTCTTGCATCAGACAAAGAAGCAAATTGCACATTTGATGCTCCATTACCAACAATACCGCCCATTGCAGTTGTAGTAACACCGCCAGCATAAAACTGTATGAATCTTGCTGAAGAAGATGTAGTCGTGCTACCTTTTGAGCATACTAAAGATGGCGAGCTGTCTATTCCTGTATTATAAAAAATGCCAATACCATTACCACCGTTTCCACCAGACCCTTGCACTACAAACTTATTATCATCTTGTAATTTTGCTGTAGTCCCCACTAGCAAGTTACCAGAGCTATCTATTCTCATGGCTTCTGCTTGAGCAGTATAAAACTCCATTTTTGTATTAGTGCCATCTAAATAAATACCTGACCTAACTTGTCCTGATGTACCGCCACCATAAGAATAAACAAAGTTTGAGCCACTAAAAAGTAGATTTCCACCAGCAATTACTAATTTATCAGCAGGACTACTTGTACCAATACCTACATTACCAGAGCTATCAATACGCATACGCTCTGTAGTGCCACCTGTTGCAAATTTAATTGTTCCACCAGCATTATTAGCAAGTAAATTAACGCCACCAGCTCCAGCATTTATTAAATTTAAGCCATATGCAGTTGCAGCACCAACAGTTCCAGAATCCCAAAGCTCAACAGTAGCAAGGTCAGATGTACTGTTTTCTATTTGAAATCCAGCTGTTGCAGCTGCGCTTGCTGTTTTATTGGTAACTTTTAACAATGTAGAATTAGCTTGGTCTTTTTTAAGTTCAACTTCTTGAGAAGGACTACTTGTACCAATACCTACATTGCCGCTAGAGTCTATTCTCATTGATTCGACACCACCTTCTGTAAAGGCAATAGTATCGGCTGCTGGGAAATATATACCTGTATTAGTATCGCCAATGTTTGTAATAGATGGCAAAGATACTGTGCCGTCTGCAAAACTAGCTACTCCGCTTACGGATATATTGGTAAAAGAACCATCTGATCCTGCACCCAATAACTGAACAGGAGTTGTGGCAGCATTACCTACCCATACCTTTTTATCGGTCACATTGATTGCAACTTCACCTTGAGCCAAAGAACTAGGGGCATTGGTTGTTGTTACGCTATTTTTTAACTTAATTGTCGTTGCCATGATTAATCCTTAAAATGAACCGCCATCTAATGTATTTGTGATTTTACTACCATCTAAGCTAGTTATCCAAGATGGATTTGCATAACTTCCTGTTGTTACAACGACTGTAGAATCAATGGCGATAGTTCCTGAAGTCGTGATTGTGCCGCCTGTTAAACCTGTTCCTGCTGTAATAGAAGTTACCGTACCGCCTAAACTTGGGCTTGTATTAGTTACCGTAAAGTTAGGATAAGTACCTGATACGCTAATTCCTGTACCGCTTGCAATAGCGACTGTTTGATCGGGTGCTGTGTTTGTTACCGTTACCGCACCAGTTGAACCTGATACGCTTATACCTGTACTAGCAGTTAATGAATTAACCACATTAGTAAGACTTGCACCTGAACCTACAAAGCTAGTAGCCGTGATGGTTGTGCCTGTAATGGCTAAAGGTGTTGTTCCACCAATAACCATATTGTTCATTGTTCCAGCGTTAATTGGTGCAATTTCTACTCCACCTGTACCGCTAGGCTTTATGTGAACATGACCAGTACCCGTAGGGCTTATGTCAATTTGTGCGTTTGCACCATTAATATTTGTAGGTACATTAATTGCTAAGTTATCAAAACCGCCTGCACCCATAGTCATTTGCGTACTGCCTGCGGAATTTTTAAGTGCTAATCCAGCAGAACTTGTAGCCTGAACGATTGGAGTTGTAACACTTGTAGAAGCAGCTAATGTAGTAACGCCTGCTACTGCACCTGTATCACCAACTGTTACCACGCTGTTTTGTAATAATTTGCCTGTAGTACTGTCATATCTAGCTACTGCGTTATCTGTGGCACTTGATGGCCCAACTACATCACCACCCAAAGATGGGCTAGAGTTAGTAATTACTCCCGTTGTACTGTTGTAGCTAATGCCTGTTCCAGCACTTACTGATGCTCTAGCTCTAGCATCGGTGTAATAAAGGTTAGTGCCTTCATTGATGTTTGTAGTGGTTAAAACTACCGTGCCTGTCTGTCCGTTTACGCTACTTACAGCATCTGTATTGTCAACCTTTTGCCATACTGAACCGTTAAATATAGCCCAATCGCCTACTTGCCAATCGGTAATACCGTTTAAGTTGGTTGTACCAGCCACGCTGACTACATAGTAATAACCCTGAGTTCCTGTAGAACTGACCAATGTAGGTGTATTTGTAGAAGCGTTCCATGTGCCTTGATAATTAAGATCACCTTGCATTGGGATTTGAGATGTTGGTACTTTACCGCCAGCATCTAATGTAGCAACACCTAAAGGTTGAGCTTTCTCAGTTGTAGGAATGTAACCTGTAACTGTCACGCCTGACATCGTGCCACCAGTAATCGCTACAGCATTGGCGTTTTGGGTAGACATCGTTCCCAAGCCCGTTACATCTGTATTAGGTACAGTTGCACTAGCTGTCATAGCTGCCGTGCCATTACCCTTGACATAACCTGTAAGAGTAGAAGCACCAGTACCGCCATTAGCTACAGGGATAGTACCTACTAACTGATGGTCAGCGTTCCAATCCGATGGTCTGATTAATGACGAATCATCACCATCAGGTATGGTTGAAACCTTAGTGTGCTTGACTGTTATAGCCATTACTGTACCCCGATAATCTTACCGTCTTGACCTCTAATCACTTGCTTTGGTCTGTTTTGGTTCTCATTAATAGTATTTACCAAACCACCCAATGCTTGTGTCATTTGTTGATTACTCATGTTAATCGCATCGGCAATAGGTTGCAATGGATGTTCCATAGCTTTAGCCATATCTTCATCTAAATCATAAGCTTGTGGCAATCCTTCGCCATTACTTACACCAGCAGAGATTTGAGCCACTTCTACCTTTGCACCGTTATTGACATAAGCAAGCAATAGCTGAGTGTTACGCTCTGTGTTCATCTTCATCTGAGCAATTCTCATTTCCATCTCACGCTCTTTGTCGTTTCTAGCTTCTTCAAGCTGCATACGAACCTGAGTTTCTTGAGATTGATACTCTTGCTTGGCTCGCTCCATTTCAACTTGCATCTGCATTTTCTGCTGTTCAAGTTGCATCTGAGCTTGCATTTCCTGTTGCTTCAATTGAGCTTGCATTTCTAGCTTCTGCATCTCACCTTGTTGCTTCATCTGTTCAGGTGTCGGTGGTTTAGGTTGACCTTTAGCTGCTTCAGCTTGTGCTCTAAACTGGTCGGCAGTTTCATCAATAAGACCTTCAAGACCTTTACCAGCCTTAAATGCAGTCACGCCAAACTTCAACATTTCCATGAGCAATGGTGTCAATTCAGGTACACCTTGAGCTACTGGAAGTGCAGTCTGCATAAATTGACTTACTGCTGTCAAGAATTCAACACGGTCTTGCTTCTCTTGTTGCTCATCTTGATAAATCATTGAATCCGTAGTTACTTCAATACGGAAATTCTTTGCTGGCTCATCCTTCAATAACTGCAAAGCTTGTGGGATAAGTGCCTGATCTTGCGGACTTAATTGCATTGCACCTGAAATCTTAACGATGGTGTCATCGGTAAAGTGCTGGCAAATAATCTGTGCTTTGATTTGTAACAAGGCTGTAGCAAAGTTCACTACATCGTGTTGCATAGTCTTTAAACGACCTGATGCGTTGTTAGACTTGATAATCTGAGCACCAAGTGTTTCGTTAGGGTCTGTCTGTCCACGCTGAATATCAGCAATGCCCATAATCTCGTAAATTTGACCTTTAACTTGATCCATAGCTTGATAAGACATATTCAAAGCTTGGGCAATTGGGGCAATATCTACAAGGTTAATAGCTCCTGCCATGCCTTGTTTCTCGGCAAAACCTTGCCAGTTCTTAACTGGAATGAGTGTGTTGTTCTCACCTTCAGAGAATAAACGAGCCAATGATGGTTCTGCTGCATCGTATACACCCCGTACTTTGAGGGCTTGAATGAATCCATCAATACGGTCAGCTAATGTGTCTAACTGTCTAGCTTGGTCTTGGTATAGAACAAAGTCAGGTACAGGAATTAGGCTGTCTGTAGTGATTGTTGAGAACATTGGCTTTGGACATGGCCAAAAGTTTTCTAACTGTAGTGGGTCATCACGGGTATCAAGAATTCTACCCATTGACTTGTTTAACCAAATCACTTGACCTGTGGTTTTATCCCAAATCTCATAGACTACGGCTTCACTAGCACCTTCACCCATCTTTTCATTAAATGTCTTAGATGTTTCAGGCTTTGTATCTAATGGGATTTGACCGCCAAGTTCTTCACCAAAGCGTTCAACAAGTGCTGGTCTACCCATGTAAACCTTACGCCATACCGCAGTTACTTCTTCCCATGTACGGGCAACGGTTAGACCAAAGTCACGCCAATGAACATAATCAACAGGAGCACATTCGTATTCAATACGCTCTTGATCTTCACGATAGATACCACCTTGGGTTTCTGCTTCGTCAATATCTTCAGTTACTTGGAAACCATCGTCAGGTGCATCTTCGCCCATACCAGCAGATTGACCAACAATATGTGGCTCATAACGAACCCAAGCTGTACCACGACCACCTAATAGACGGTCTTGAACAGTTTGTTTCATGGCACTAGCGTAGTCACCGTAATGTTCAATCTCATACTCCAAGGCTCTCTCAAGCATCATGGAAGCAACACGCCCTACTGGATCGTTGTCACGGAATCTACGGCTTACATCAGGTCTAGGTAAACGGGCAAATACCGCAGGAGTGATGGTTTGGACATTGCTCCACAGGATATTGAACTTGGCATTAGGATTGTTGCGACTGCGTGAATCGTCACGATAACGCTTGACAATCTTATCGGCTCTGCCTTCCCATTCTTTGTATGTACGCTCATACTGGGCAATGGTGTTGTACCAATCTTGGTATGTATGTTTCATGTTTATATCCTGCGATTAACTATTTTAGGGGTTTCTTTCCACATCTCGTTCAAAGTTACATCCGTTTGCCCAACATGAAGACCTTTAACTCTTGAATCACTAAGGATAGGGCTATCCTCATCTTTCCAAACAATACTGAGATACCTGAACGCATCTGCTGAGTGTGATGTCCAATCATGTTTCGGGCGATCTCTAAATACTTTTTTATCATCATCCCACTCTCGCTGATATTGACGCAAACATTCGATACCTTCTTCACACCTATTATCAAACCAAGAGCGAGTTAATGCAAGTCGTGTTGCTTGAATTCCATCCTGTAATGACAGATTTGGAACAATTTTTAGGTGTTTTATGTCAATTTTTGCAGCAATTTGCTCAATTATGCTCTTACCACCGCTTGCTAGTGTTTTTGCTCTAGCGTCATGAGGTAGGTAATGAAAGCCATATTTGTACCCAAACTCATCTTCTTTTTGTGCCAATAAACCTGTGTAATACGGTATAGATTGACCGTTAGATGAGTGATGGTCAAGCACCCTGATTTCTCCATAAACCACTTGAAACCACCAAATAGATGTGGAATCGTTGAACCCCAAATCCCAAGCTGTATGACATGGAAACATAGGGTCATAATCAATCGTGGTAATACGCTCAAGGTCTGTAATCCTACGCATTTCTTGGCCATAATAAGCACCAAGGATTGCAGCTTCAAATGAGCAAAGGAATTCTTGTTCATATTGGTTATCAGACATTGAAGCCTTGGCATCATCTAGCTCAGACTGTGCCAATAGGTTAGTTTGGTCAGCCCTTAAGACTTTTGTGTACCAATTAGGCTTTTTTGTGGCCTCGTTATAAATGTCATAAAAGGCATTATGGCCTTTCGGTGTCCCAATAAAGGTAGCCCAACCTTGTCTATCTGCCAATAATGGTCGAATAATCTCACCCCATACGCTTGGCTTCATGTCAGCCATTTCGTCTAAAACTACCCCATCTAAGAAATTGCCTCGGAGTGAGTCTGGGTTATCAGCACCAAATAGCCTAATTCTAGCCCCATTAATTAGCTCTACCCATAGCTCAGATTGGTTAGATTTAGTCATAACAGGCTCGGAAAAGCGTTCTAAGTATCTCCAGGCTACGCTTTTGGCTTGTGAATAAAAGGGGGCAATATAAGCATATTGAGCGTGTGGCTTGTTTTCTAGCAATGCTTTAACGATTAGGTCATTAATACAAGCTACAGTCTTGCCACACCGTCTATGAGCCACAATGACTGCCCATCGCTCCTTTCGGCTATGAAAGTCCTCAAAAACGCTTCTAGGGCGGTATTTGAGCTTAATGTCTTTACTCATCTGCCCATGAGATTCTTAGATCAGTACCGTTAGCACCTGTGACTTCATTGACTTGGGTTTCTTTCCATCTAGCCCTAGTCTTTAGCCAAAAGATTGCGGCAGCGGTATTGCCTTTCTTAGCCTGGCTAAACAAAGTTCCTGCAATGGCAGCATTGGCATCAATACGACCTTCATCTAGCTCATCTTTGTAATACTTTACTAGCGTATCAGCACTAATCTTTAGCCTTGTGGCTATGTCCTCATGGGGGCAACCCAACGCAGATAAGCGTTTAACTTGCTCTTTTGTAGCTTCTGTAGGTATATGTTGTTTTCCTTGGGCCATTTTATAACTCCGAAAGCACGGCTTTTTTGCCTGTAAAGTCTTCCCAACGCTTGACTATCACATCGCAATACTTAGGGTCTAACTCCATAGTTCTATTGACTCTGCCTGTTTTTTCGCAAGCCATTAAAGTAGAGCCTGAGCCACCAAATAAATCAACAACGCAATCAGAGCCTTTACTGCTATTCATTATGGCTTCTTCTGGCAAACATACTGGCTTTTGGGTTGGGTGAACATAACTGCTTTGGGCATCCCTGCCAATCTTCCAAATAGATGTTTTTGTTCTGTCACCAGCATTGAAGTGGCTACCTTTACCCTCTTTCCACCCATAAAGAATAGGTTCATGCTGTGGCCTGTAGTCTTGCCAACCCATACCAGCAGATTGCTTCATCCAAATAATTGTTGATGATTTCTTAAATTGCTCTGCAAAAGTCTTTTCAAAGGCTATTTTTGGGGCAGATGCACTATCAGGGTGGCATACATAAATACAAGCCAAAGGCTTCATGATTGCATTGTATGTTGTAAATATATCTCTGCAGAATTGCTCAAAATCCTCTGCTGACATATTGTCATTTTTAATAGTGCCTAAGTTATTAGCACCTCTACCTGAGTAATCCACATTGTATGGTGGATCAGTAAACACTAAATCAGCCAACAATCCATCCATTAGCTTTTCAGCATCATCAATACTTGTGCTATCACCGCACATAAGCCTATGATTTCCAAGGATATAAATATCGCCTGGCTTGGTTTTGGGTTCTTTAGGCAATTCAGGCACAGCATCTTCGTCTGTTAAACCTTCTGTGACTTCAGGCTCAAGCAAAGCGTTTAGCTCTTTATCATCAAAACCTAATAAACCAAGGTCAAAGCCTTCGTCTTCTAAGTCTTTCATTTCAATAGATAGCATGGCTGTATCCCACCCTGCATTTAAAGCTAGTTTATTGTCAGCAATGATGTAAGCCTTCTTTTGGCTTTCAGACATATCTGAGCAATCAATGGTGGGGACTTTATCTAAGCCTAGCTTTATGGAAGCCATTAAGCGACCATGCCCTGCAATAATTCCTAAACCGTCTACCAATATAGGGTTTCGGAAGCCAAATTCTTTAATGCTTGCGGCTATTTGGGCAACCTGTTCAGGGCTGTGGGTTCTGCTGTTCTTTGCGTAAGGGATTAGCTTGTCTACAGCAACTTCTTTAATTTGCATATTTAACCAAGTAGTTAGTTAATGATGCTTAAGTTTACAACTATTTGACTTCTTTGTCTAAGTCTTTAAGTTTGTTGGCAATAGCGGCTCTACGCTCTAAACGCAATCGCTGTTGTTTCTCTAGCGTTGATTCTTTGTGGGGCTGAAGTAAGCTGTTTTCAGGCTTAATCTTTTCTTTTTTAAACATTACATATCCTTCATCTTGGATTCAATGGTTTCTCTGCGTGTAGGCTTTGCAGTCTTGGCAGATTCTTTAAAGTCTTTAGCAGTAGGTGCATCTTTGCTACCTACCTTGTTCATCTTTTCGCCAGATCCTGCTTTAATCCTAGCTCTTTTACGGTGAATGTTGGCATATAGTCCGTCTTTCATTAGCATTTCCACCTTGCTCTAGCTGCTTTACCTCGTTCCCCTGTCCAGCCTTTAGACCTTGCACAGAAACTGTCATGTCTTGGGCCACTAGATTGGGGGGCTTGTAAGTTTGCGTTGTTCTTTGCGTTGTACGCTTTTCTACCTGCTTCTGTCATGCCAGCACCTTCTTCGGCTGACAAGTAATGACGGCCTTTGCCTTTAGTAGTCTTGGCAATAGGCTTTTCATGCTTTTCTACTGCAGCACGAATGTCATCTCTACGACTCATTACTCACGCTCACCAAGGAAACGACCATAGGCTTCTTCTAGCTTGGCTTTACGATCACCTTTGGCATTGTCACGCTCTACATTAAGAGCAATGGCAACCGCTTGTTTCTTAGGCTTGCCTGCTTTCATTTCGGCTTTAATGTTCTTTCCGACTGATTCTTTGCTACCTGATTTGTCTAATGGCATGATTAGGCCTTAAATTTAAGTAAGTAAATGGTGGTGTCAATCTCTTGAGCAATGTTGTCAATCAATTGGCAGATTTCAGGGTCTTGAGGCAAGTCCTGGCGAGCATCTTTAACAAAGCGTTGCAAGGATTGCATATAGGCTAAAGGCTCTTTGGGCATATGGTAAGTGCTTGGGAACTCAGTAATTTGGCCATAAACACCAAAATATGTTTCAGCAAGAGCGTCTGTATGATCGATAATCTTTTCGTAAAAACCGCCTAAAGCCTTGTGTTTAGCGTAAGACTTGGTGGCCCAATGGAAAAAATGAGCATTTGTGCCTGAATGCAACAGGGTTGCGAGAAACAAAGCCATTGACTTTTCCATGTGAATCCCTTAATAAATTACTTTCATGGGTTAATTATCGCCTATTTCTTTTCTCATAACAACAACCACATACCCATTTTTGGTTCATTCCTTCGTTATAAGGTACATACCTGCCAAATTCTTTGGGTTTGCGTTGCCTACAGTTAGTGCATTCTTGCAAGGTTCTGTCACCGTTTTGTCTATTGTCGTGTCGCATCAAGTTCATCAATCATTACCAAGCATCCACCGCCTTTGCGGATTTCGCCCCTTTGTACTATCAAAACATCAATCTGAGAATCAGAATCATAAGCCCAACCTTCTAATGCGTCAAAAAGGGCTTTAATGCGATTATCTATGTCTTGGATACGCTTATCCCTAGGGTATAGGGTAACTTGAAACTGTAGCCTTTTATCGCCAAAGCTAGGCACTTTGTTGTCAATGCAATAGTCAATGACATTTTCCCTAAAAAGCATACCTTCTTTAGAAATGAAGCGTCTTTTGCCATTAGCTCGCCAATATGTATTGACTGATGGGGGCAGGGGTAGGTTAAGCACTAGCAAGCAGTTTCTCCGTTATTTCAAGCAAATCTTCTTGTCCAATTTGATGATGTTTTTCAAACCCTTTTGCTCCAAGACCATGAACACCTGTATTTCCTCGGTGGTGTTCAGGGCATAGTCCGATAACAGGTGCATTAGCTCTTTTACCGCCAAAGCGTCTAATGTGATGGATTTCGCATTCTGTCCCTCGGTTGCCCAAGTGATAGCATAAGATACATCCAAGTCTTGCGACTTTGTCAAAGTGGGCTTTTTCAGCTTTTGTTGGCATTATCTACGCTTGCTTGCTCTAACTTTTCAGCAGATTCTGCAATATCCACAGCAATCTCCATCATAAGCACAGCGTTGTTGTTTTTAAGAGCATCATCGTACTCACGCATTAACATTTTCAGGACTAGGAATTCTTCGGTTAAGGTAATCATACGGTAAATTTCTCCAATTGTCGGTTGTTTGCTGATTCTGTTTGCCAGGCTTGAAAACGCATCTTAGCAGCCTCTAGTTGCCACTTCAGTTTTTCTGCATCTTCTGTGGCCCTACCAATTGCTAGGCATAAGTCTTGGTAATCTTGGCTTGCATAGGCTTCACGCTCTTGTGCTCCCAGGCTTTGCTCGCTTGACTTCTTCATCATAATTGAACGCAAGGAGTGGCGATAGGCTTCTAACTGGGCTAATTGGCCCTTGGCCTTTGCGTATTCAGGTGCGTTCATGTAAATATAGTTTATTGCTTCGTGTGGATCATATTCTGTCATCGCCAATCTCCTTTTTCACCTCTGTTGCCTTTGATGTATTGCTCTTGTATGTCTCGCATGACTGATGGGCGTCTACTACCAAGTTCATAAGTTGAGATAAGTCTGCGAAACTCTTGCAAACCCTGTTCTTTCCTGAGTTTGATCCAATATCTAACTTCGCATTGATGTCTGTATTCTTCATCCGTATTTCCTGTTAGCAAGTCGTTCATTTAAGATGTTCCAGGCGGTTGCGGCACATAGCGGTACTTGTCCGTTTCCAATGGCTTTAAGTCTGTCCACCCTATCGGCCATCCCATCAGCCACTCTGTCCAAAGGGGGTTCAACCTGCCACCATTGTGCAGACCCGATACCTGCTCCCCAAGATTCCCTTTCCCCCTGTCCCTCAAAGCATGACGAGAGTCCTGAGATTTTGGAGTCCCCCACATTCTTACTGCTTGTGGAAGTGTCACAGAGTGCATTGACCCCTCTTTCTGTTGGCTTGATTTCAGGGTGTCCGTGTACACATCTGAGCAAGTTGGGGTCGGCCATTTCTTCGGATTGTGTTTGACATAGGTCACCAAGCTCACTTGATGCTTGCCTGTCTCCATCAATTCCTTGCTCATTGGGCCTCTTTTGGCATCCCAAGAATTCGGGGTTGGCATTTTTTCCAACAATCCAGATTCTATTTCTTTGATGGTTTGCTCCGACTTCGTTTGCTCCCAACACTCCCCATTCCGCATCGAACCCCATGCTGGCCAAGTCAGCAAGCACTCGTTCAAGTCCTCTAGAAGTGAGCATTGGACTGTTCTCAATGAATGCGTATTTGGGTCGTATTTCGCTAATAATCCTTGCCATCTCCGACCACATTCCTGATCTTTCTCCGTCAAGTCCGTCTCCATTTCCTGCAATTGAGATGTCCTGGCACGGAAATCCGCCAGATACGACATCAACAATTCCTCGCCAAGGCTTTCCGTCAAAGGTTTGAACATCATCCCAAATCGGGAAAGGCGGGAGAATTCCGTCATTTTGTCTTGCGGCAAGTACGCAAGCTGGGTATTTTTCCCATTCGACTGCACAGACTGTTCTCCATCCAAGCAGTTTTCCCCCAAGTATTCCGCCACCAGCACCTGCGAATAAAGCCAACTCATTTAATTTCTCCATTAGAAAGGTGCATCCTCATAAACAATTTTAGGTGCTTTAACCCTGATAAAAGTCCAACCATCACGCAAACTAGTGATGTGTTTGGCTTCCCAAAGACTGCTGACAATACGCATTTTGTCGTTGTTTTCGTCAAATATGTGGTATTTCATTGCATTGCCCTCTTGGCCATTATTAGCAAGCACTTGTCTTTAAGCTCTTTGTAGGAAAGACCGATGCTATGTATGCCAAGTTCAGATGCCTTCGCAACAACACCAGCGTCAGTAAACATCCATTGCTTGTCGTTATTTGCAGGCTGTTGATCTTTAACCCAATCAGCTTTAAAACCAACCCAGCCTCTAGCACAGCAAAGTTCCATTGCCTCTTGTAGTGACAACCCTGCTTTTTCGGCTTCTTTAACCAAGCCTTTAAGAGCAGTATCTGACCATTTGGCTTTTTTGGTTTTGCGAACTTCTAAGTAGTCTTTAAAAACAGACTCAGTAACACCGCTAGGTGTCTCTGTCTCTTTCTCTGTCTCTACTCTACTCTGTCTCTGTCTCTTCTCTGTAGTAGCATCTTGCAAGCGTTCTGCTAGCACATTGCTATCTTCAATAAAAAAGCCATTATCAATCAAAGGCTTAATAGATGAAATGACTTCTTTTTCGGTCATTCTTAGTCTAAAAGCTATTTCTTCGGGTGACTTGTGGATAACTCCATCATGCGACTCACTTGCTAGCAACCAAAGCATTGGTGCTATCGCTTTGCTAGCAATAGGCAAGCGTTGAAATGCCATATCATCAAGCAAGTTTTTGTGGAGTTTTATCCAGGGTGGAGATCGATGTTTGTAGTGCTGAAAATTGTCCCAATTTTTAGGAATGAGCTTCATCTGAGCTAGCCTTTCCTAAAACTTTATTGGACTCTGCCTGGGCAATTAAAGCATTAGCGTTTTTAACAACACTTCTGAATTGCCCTATGGTCAAACAAATTATTTTTTCTTCTTT
>Ga0181351_1000309_pt1 | contig 13409 bp, 21 predicted proteins | sample Su13VDMM15SD_FD_170485 | JGI IMG/M metagenome (GOLD analysis project Ga0181351, IMG submission 170485) | Freshwater viral communities from Lake Michigan, USA - Su13.VD.MM15.S.D | ecosystem: Environmental > Aquatic > Freshwater > Lake | place: USA: Michigan | collected 2013-07-16 | reverse complement strand
GCTTGCTGTTTCTTCTCTTTTTAAAATTGGCATCTTTTCCTTTCTTTGTGGCTCGCCTCTCGCTCTTGCGAGAGAGGCGAAGCCTATCTATCTACGTTAGTAGATAGATATTCTATCTATCTAGGACTGACATGGTTTGTGTTGGGTTTCACTTGGGTTTGCGTTGGGTTTCGTTTGGGTTATTTACAGACGCATTCCAGCTGGCTTTTTTATAGGCTTTGGAGCTTCACTTTTTGGACGGCCTCCTTTTTTGCCGTTGCGATAATTCGCGAACAATTTCTTGTTCTGATCCTGCCATTGATGCAAGACAAGCGCGTCACCTTCACGCCTTGCGTAGCCGCTTTCTACAAGCGCATTTTCGAGTTGCATTGGGTCGCCTTCCCAATCGGCTATCGCCGCGATGATGTCAGCCGTCTTTTCTATCCGCTCGCACTTTCTAAATTGGCATTGCGACCAGAGTTTCAAGAGCGAGAACACGCCTGCGTGGCCTGCTAGGCGTAGCAGGATTTTTGTCTTGTAGTGGTCAGGGAAGTCAGGTGAGAGGATCATGTCATATTCAATGGGTTGCATTCTGCTGTTTGCAGAAATAAGTTTCCTGTGCACCTTGGGTCTGGACATCCCCGTTTTTTGCTTGCTCGGAAGTCGCATTTTACCTCGATCTTCCATTGTCCCTTCACAATAACATCCGTTCCCTTAATTTGAATTTGTGTATCTTTAATAAACTCACCCTCTACCCAAAGAGGAAATGCTCCGGCCTTCAACAATTCTTGAACTATGAGAACGGCCCTGTCCCCCTTCTCGCTTGTGCTTAGGTCTTCTGTAAACCCATCAAACCTCCAGTCCGCAATAAGGATAGACTTTATATTTTCAATGCTTTCTGGCTTTACTAGCCTACCCATTGCGGTGGCGTGTTCAACTCCAGGTTGAAATGCCATTCGCTCTTGAAGTCCCGGCATAAGGGCTGCTTTTTTTCCAGAAATTGTAGGAAATATAAAGACCCTCCTAGCTAATGGAGCAACGTGCGCCCGTATATTTGACGCTTCGTTATGTATTCCATATTGAAAAAGTTGCGCCGTCATAGCGATTGATTCCCCCAGTTGTCCCATCCTTCAGGTGCTTCCTTTCGCGCAAACATTTCCAGCTTTTTGCCGTGCGGATAAAGTGTGTTGATAATGTCTCGAAACTCTTCGGGCTTCGCGCTGTGCTTTGTTCTCTCGATGCTTTGGACACTATCAAATAGCTGCTTTGCATCTGGGGTGCAGCTTCCTCTAGTGCAGATCAACAAGAACTCGTGACGCACGCTGTTGTAGTGCCCCATATTGTGCTTGATCTTATCCCAGACGAAGCTCGTCTTGTATTTAAAGCCCCAAGCCCGGATGATCGGTTCGCATTCAAAAAGCAATGGCGATGTTACCCACAGGAAAAGCACCGCATCATCCTCGATCATATCTTTTATCGGCAATTCACAAAGCTCCGCTATGGTCATCGCTGGATAGTGGAACTTTATAGCTCCATAGTCCTCGGTTAGTTGGTCGCCATATTTCCAAGGTGGGTCGGAATAAATAACGCGATACTTGGAGTCAGGCAGCTTCACCGCCTCCTTAACTTCTTCCAGCTTGATCTCACGCCGGACTTCGTTGAACCGCTTCTTTCCATCGGTTACAGCCTTGGCCGCATCTGGGTTTGTTAGAGCGAGCTTCTCAATGGCCTCGGCTCGCTTCCCGTCGCTCTTAATAGTGCGCTCAGATACTCCGTGCTGAGCTGCGAGGGCGGCAGCCGTGTTTGGGAGTGCAACTTCTGCATCCCCAAATTTGCGGTCAGACCTGCCGCCTTGCGACTTCTTCGTCCTATTATACCTTCGCCCCCGCAGGATGCTCCGCTGGTCGTTGGTCAGGTTGCGGCGGCCTAGCTGGTTCGCATCCATCCAGTCCATTGCTGCATCGCGATTTTCAAATTGAACCCATACCGTTTCAAACGGAAGATTGTTGCGGGTGCAAATATCATAGCGATTGTGGCCGTCAATTAGGATTTCATTACTGGCATCTAAAAATCCTGCCTCTGGCCCCTCAACAGCAACAACCCAGGAACTACTCCAGTCCTGCATATATTCATCCAATGGATTGCGATAGCGAACAAAAGCAAATTTTCCGCTTCTTGCAATAAATTCGGTTTGCCATCCCATGCAGGCGTCACCAACAGACTCCTCAATTTCTTCTTCTGTTAAGAGTCTGCCACTTAGTTCTTCTGGTTCAAATTTGCTTTCATCAGGAGGAACCGTCCAAACTACAATCGGATCGCGGCATCCGTCTTTGATGATGTTGGCTTCTAGTTGTGCGAGTTCTTCCGGCGCGAGTGGCGGAATGAGTGCCTTTAATTCAGGGTCTATTTGTATGTGCATAATTTAAAAGAAATCCCGCAATACAACCATGTGAGAATAGGCCAACAGCGAGCCGGATGGAAGTATTGCGGGAAAAAGTTGGTTTCATTTGCTGTATTGGAAGGCTTCTCACAGCCAAGTTGAATTTAGCCTAAGATTTCAGCCTTGTCAAATAACGCTGAAGCGTCTCGTCGGCCTCCTCCTCGATCCACCGCGTGGATTGAGTAACAACCTCAAGCCACTCTCCGTTGATAAGGATTTCGTAGTCCCACCGCTCGCAGTCGTCTTGATGGTTCGGCCAGCATCTGAGCGGATAGCCGCGCCATTCTTGTGAGACTTTCATTTGCCTGTTAGGAGTTGGTTTAGCCTTGCGACCTGTGCGCGAAGCTCGTGATTGTCTCTCGTAAGGCAATCGTTGCGCGTGGTCAGCAACTCGATGAGTTGCTGCATATCGTTCATTTGCTCGCGTGTTTTACTTGCTAACTTTGCGAGACTTCGTATGCCGTCGAACATAATCTGAGATTCTTTCTAAATGAGTTTCCGCCAATGCTCTCCCCTCCGGCGAGTCGTCGTATGTATGCTGGTGTACTGGCAATGGATCGCCCCTTTCGAGACGTAGGCCAACAGGGCATTCATTCATACAGATAACAAGCCGGAGAGTGAGAGTTCCGTTCATCTTAAAACGGAATGTCGTCGGTTTCGTCAGCGGGTTGAGCAACGAAACCGTTGCTTTTTGCGACGATGTGCTTGTCCGTCTTGGCCGCTGGCTTGCGCCGGTTGCCAAGCCATTTGGCTTTCTCGTCTCCGAACAACCAACGCTCAACGCAGTTGAACTGATGCTCTGGGTTTGTCTGGCCTGCTTCGACGCCGATGACGCAGACTCCCTTTTCGCCGATAAGGTCTTCGGCTTCGACGTTCACGTCTTCGCCTGGGATAACTGCACGACCGATGCTGGACAGCACCTGATCAACTTTCCACCCTGCTTTGGCGGTAAATGTTAAGTGTTCCCACATTGTCGGCCCTGTCGTGCCGCCTTCGAGTAGGACGGCGACATCGAGCTTGATCGTTGGGTTTCCTGCCTGTGAAGTCTTCTCGACGGCCTTGATGATTTCGACTTCGTATGTGCCCGGCTCGACATAGTAGATGGCCGCTTGTTTTGGTTCTGATGCTTTATATGTTGGCATTTTAGTTTTCTATTTGTTGTTTGTTGGTCAGCGTTTTTTAGGATGCGCTGCCCCCTTTTGCCCCTGCCTGCCGGATTTTTCCAGCAAGCGAGGAAATTATTTAACCTTAGTCTGTCTTAGTTGGAGCGAATTCGCTCCGGTTTGTATTGCGCTTTGGTCTGGCTCTACGCCGTTATTGGCGCAGAGTTCGAGATAACTCTTTTCTGAGAGCTTACCGCCCATCGCGAGTATTAATGTCTCCTTCGTGATACCTTGCGACGCCTTTGCGATAGCTTCATGCTCCACGAACTTGCGTCCGCTCATGCTTGTAAGTTTCCATCCGGGGACTTCGTCTCCGTTTTCGAGCCTTGTTTTGAGGTGACCTAGCACCGGCTCGGCGATCTCCTTTTCTGCGAGCTTCCACTCCTTGGCGAATGCTCCCATACTCTCCGTTGTTGCAAGTATTCGCTGGCGGATCGCATCGATGGAGTTGCCGTTGATGTCTGGGATGAGAGCGACCGCGCTTTCAGCCTGCCGCACGATGGCGTGGCAGTTATTGTAATGCTTACACCAGCTACAATACTCGCAAGGCGTCGGCTGCGCCTCCGCGCTTGTTGCGCGGTCGATTGTGCGCTTGGTGATCTGTTGCGCTTCCTCGTAACTAAAATCGTAGCTACGAATCATCTTTTGATCGACGTATACAACGTGCGCTGTCCATGACGTGTCGAAATTATCTTCCATGCACGCCAGACTGTAGGCCGCGAGTTGCTCGCGGTAGTTCCGCAACTGCCCTGTTTTAATATCCGCAACCCACTTCTCGGCTTTGCAGACTGCGTCAGCTGTGCCGAGCTTGCTTAGTCCAGGTACTGCCATCGCAAGGTATTCTTCGCGAGTCTCCACAAACGATCCTTTTGCAAGGCGCGTTAGTTCATCAACGCCGTAAGCAATAGCACCGGCGTCTTCGCCGATGAATGTTACGTTGTCCTGTGCCGAGATAAGGTTGCGGATCGCAACGTCGACTGCCGTGCCGCGCTCCGCTGCTGAACTCGTTCCGTTTGCGCCCTCGAAGAGAGCGCATTCGGCGAGTTTCGGAAGACTGCTAGGTGATATTTCCTTACTCATTGATTCGCCTTTCTCCACTCGATAGCCGTGTTGACGAATTGATCGACGCGAAGTGCAACGCGCTCCAGATACTCTGGCGCGCAGTCGCGCCACGTCTGCTCGCTTGTTAGGACGCCGCGACCGATCAAAAACTGGTTCACCGCGCCTTCGTGTTCTGCGAGCCGTGCTTGCCATCCGACCATTTCGTCGGTTACGACGATATGGTTCGGCGTTGCAACGGCCTCAAACAAATGCGCGACCGATGCCCACTCCAGCGGCAACTCTTCTGCAAGGCCGGATCGCGTCTTCGCATCGTAGGCTGCCGAATGTGTCGTTAGGATGATGCGCTCTTTGCCACCGATACCTTTCCCCTTGCCTGTCTCGCTTGTCGAGACCTTGGTTTTGAACCTCAAGAACCAAAGCTCATCCGCAAACTCTTTGAGTAGTGGTGAGCTTTGCTTGCTCAGCTTCAACTCGTATCGGTCGTAGGCCGCGAGTGCATCTGGTGCTTCATAGCGCACGATCTTGCTGTGCGCGATCATCACCACGTTCTTTCCGGCGTCGATCAACTGGTCAATGGATGACAGCATCCGACTCATGCGCTCGGCCACCATCACCCATCCTTTACCGAAGCCGAAGTCTTCGATGCTGGTTTTTTTGCTGGTTGCGAGTAGGTCTTCAACGCACAAGCGTTCTGCCCAATCTGCCGAGTCTACGACGATGGTTTTGTAATCGGTCGCCTTGGCTTCTGTTAACGCATCCGTTAATTGTTTCCAAGTGTTGATTTCGCATCGATCAACGTCCAAGTGGCTTGTGCCTTGCTCGATGTCGAGAAACAGCGGCTTGGGGAACTTGGCCGCGAATGTTGATTTTCCTACGGATTCGACTCCGTAGAGTACTACGCGCTGGGCGCGTTGTTGCTTTCCTTTTGTTATTTTCATTTTCTATTTTCCTTTTTGTTGTGCTGCGTATACGGCCACAGCGAGTGCCGCCCACGAATGGGACTTTATGCCGTAGGTTGGCCCCGGCTGGGCTTTTGTTCCCTGCGGCCCGACTTTGTCGATCAAGGCTTGGCGAATGTTCGCGTCCTTGGCTCGCATCGTGCCGCATAGAAAAAGCTTGATGTCTTTTCTGAAAATTAGTTCCACGTCCACTCTCGCAACCTCGATAAATCGTCCGATCCAGACGCACGTTTCAAAGGTACTTGCGCCTACCGCCATGCCGTAGCTGGCGATCATCTCAATCGCGCACCGAGTGTATTCGCGACCGATAAGAATCTGCCGCATCTCCTCGTTTGAAATGTGACCGTGATCAACGATCTTGCCGTTGTGAAATTGCACAAACGCGCTGTGCGTTGTGCCGGGATCAATCGCGAGATTCATACTTGAGAGCTTGGGTTTTAATTTTGTCGGCTGGCAGGCTCAAGACATCGCAGATGCCTTGGAATGCTTTAGATCGTATGAAGTGCAACGCTGTGTCCCTATCGATCTCTTGGTGAGCGTTTAGCTGTTTGCTCATGAATACCTTTTCGCTCCGCAGGTCTTCAACGGCCTGCTGAACCATTCCGCACAATAAATTGCGCGTGAACTCACATTCGGCGTCATGTTTCTCCTCCGCGGTCATTCCCCGCGCTCCCTGCGGATCTGGCGGTTCATCCACCAGCGGCGAGACTTTTCGGTCTCGCTGTGGGCTTTGAGGTTTCCGAGGACGTATCCACCGGCGAATGCCGAGGTGATGCAGACTGCGAATAGGATGAGAAAATTGATAGGTTCCATATATTTTAGATGTTGTAGAATTTTGCGCGGACTCCGGCGAGAGCGATCTTTTCCTGCTCGGCGTTTAGGCCGACTCGGCTTCCGCCGTCTTGATTTGGCCAAAGCTCGACTTTGGTTATGCTGGTCACATACCAGTACGAGCCACCCCGAACGGCCTTGATTACGTTCGCGATCCGCTTGTATTTGTAGGATTTTGCAACCGATCCGCCTGATGTATATGTCATCTCGGCTCCGATGCGTGATGATTTAGATATTCCAAACTCTGCGAGACGCTTCTCGCAAATCTCTGTAGCGTTTAGGATGTCCATGGCTGATGCTGTGGCTGATCTAGCCTTACCGTTTACCTTTTCGAGGGAGTCGGAGAGTTCGCGGCTTTTAGTATTTAGTGCAATTTTGATTTTCATTTTTGGTTTTCTGTTTTTGGTTTGTATCGGCGAGTTCGTCTCGTTCGATGTGCAAACAATCCTCAATCCCTGTTCGGATTAAAAGAAAATAATTCGCGAAGTGCGAAAATAAATCTGGGGAAAAAGCTTTACATACGCGCTCAACCAATGCCCACGCGCATCTGCGGCCTTATTTATTTTGAGATCGGTCGGTATAATTTCACCTCGCGAACGCCTTGAGCCGTGCGTATTGTTGCTTTTTTTGCTTCAAGAGTCCCTTTGCCAATCGCAGTATTAACTCGGCAAGTTACAGCCGCTACGGTCAGGCTTGACTCGTCCGCAATAGTGCGAATGGTCTTCCATCCTTGTTCCTCAAGCTCTTTCTCGCTTTCAACTTTTGTCGTTTCGTAGAAAGCCGACCAAGCTTTGCTTACATCGGCAACAGCCACGGTTGATTTATTTTTCGTTCGCATAAATTTACGGTGATCGAATCGTCCTTGTAATAGCCGAACGCGAAGCCCTGCGACCAAGCGAATGTTGCGCGGCGTGTCGAAGCGTATTCCATATCGAAACGCGCTAGCATTCCAACGCAGTAGCCGCTTGCGCCGTCGAGCGTGCGTGCGCGTTCCCATCCGACTCGGTGCAGGTGAGCCATAACGCATTGGCCGTAGGTCTCTGCGTGGTCGCGGATGGCTTGCACGTTATACATATAACCGTGCAGAAACTTGGTTCCCCCTAGTTCGTAAAAGGATCGGATGTGGTACGGATACAATTTCGCTTTGAGTTCCTTCGCGGTCTTTTCGATGGCTTGGATCGTGAGCGTAGCGGCGTGAGCCGCTAGAGCGTTAGGCGACGACGCGAGCTTGTAAAGCCTCGCTTCATGATTTCCATATAAAATATGTTGCGGACGTAATTCGTGTAGAAAATCAATGCCACTGGAAAGATCATCCGAGATGCTCGCTGCGCGGTCGCTTGAGTTCGGATCTGAAATAGCACCGGAGCGAAACGCAGCTAGGTCTAGGAAGTCGCCAAGCATGATGGTCGTGTATGGTTTGAAGCGTTCCTTGAACATGAGAACGGCATTGCGTGCATCAGGGTCGATTTGATCGCCATGAGAACATCCGACTGCCATCCATTTTTTCCATCCTTTCATGTCAGCTCTGGGATATTCCGGCTGGTTCGTTGCTCCCAAATCCATGCGCGGACGGCTTCCATAGTGTCCACGTCGAGCTTTGCAAATTCGCCGCATTCGTGCTTGAGAGCGGAGCGAAGCTCTTGGTCTATGTCGTCCACTAGTATCAATATATCAAGGGCTTTGCAGGCCACCTCGTGCTCGTATCGCTCGGTCTCGTCAAACTCAAGTATCATTTTCATGCGTCTTCGTCCTCCTCTTCTTCTTCGTCGTCTGGAAATAAAATGCTGAACGAGTCGCCTGCGAGTCCTTCGACGGCGTACTTGTTACCGAATACGAATTCTCCGTGCATCGTCTCGCCTCCCTGCTCCCACGAGACGATAGTGAAGCCGCAGTCGTAATGCTCCGACAGAAGCCGTTTCGCTTCCGCGAGTGCTTCCGTTCGCTCCGATTCAACCGTCGGTTGTTTCTTTTTTTTCAAACAAGAACGTCTATTTTTTTGGATACACGATTTCGTAAATTGGCGAGCATATCTCGCTCGGTCATGCCTTTCGCCCATGCTGGACGCATCTGATAGTGCGGCTCGTCAACAAACTTCCAATCGCCGCCCCATTCCATTCCGAGCGATTTTCCGAGCGTGCCCAGCTCGTGATACAGCGGATGCTCTCCGCAATATTCTTTGCCGCGAAAAATGCCGATGTCCGCTGAAATCCCGAAATTATGGAGCGAAAATCCAGCCTTGGCCCGTGTCACAATCGATGTATTTGGTATCGTTCGGCCTTTGGCATAGATCGCATCTTGCTCCATATACGATCTTGTGCCGCTGATGATCTTGACGTCACAGTCCACCTTTGCACAGATGACCTTTGCAACGCCTAGGAAGCCGCGCATGGCCTTTTGCATCGCTGGGTGGAGCGTTGCTAGGTTGATCTCGCTTCGCTCGTCGAAGGTCATTTTTTGAGTCCTTGAATATCTGGGAGTTGGTAACAGAGAGTTCCGTAGGTGCTCTTCAAACAGACGGACGGATTTTGAAACCCAGAGCATGAGGTGAGAAACGCCATGCCGAGGAACGCGAATGAAATCAAGACCATCCAGAGTGCGATTTTTCGAGCGTTCATTTTTCTTTGCGGAAGATTTCGATAAGACCGATGATCGCGGCGAGAGCGGACCCGATTGCGTCCCATTTTTCTGGCTCCAGGCTAAGTCCGGCAACTGCTCCGATGATCGCGATGCCGCGAATGGTGGACGGTTCTTTCAATTTCGAGAATAGTGCTTTCATGGTTTTTTAGCTTTCAACATTTTATACAAGGATACCGAACCGATGCAAATTCCAAGGACGAGAGAGAGAATGCGAAGCCACGCCTCGGCCTCGCTGAACGAGATTAGGACTGCCATTGCTGGTGCGCCTGTCCCGATAAAAGTGTGGAAGGTGTGGCCGTTCATCTTAGCTCAATCCGCCTTGCGAAATGAGTTCTTCGGTGAGCGTGCATGATTGGAGGATGATTGTGCTTCGCTCGCCTGCGGTCGTAAGTTCAACCTCGATCTCGGTCGTTACCGAGGTTGCGTTTAAAAGCAGATCGCGAACGCCGAACGTGTTAAAATCGACAGCGGCTGTCTTGCCTGCTGCTGCGGTCAAGCCGCTCTGCACCTCCAATGTTGGCAAGTCGGTGAATCCCTTGTCGCCGCCGAAGTTGATATCGTAGTAACTATTCTGAACTCCGACAACGGTAGCGTTGCCTGCACCGATGCTATCGAGTGATTGCAAGGCTGTTTGCAACTGCGCGGCGGTCGTGCTGGCGTCGAGTGGATCGGTCTGGCGCAGGACGGTTGTGGCAATGCTTCCTGTCGTCACCGTGCCTGTGCCAGTTGTGATCGCGACGGCCCCTGCTGTTACGCCAAGCAAAAACTCGGTCGTCTGCGGGATCGAGCGAACGAAATATTGAAGCCCTGCCGTGTAGCCTGTGAGCGCGGTGAATCCTGTTAGAACAACAGGCTGTGCGAGCGTCAGACCGTGGTTCGTTGCTGAGATGAATACGCCGTCGGTGACCGTGCTGGCGATATCCACGTTGTATGTCGGAACCGTGAGGCGAAAACTACCGAGATACGGAGCGCGAGAGAATGATAGACGCTGAATTTCGTTGTTGAGCGTCGAGCCGGTGAGCGTGGTTGCAATGCTGACGGTCATTGCCGTGCCCAGATCCGTCCACGTTGGCTCGTATACTGCGGGAGCGAGACGGAGTTGAAGCTCTTGAATTTCGGCGTTGGTCGCGTCTCCTGCAATGCGCTCATCGATGAGCGCGGTTGTGGTCGGAATGAGTCGAGCGAAGTTCCCTGTGATCGCGCCCTGCGTGCCGACCGAGTTGAACGAGACAACGAAATTAGTTGCCATCGTGCCGTCAACGGCTACCGATCCTGCGGCGGTAATTGTCGAGAGCGAGTTGAGAGCGGACGATATCGCGCCGGCAGTCGCGCTAAATCCTATCGCTCCGCTTGTCTGGCCTCCGAAGGAGAGAGTGAATGTGCCGCTGGCTGGGACGCCTGTGCGGCTTCCTACGCCGAATTTCACATCCGTTCCGGTGTAGTCAATCACGTTGAACGGCGCGGATACGTTGTTCGTCGCCTCTAGAAAATACAAGTTGATCGCGCCGTTGTCGCCCTTTACAAAGCGTGGCGTTGTTGACGGCGTCAAGCTCGTCAAGCTGGTCGCCAATCGGCGGTTCGTGGTGTCAATAAAAAGATCGCGTGCCATTTATTCGGGTGTTTTGTCAACAGCTTGCCATTTGCCTATTGGGCAACGCTCGGTGGCCATGCGGAGTTTTGCCCAAGTCGAGCACCCGCACTTGCGACAACGGCCCGTGGCGTTGAGTGCGGTGGCGTCCCATTCGGAGCAGGCGCGGCAAGTCGCTTCGCGGGTGGCGAGTGCTTCGGGTGGGGTGGTCGCGCATTTAGCTGAGATAAATTTTGCAAATGCAGATCCAGCTTTTACCCATTTGAATGTATTTTCACTCTGCATTTATGGAACTAAAGATAAAGTAAGCGTTGCACTTGCGCTTGCGCCATATCCAGGCAATGCAAAAATATCAAGAGCTTGGGTTGTCCCTGATGGAAATATGATTGTAAGAGTTCCGCAAGAGGTCATTGGAGGAGCGGTTTTCGGGTTGAAAAATCCATTTGAATAACAAGATGGGCCAATGGAATAATTGCACTCGCCAGCAATTTCAAAATATAACGCATTCGTTAAAGCATCTGGTTGGCAAAAATAAAAACCTACTCCCAACCCAGTGCTACAACTTCCGTTTGTGCTTGACGCCTCAACCGAACTATATCCGCACCCTCCCCAATTTCCGCCGCTAGAATTAACGCCAGAAGAACTACAGGCAGGGTTTCCATCCTCGTCATTTTCGGTTAATGAAAAACTCAAATTATAGTTGCCAATAAGGCCGCCAGTTATCCAATTATTTCCGTCTTCTGCGTTTAAATAAATTACGCCAAATATGCTTGGATCAATTTCGCATGGGCAAAGACCTCCCGGCGGAGCACAACACGCGCAATTCACAGCGCGAAGGCCGAGTGCGCCGTCGGATTTTGTCTTGATCAAGCCATCTGGTGTCCTGCCTAGGATCATGGGCATTCCTCGGTCGCGATCCATTGCAACGTGCCATCCACCGCGCCTAGGACGTGAGTGCCATCGCTTGGGACGGGTGGAATCTTGAGCTTGAAGCCGGCAAAGCCCATCGAACTCACCTCATCAACAAGTGTCGGATCGGCTTGCAATTTTGCCCAAGCGAAATTGCGCATAAGGTCGGATGAGGATATCGGCTTTAATTGCGCGCCCCCTTTTGCTACGGTTTGAAAATCGACAGGAAAATCGTTCATGCGGTTTGAAACAAAACGACTCCTGCGTTTGCGAAATCATAGCCCCAAGTGCATTGAACCTCGTCGACGCCGCCATAGGTCGCACGGTTAACGTTTATTATTGCGACTTTTGTGAAAATGTTATTTCGGTCAAATGGGACGGAACTAAACACGCCGGTTGTGTTGTTGTAGATAGTTACGTTATACTTTAGTCCACCTAAACTTGAATCAAGTCCTGCGGTTGAGCTTACTATTTTGTAATTTAATTTCTCTGTTGGAAGGGCCAGCGCAGTAACAGATACATTGGCGGCGAGCGTAAATGTGCGCGTGATCGTGTCCGACAAAATAGTGAAAGGAAGGCCGTTTATTAAGGTTTTAGTTGTACCGCTCAGGTAGGTTATAAATAAGCCAAAATTGATTTGTGAAATGATCGCCCCGAAAACGGCTGGCGTGGACGTTGTAATTCCAGTCCCTGTCGAAGAAAATGATGACGACCGAAATGTCGTGAACCCGTCCTGCCCTGTCTCTCGCGTCGGGTTTTGGCGAATGACATAGGACGGAAATTCTGGCATTCGGTTGCCAGCGGCCAGCAAAGGCGCAAGGTTGTCGGCCTCGGTCGTCCTGCACTTGTATGTCGCGTCAATGCGCGAAAGGTTCGACGGGAAGTCCTGCTTTTGGACGTCCGTTAAAATTAAAGTGTCTTTTCCGTGATAAATGTGTGGCATTTTTTTAAACCATTACGGGTTGTGGTAGTTTCATTTCGAGCTTGACGACGGCGTCTTGAATAATTTTGACCATGCCTTCGAGTGTCATCGGCGTTTTCTTTTCTTCGACCTTCTTTTCGGCTTCTTTTTTCATGCCTTCGCCCATGCGCTTTTGGGTTGATTCAAGTCCCTTTTTGACCTTGTCGCTTGTGCCTTGGCCCTCGGTGCGGATTTTGTAGAGTTGGTCGCGAATTTCCTTCTCGCTTCCGCTGAGATTGTAGTCGCGAGCGATGTCGGTTAGGGCGCGGGTATCGCGGTCTTTGCCCGTTCCTCGGATCATTGCTTCCTGTTCGCGTGTTTTAATTTGGCGCATTGTGGTTTCCGCAGACGTATACCGCCTTTTTTCAATTTGCTCTTGCGCCTTCTTCATCAGCTTCCCGCCTGGGTCAACGGCTTCGGCGTCTTGCTTGGATTTAATATCTGCGCCGATTTTGGTGGCGAGGGATTTTTGCATCCGATCCGCCTCTTCTGCTCCGCGAGCTATCTCGTCGGCGGCGCGAGCCATTGCGTCTGCAAAATTTTCAGCTTGCGGTGGATCGAAGCCCGCTTCTAATGCTTTTTTAATATCATCTGCGTACTTTTTTTCCTCTTTAATCTTTTTTACTTTGGAATCTGATCCGCTGGCTTCGGCCTCGGCTAACTCAAGCTGGTATTTTAGTTCGCCCTGTTTTAGGTCATTTAATTTTTGTTGTTCTTCGGCTTTTTTAGCAGCCTTATCAGCGGCTTCAGCGTCCTTCTCTGTTATTCTTTCTGTAATTTCTAAAAGTTTTTTCCGGAGCTTTTCGCCTTCTATTACTTGGTCATTGATATTGCCAAGACCAAGAACCTGTTGTTCAGTTTCTTCATTGAGTCCAGTAAA
>Ga0181351_1000305_pt1 | contig 13526 bp, 6 predicted proteins | sample Su13VDMM15SD_FD_170485 | JGI IMG/M metagenome (GOLD analysis project Ga0181351, IMG submission 170485) | Freshwater viral communities from Lake Michigan, USA - Su13.VD.MM15.S.D | ecosystem: Environmental > Aquatic > Freshwater > Lake | place: USA: Michigan | collected 2013-07-16 | reverse complement strand
TATACCTAAATTTCTTAAACTCATATTCGCAAATTGTAATTTCTCCGTTTCCGCTAATACAACCTTTTCAAATAATAATTTAATTGATGCTGTCCCTCCATTTGTAAGCATAAAAGGGATTAATTCACCCGTTTTTAGTTGATAAAAAACATTTATATCTATTTGATTTAATGGCTGATTACCTTGAAGAGTAATATATCTATATTGTCCTGATGGAACATATAAAATATTCGGTCTATATCCTTGCTGATTACTCATTAAATCCGTAATTGTTAAAATATGTTGATTTAAAGAACCTTGCGTTTTAGGTGAAAAAACATCTTTATTATTTTTTATCTGGCTTGATGATTGTTGATTGAGAACAAGAGGAAGCGTATTGCTGGTAAAAACAATACTATTAATCGGGGTCATTAAATCTATTGAACTCCATTCTTGCTCCACTTTTACTAAATACTCGGGATATACATAAGTCGCCTCTGTTAAATCAGGCGACCACGCCCCCGTATTAGTATAAGACCAACTTGTAAAAGCTGATGCGTTTTTTATCCAATTATTTACAAAATTAGTTCTAAAAAGTAATTCATAAACTTCCTCATATATAAAAATTTGAGGGCTTACAATTCGGGCAGGAAAAGTTGAAATTAAAGTATAAAAATTAGGCGAAACATTTATAGAACAAAAACAAACATCACTCCCTCCGCCTGTTGTAAGACCTATTAATACGGGAAAACTTACGCTTGATGCTGGTGTAAGAGCTGTGTAATAATTAGTAGTTAAATAAAATGGCGGAACTATAATATTTACTTTTTGTGTTGCTTCGTCCCATTCAAAAGTAGGCGGATATGCGAAATGTGAAAATTGATTTATAAATGTGTCTTTCTCAGCTCCCGCAGGTAAATAAGTATTAATATCATTAACAAAACCTCCATAATTTAATTGTATTGATTGATTAACTATAAAATCAAAAAAATAAGAATAAGAATAACAATAAAAATATTCAAAATTTATATGGTTTCCGTCTTTATATTCATCATAAGAGGGTTTATAAATATTAGGATTTTCGGGCTTCCAATCTATAAAAAATTGAGACACTACAACGGGGTCTCCTATTTGTCCGTTAAGCCCGTAATAGTTAAAAACATAGGAATAATCAGTCGCAATATAACCACTATCAGCTCCTAAATAAGTGCTGGGCGTGACTGAACTATTTGTATTAGGTTGAATTATTAAAACGGGCAAATTAGGCGTATCAATTTGAAATCTAACAACGCTCATATTATAATCGCCTGTATTGTTTATTATAGGTGTATCAGTTGTTTCTATAAATCGGGCGGGTGTTTCGGTGTTTCTTCCTATATTTGTTTGTAAAATATCATAATAAATTCTATCAGGATTATTCGCTTGTTTGAATGCGTTTGTTTGCGACATTTATATATATATAATTAACTATTATTATTTTTATATATATTTAAACTTAATTATTTCTTATTCTTTTCTAATTTATTAAAGTATTCATATATTTCATTTTCTTTTTTGTTATTTATATTTTTAATATTATCTTTTTCTACTCTATTTAATATAAATGGTATTAATTTATTATATTTTTTGCCTTCTAATTCATTATATTTATCTGTATAATTAAATACTTTTTTAAGTAATGCCTCTAAATCTATATATTCATATTTATCTAACACATAATATAATTTTCTATATTTTGCTCTTAATTTACTATTATTTAGATGTGTTAATTTATATTCTTTTATAGTTTTTATATGAGAGCTTTTACCTCCTAATATTTCTAAATAATTTAAAATATAAGTTTCAATATCTTTATTTTTATTTTTCCATAAATCTTCCGCATCTTTTTCAAATGTAAATCCTTCATTCGCATCAATCGTTTTAATTACTTTATCCATTACATTTTCCACCTTTAATACATAACCCCTAATTACATTTCTTAAATATTGCGGGTCTTCTTTTGATATATCTAATGCTTTTTGTAAAACTTCTTTTGTTGTTAAATTTTGATTTAAAAACATTAATTCTAATGTAAAATTAGACCACATACCACAAAAACCACCCCCTTCTTTGTCTAAACTTTCTAATTCACTTTCTAATGCTTGAAAACCTTTAATTGACGGGCATATTTCATAAGGCGGTATATATTTTGGCGTGTAATTTTTTAAATATGGTTTCATTTTTTCTTCAAACATAGTTTTTAATATTTCATTTACAGAATAATCCTTATTATCTAATCCATATTTATATTGTTGCCCGTGAGGTTCAAATCTTTCAATAGTTTTTTCATCGGGTCTATAAATTAACATATTTGCGTGTCCTGTTTTTGATGTTTCAAATCTTAATCCTAATGGTATAGCAATAAGTTTATCTCCTTTTTTTATACAATCTAATATATCATTACTTAATGTTTTAGCAAACTTATAAAAATTTTTTGTTAGAATTGATGTATAATCAGTATTTATTAGTAATTTATCTAAATGACTAAAACCTAATATAGCACATTTTTTTTCATATTCTTTTATTAATGATAAATAATGAATAATTTGAATTATCGGGTCGGCATTATAATTTACTGCTCCGTGTTGTCTTCCTAATTCTTCTAATTCTTTCATTTTTTCTTCTATTCTATCTACTGCTGGTTCTATATTTTTCGGGGCTGGTTCGGGTTCAGGTAAAATTATTTCATTTCCTCCTAATTTATCGTCAGTTAGTCATACTTCTTTTTTTGGTCTTCCTTTCTTCTTTTTTGGCTCTTCTATTACCATCTTAATATTTTGCGGTTCATCTTTCTTTTTCATTATATTATCAATATCTATTTTTTTCGCTATATTTTTTGCTTGTTTTGTTAATTCTTTCTTCTCCTTTAATTGTCCCTTTTTAATTTTTTCATATTGCTCTATTTCTGCGGGATTTTCTCTATTATATAAAAAGTTAGTATTTTCTAAATCTATTTTTACATTCTTATCAGTTTTAATTAGTTTAATACATATTAAGCCTGTTGATGTTTCCATCTCTTTTAATGTTGTTTCATCTTGTTTAAATCCTCCTTTAATTTCAAATACTTCGTGATTAGGTATATATTTTTCTAAATGTCTATTGAATATATCAAACTTCGGCAAAGATTTATCCCTCAAATATCTATCGCTTATAATCATACATAAAACTCCGCCATTTCCTAACATATTAAACGCTTTTGCTACAAAATCTATATCGTGATAGGTTGTATCTACTTTCTCTGCTATTTTTGTTGTTTTATCAAATACTAATTTTTGTGTTCTTATATTAAATGGCGGGTTTCCTAATATGTAATCATAACTAACCCGTGATGTTAAAGTCATAAAATCTACATTAGACCATTTTATATTGTCTATACCTTCAAAATATAATCTACCTATATTATAAAAAGTATTATTTAATTCATTACAATCTATAAACATATTAGAGCCTATCGGCATATTTACTAATCCTCTTATAACATTACCTATTCCAGCTGTCGGCTCTAAAATTCTTAAAGTATCTCTTTTATCTTCTTTTATACCACTATAATTTATTAATAAATCCACTTCGCTTTTAGGTGTAAAATTTGCTTGAAATGTTGTAATTAGTTGTTTATCTACTCCTCCTAATTTTGTAATGATTTCAGTTAAAGATTTATTTTGTTTAATCATTTTTCTAATAACTTCTATATTATCAGTTTTATCATCTATAATCATTTTTTCAGTTAAATCAGGGTTTCTATTAATTTTAAATTTAGTGTCCTCACTAAATCTCTGTAATCTCTTATTAACTTCTTTTATATTATTTTCATAAAAATCTTTATACATTTGCCTCTTAATTTTAATTTTCTCTTTATTTGTAATATCAGGCAACTCCATTAATGCTTCATTATAAGTTTTTATAAAGTCATTATTTTCATTATCATTAACATCTTCAAATCTCGGTTGTTCTAATAATTTCTTTTCAAATACATTTATTCCTTCTTGTTTATTAAACATAATATTATATAGTCTTATATCAGGTGAATATCCGTATAAATCAATATATTTATCCATAGTTATAAAAGTTATTACTTCTTGACCTTTATTATTTTTTAGTATCTGTTTTTGATATGTTAATTTTTTAATTCCAGTATTCATTATATTTGTTGCTTCATCAAACCACGCTTCTTCTCTTATATTTTCATCGCCTTTAACTCCAACTAAAAAATGAATATTTACAATACTTTTATTTCCTTTTTTATGACTATCTAATCTTAACGCTCTTGCTATAATTTGCTCTAAAATTGCGTAATTCCAATAAGGCTCATTTATGATTACATTATTAGTTTCTTTAAATGAAATTCCTTCTTTAATAGATAAAGTGAAAAATAAAACATTTATTTCATCATTATTGTATTTATCCATAACTACTTTCTTTTCTGTTGCTGATAAACTACCATCTATTACGCCATATTTTAACTCTTTAAAATCTTTATTAATAATTTTATATAATGGCTCTAATGTATAACCTTTAAACTGACTATAAATAATTGTTTTCTCTTTCTTATGTTTTTTTAAAAAATTTACAATCCATCTTCCTTTTGCTACTATGCTTTCGTTTCTTGACCTCATCAAATAAGCATCTTTATCAGGTAAATCATTTATTAAATCCTCAAACTCGCCAGTTGTAATTGCGTTTTTTAAATCTCCATAAGTATATTTTTTATCTTTAACTACTATATCATCATCAAAATCATCATATAATTTCTTTCCTTTTTGTATAATTTGTTTTGCTTTATATGCTGTTAATTCATAAGCTTCGTCGGCTGAATATTCTATCTTTTCAAAATGATATTTTGTTGATGGAAATTCTTTATTATCTTCGCTTATTTTGTAATAACTAATTAATCCCTGATAATATTGTTTAAACGCATCATCAAAATACATTAATCTATCCAATTCATCTTTTTCGTGTTTATATAAAGGTGTCTTTTTATATCCAATTGAAATAATCGGTTCTAAATCATATTGAGAATTAACAAAGAGCGTTCCAGTCATAAAAATAGTTCTTAAAAATTTATTTTCATTTAATAATAGAGTTGTTCCTAATTTTGTGCCTACTATTGAAAAGTTTTCTGTTGTCTTCCATTTTCTCGCACTCATTTTCTCGGTAATCGCCATAGTATAAAAATTTCTTAAATTGTGGATTTCATCTACTATTAATAAGCTATTAGGTTCAAAAACTAAATCAGTATTTAAAAATTGCTGATATGAAACAAAATAATATATATAATCTCCATTCTCATTTTTTCGTGTCGGGTCAATTCCTCTTCTATACATTTCTTTAATTGTTCCAAAAACTAATGAGGCGGGGACTAAAAAATAAACGCTACTATTAGGATTTAAAACTGCGAATTGTTCGGCACAATTAACCGCAATCATAGTTTTTCCGCTTCCTACTCCATAATATAAAATTACGCATTCCTGCGATGATACGCTCCAATCTTCAATAAATTTCTTTTGATATTCTCTATAATAATTAGGGTTTTTCTTCAAAAATTTATCAAATGCGGTATTGTCTTCATCATAAGCAAAAACATCAGGATTTAAAAATACTTCGTCTTGCGTTCTTAAAAACTTATTTAAATTTAATATATCATAAGCATCAAAGGTTTTCACTTTTCTTTTTCTTTTTGTTCCTGTTTCATTATCTTCTATCGCATCAGCTAATTTATTAGTTAATTTCTCATTTTCTATTTTCTGTTTTGCTATTAATGCTTTCATTTCATTAAACTCTTTTAATTCTTCCTCGCTCATCGCTCCTCCAATCATTTTTGTTCCATTTTCACTATTATTAATATTTTCTAACATTCTTGCTAATTTTAATGTTTTTCTATTTTGTTCTTTTATTCCAAAACCTAATACACTCCCTAATATATCTAATGCTACATTAGGCTTTTTTATTTCATCTTCTCTGCCTTCTCTTATAAGCCTTTCATTTGTTTCTGCGTCTATTCTATCCGCATTTGCTTTTAAATCTTTTTGATAAGTGGTAATACCTGATAAACCGCTAATTGTATCTACAATTGAAAATGGTAAAGGGTTTATAGGTGTAAATAATACTTCCGCCATAGACCCAACGCTTAAAGCTCCTTTTGCGAATGTTGAGCCTACTAAATTAAGGGCTTCGTCCCATTTTAAAGGCACTATATCTTTTGTATCGTTTGCGTGTTCTCTATAATATTTATCTTGTGCGAGAATTTCGGCTTGTCTTCTTTCTCTTTCTGCTATTTTTTCGGGGTCAAATGTATCTAATGCTCTCCATAATGCGACCTTCGCAAGTGGTTTTGTTAAATCTCCTATTTTTCTTACATATACTTTTTCGTCAGGTTGTAATCTATTATATCTCAATTTTTCATCATCGCTTAATGTATTATAATCAAATTGAACGAATTTATCCTTTTCCTCAGGTAATAATTTTTCATATAAAGGTCTTAATACTTTCGGTATTCTATTTTCATCATAAGCCTCTCTTGCTAATCTTGCCTCTGCGTCTTTTCTTGCTTTTTCTGCGTTTGTCGCTTGTTCTCCTGAAATCCAAATCGCCCTATCTCTATAATATTTCTCATCTGCTTCTCTTTTTGCTTTATCGGCGGGGCTTTCTTTCCCCCAATTCATCGGGTTTAAGCTCCACCAAAAATCATCTCCTCCAATCATTTCGCCTTTTCGTTGTCTTCCTCTTCTTTTTTTCATAACAAGCCCTTTTCCTACTAATTCTTTTATAAAATCATTAGTCATTTCTCCTTTATGTTTATTAAGCAAATTTGCTAAATCTTGTCTTGTTAATGTTTTAAATTCACTTTTTATAAGATTTTCATATTTATTTAGTTTTTTATCTACTAATTTAGATTTTTCTTCCTCTTCTTCTTCTTGTTTTTTCTTTCTTTCTTTTTCTGCTTCACTATTTCTTAACCTTCTTTGTATAGCATAATCGGTATATTTATTTTCTCTTTCTGCGTCTGTTTCTTCTTTTTGTTTTTCTTCTTTTTTTTGTTTTTCATATTCTTTTTGTTTTATGCTTGTATAGGTTTTTATAAATTGTCTCTTTTTTTCTTCTGTCTTAAATGTTGCGTTTAATTTCATAGATAAATCAATATTATTAGTATATTTAGGCACTTTATAACCTAATACATCAAATATATCTTTAACCATATTAGGTTTTAAACTAAAAATAATTGCGTTATATTCTTTTGTTGTTTCCTCTTCTTGTGTATCGGGTTTTGGAATAAAAGTTTTAGGCTCTTCTTTTTTAGGCTCTTCTTTAACCTTCTTCGGTCTTCCTCTTTTCTTTTTCGGGGTCATAATCTCATCATATTCTTTTAATATTTTCTCTGTTTTTTTTTCAAGTGTTTTAGATGTTTTTTTCATTTTCATTACAATTAAATCTTGCCCTTTTTCATTATAATTTTGTATTCTATTTTTTGTATAGTTTATATCATAATTAATTTTCTCATTATTAGTTGTTTTATATACTTTTCCTTTATCCATTTTCTCTTTTTGTTTTAGTAATTTTTCTAATACTTTTTTTAATTCTTCTAATGATTTCTCTTTTGGCGGTCTTCCTCCGCCAGTTAAATCTTCGGTTGCTTTTGGTGCTGTATCTAATCCTAATTCTTTTTGTGCTTTTTCTACTAATCCTTTTTTAATACTTTCCCCCAGTTTTGCTCTTGTTTTTTTCCCGAATGTTAATCTATCCCACGCATCGGCGGATGCCTCATTTCTTTTTTTTTCTTGTGCTTTTTGTGCGTCTGTAAAAGCAAACCAACCGCCTTCTTTTATACCTATAAAAGTGTCTCCTAATTTTGCTAATTCTGCGGGTTGATGTGCTTTATTTAAATCTAATGGATTTGATGTTGCGTCTATTTCTACCATCTCATTAGGTCTTTTTTGTAATCCACTTAATAAACTAACAAAATCGTTTTTAACTTTTACATCAGTTTGCTCTTTTGGATTAGTTCTTAACATATCATAAAAACCTACTGCTTTATTATAAGTTATAATTTCTTTAATTGGATAATCTTTTTGTAATGATTGTAAATATAATCCCGCCCGTGAATGCCCTATACCTATAATATTATTTGCTCCATATTTTTCTATTGCTTTTAATTGTCTTTCTTTATGTAATTTAAATGTTTTTGTATTTTTAACTGAACCGAATGCGAAATATTTAGCATTATCATACCAGTCGTCCGCTCCAACACTTCCTCTATGAACTACTATAACATCTTTATCATTAGAACCATTTTTAGTATAAACTTTTACTCTACTATCACTTAAAGGGGCATCAATAGAATATCCTTCGGGTGCGATTGATGTATTGCCTTTATAACTTAATTCTATAAACTCTTGTAATACATTTGCGGGAACTCCTAAACCTTTCATTTTTGCTTTTTTCGGCATTTATTTATAATATATTAAAATATTAATTATTAATTATATTTTTAATTTAAATATATTATTATATATAAATGGATTATGATGTTTCTATTGAAAAAATATTAAATAATATTAGACAAAATTGTATTGAAATGAATAAATATCATAAAAAAAGATATTTTGAATTATCATATAGTATTAAATATTATAGATTACCAGTAATTATATTTAATGGAATTAACAGCATAATAGCGGTTGGATTACAAAAATATATAAGTCAAGAAATATTGAGTTTATTAACTTCTTTAATTGCTTTAACATGTTCTATAATCGGGAGTATAGAATTATATTTAAGAATACAAAAAAGGTTAGAAAATGATTTAATAAGTCAGCGAGATTATTATATATTAAGTATTGATATTTATAAAACATTAAATATATCTGTTAAAAATAGACCAGTCCCAGCAAAAGAGTATTTAGAGAAAACTTATAATGTATATATTAAATTAATTGAAAATAGTGATATTTTAAATAATAAAATTATTGATTTATTAATCCCTATTGAAATGAATAATAATGAAAACGGAATTGTTGTTTTAGAACAATCTACAACCGAATAATTATAATATAAAAATAATATAATTTGTTTAGATTTTAATTTAAAGAAATAATATTATATTATATATATAAAATGGTTGAACTTACTTTAAGCGAAATATTAGATAAAAAGAATATTACTGAAAGCAGTAAAAAATTATATGTTTCTAATTTTAAGAGGTTAAATGATGGCGAACCAGTTAAGAACTTTAAGTTTATTTTAGATATAGAAAAGATTAAAAATAAAATAGAACATTTTAAACCTAATACACAAAGAAATTATATTATATCTATTACATCATTATTAAATGATTTAAAAAAAATAAATGAAAAAAAATATGGTAAAATATATAATGAATATTATAAACTTTTATTAGAGTTAAATAGTGATTTAAAAGATGCTACAAGTAAGACCCCTAATGAAAAAGAAAATTGGTTAAGTCAAGAAGAAATTAAAAATATTCATAATAGTAATATGACTATATTAGATGAGATTAAAAATAAGAGAATTATAACAGAACCACAATATAATAAATTATTAGATTTAGTTATTTTATCATTATATACATTACAACCACCCCGCAGAAATATAGATTATATGAAAATGAATGTTGTTAAGAAATATGATAAGGAAACACACGGAGAAACTGATAATTTTTTAGATTTATTCAATAAACAATTTGTATATAATAATTATAAAACAGCGGGAACATATAAGACGCAAAAAGTAAATATAAATGATGATTTATTTAACATTATAAAAGTATATTTAAAATATAAGAATATTAAAGATAATAATACACCTTTTTTAACTAATTATGAAGGCGAACCATTTATTCAAATTAATTCATTAACAAGAAAATTAAATAATATTTTTAATCAAAAAATAGGGTCATCCATGTTAAGAAAATTATATTTAACTGATAAATATAAAGATGTTATAGATGATTTAAAACAAGATGCGAAAGATATGGGAACATCAAGCGAAACTATACAAAATAATTATGTTAAAAAAGATTAATTTGTTTGTTTAAATATATATAATTTTAAAAATATAATATTATATATATAAAAATGGCGAGTAATTATGATATGGCGAGTAATATGGAAAATAGAAGCATACAACAAGCAATATCAAGATATAATATGCGGAATAATAACTATGAAGAACCCGATTACTTTAAATACGGAAGAAAACCGATTGTTAGAACTGATAGAGGAGATATGGCGATAAATAACAGAGCATTAGAGCGTAAAATTGGAGGCAGTTGCGGTTGCGGAATGAGCGGAGGAGCAATTAGTAATGTTTTAAGTCAAATGGACGAAAGACCACGATTTATTACAAATAAAGACTTTATTAATCCACAAAGACCGACACCACCACAATATATTTTAAGCGGACAGAGAAACTTTGTGCCTTATTATAACATGATTGAAATGGCGGAAATTAACAGCAGAACAAATGCTAATAATGTTTTAAGCGGAAGAGGTATTGATTTTATGAAATACGCAAATCAAGCAAAAGATATTATAGGAGATAAAGCAAAAGATTTCGCAGTTAATAAAGGTAAAGAATTATTAAAAAAAGGAGCAGAATTAATGAAAGACCCCGAAGTAAAACAATTAGCACAAGACGCTTTGGATGACCCCGAAGTTAGAAAGGCAGTTAGTAAAATAGTAAATGATGTTAAATCTTATGTAAAAAAGGGAGGAAGTTTTAAAAAGGGAGCGGGTATATGGTCGGCATTAGGTAAAGCGGGGACATCAGCAATTAAAGTTGGTTCAAAAGTAGGTTCAACAGCAATTAAAGTAGGTTCAACAGCAGTAGCAGTAGGAGCAAAATACGGAGCAACGGGCGTAGCATTAGCAACAGCAGTAGCATCAAATCCAGTAGTTCAAAAAATAGCGACTGATGTAGCAGAAAATCCAGCAGTTCAAGAAGCGGTTGTTGGTTTAATAGCACAGCAAGTAGCAAAATTAGCACCAGCAAAAGAAGAAGCACCAGCACCCGAAGAACCAGCACCAGTAGAAGGCGGAGCAATTAAAAATAAAAAAGCATATATTAAGAAATTAAAGGCACAATATAAAAAAGGAGGAATGTTGAGATTAAAAGAAAAAATTAAAGAGAAACTTAAAGGAAAAAAAAATACAACACAGCAAACATTATCTCAATATGAAGATGATGATGATTTTTTTAAAGAAGATGAAGAAGAAGAAAAAATGTATAAAAAACTATTAAAAGAAAAAGCATCAGCAACAAAAAACCAAACGGGAACAGAGATGAGCGATATGAGCGGAAGCGGAGCAAAAGGAGGAAAAAATAAAAGAGCATTAATAGTTAAAAAAGTTATGAAAGAAAAGGGGTTAGGACTTATTCAAGCAAGTAAATATGTAAAACAACATAATTTATATTAACATGTTTTAAAATATATATATTTTTTTAATATAATTATATATATATAAAAATGCCGACATTATATTCTTATGCGACTGATTATGTAGATGGAACTATTTTTGATAATATACAGAGGAGAATAGCACACACAGAAAACGCAGTATCTTATAGATTAACTGAATATCCTATTAAAGATATAACAGATGGAAAAGCAGATACTTTTATTGAAGGTTTAACAGAAAACTTATTTTCTTTAAATACAAGTATTAATCAATATACGGACATGTTAAAAACTGATAGAGATTTATTAACTTATGAAACAACAAAAATGGAGAACTTATCAGCATTAAAAGCAAATGTAAAACAAAATATTAAAAATATATATATTATAGATGCGGATTTAACTAAATATGAGAGAAAATTAAAAGTTTTAAAAGAAAATATCCCTTATGTATCATTAACTAATTTTTTAGATTTTAGAAGTGCTTATGATAAAATGTCGGCATCTTTTATTGATTTAATAGTTGTTGGAACTGATTTAATGGATTTTTTAATAGAAGATGGTTTAATTAAAACAAAAGGATATAGCGAAGTTTTAATAGATACAATTGGTATTAATGAAGAAGATGAAACACCTTATTATAGACCAAAAATTACTGATAAAATGTTAAAGAAAAAAATGAGTGAAATAGCAAAAAGACCCGATTTTGTATGGAGTATGGAATATGATGATGAAGAATTAGACGGAGAAGCAAATAGAGTTAATTTAATAAATCAAGCATTAGAAGAATTAGGAGAAAGAGAATATCATTATAATCCAAATCAAAAAGAGTTTAGTGATGATGTATATGATTTATGGTATGACCGAATGACCCGACTTATTAATGAAAAGAAGTTTGTTAAAGCAACACAACAAGAAATAAAAAAACAAAAAAGAGAACAAGGCACACAAGCAGATTTAGATATAGACCCTATTTATTCACGAAATATTGCTGGTGATGATACAGAATATCCCGAATATGAACCTTTTGACCCCGAAGGCGTAAGTTATGATGAAGAAGGTAATATAGCAACTATTTTAGAACCCGAAAACCCTTTACAATTTAAATTAAAAGAAGAAGATAAAGAAATGGAAGAAATATATAATGAAGAAAAGGAGATGTTAAGAAGTATTAAATTAATTAGTAATTTATTAAAAAAAATTAATGAACCATTTGCTAAATTATGGAGTAAATTGACTAATACTATAATTAAAATAGATGAAGAAATGATGAGTATATTAAATAATTTTAATGAATATAGAGAGCAAAAATTAGATGACCCGAATAATTTAAATATGGAAAAAGAGGATTTATTAAATAATCCTTATGGATTAAAAGATGGATTAAAAGGAGGGAGTTTTTTTGGATATCATATTACAAGTGAAGGTGTAAAAAAAAAAGGAGGCGGAGTATGGGACGAAATTGGAAGAGCAGAACAAAGTAAAAAAGATGGAAAAATGAATTATAATAATGGAATTAGTTTAAAATATATTGGATTTAACCCCGAAGATAGACCGAAACCACAATTAGAAGGAGAATATGCGGGATTATCTCATCCATCACGCCGAGAAATGGCGAGATATTATGGAAGCGGAGGAAGAAAATATATTTAATATTTTGGACTTTCACCATTAAAAAACCTATATTTTTATATTTTTTTTATTATGATAAATGATTTTATTTTTATTTAATATTTTTGGAGAGAAGAAATATGACTGACTGAAATACACCCTTACACCCTACACCCTTCAAAAAGTCCATTCTATAAATCATTTTTTTTTAATCATCTCATCATTAAAAAAAAAGTCTAAATCTTTAAGAGATTTCAAAAAAGGGTGTAAAGGGTGTATTTTAAACAAAAAAAAGAGAAAAAAAATTAAAATCATCAGCATAAATGCTCTCATAAAATATAAAAAATAAAATACGCCCTTTTTTAAAGGGTGTATTAAAGGGTGTATAGGGTGTATTTCCGCAAGAATTATATAATTTTTTAATAAATATTATATAATTTAAAATATGCTTTTTCGGCATATAGAACATTTAGAACCATTATGAGTA
>Ga0181351_1000302_pt1 | contig 13633 bp, 9 predicted proteins | sample Su13VDMM15SD_FD_170485 | JGI IMG/M metagenome (GOLD analysis project Ga0181351, IMG submission 170485) | Freshwater viral communities from Lake Michigan, USA - Su13.VD.MM15.S.D | ecosystem: Environmental > Aquatic > Freshwater > Lake | place: USA: Michigan | collected 2013-07-16 | reverse complement strand
GATATTCTGGCAGAACGGCATCTCCGCATCCCAGACCTTGACGCGAATCGGCGAGCCATCCGGTGACGTGCAATCAAGAATAGACACGTTGCGCGTTGGAGCGCCTCGGCTCCAGTAGTTGTCGTATTGCCCCAACTCAATCGTGCCGCTGATGCAGCAGCCGTAGAACGAAAGCCCGTCAATCGAGCCTTTGGCCGTGATCGAGCCTTGAACGATGCAATGCTGAACGACGTAGTTTTTGCCGCGCACGAAGTCTATCGAGTCCTCCCGGCTGGCTGGAATGGTAAGACCTGACACGCAGAGGTGCGACACGTTCGATCCCTTTACGAGATCGTCGTATGCCAGCGGATCGGATGGAGCGGACCACTTAGCCGCGTCCACCTTCAGCCCGTTGTCCTGCGGTCCAACGTAGCTGCGCCAGTTCGTGTCGGAGGTTCCGCTCATTCGACCTTCGGTTCCTTGGGCTTTAGAGCCTCGGCGAGCTGCTCCGCGCACTTGCGGATGAGATCGTGGTCGTCGGCCTTTAATGGGGCTTGGCGGGCGGCTGCGTAGAGGTTGGCTAGTGCTTCGTTGGTGTTCATGTTAAGAGGACTCTAAAGCGGCGAGGCGGGCGCGGACGGATTTAAGTTCGGCGACAAGAATCGGAATGAGTGCCGAATCACTGCGCTGCCACTGCTTCGTAATGTTTTCTGAGTCTTCGTCGCCTACGCTTACTGCGCCGATATGTGAAAAGATTGGGTCTGCGGCGTGCTCTTCTTGGGCAATGAACCCAATGACGTTTTTGCCGTTCTCGTCGCTGTTTTTCCAGTCGAACAAACGAGGTTTGAGACTGTCGATTAGACGACCAGAGTCCGTAAAGTCGCGGAGGTTTTCTTTGAGGCGACTGTCGGAGGTGGTGTTGTAAGCAACTGCGTCGGTCGTCGTGACGCGGCTAATGGAGCCGATGATTCCGCTATTACCCTTTTGGAAGTCGATGTAGTGTGTGCCCGAAGTGTTGTCGTTGTTTTTCTTAACGGAACCAACGCTGCCCGTGTAAACCATTTCCGTTGTTCCTACATTTTCGACGTTGCCTGTAATGGCGAGACCGTTGGAGGAGAAAATGGCGACGGGAGCGTTGTTACTAAAGCCAACTTTGATACTTGAGCCTTCACCACGAATGCACAAGTCTCTTGCGGCGGTGCCAGAAAATATGGTTCCGGCATTCCCTGCTACCCCAACATAACCGCCGATGGTTGCGTTGGGTGCTTGCAATTCAACAAGTGTTTGATTAGCGGCACCCTTAATAACCAAGTCCTGCGATGCCGTTGCTGTGCCGATAGCAACTTGACCCGTCGCGCTCAACGCCCCGGTCACGGCGAGGCTCGACGGCGCAAGAAGCACTCCATCGTTGGTGTTAACACGGAGGTATGTAGTGCCCGCAAACTTAAGCCGAAAGCTGTCTGCGCCGTTGTATGCACTTACTAATTCTAGCTTATACGATGGGTCGCCTGCATTGGGCGTTTGCGAAACGGTCCCGCTCGCCCCCAACGTCGTAAAACTACCCGCCGCTGCCGTCGTTGCCCCGATGGCCGTGGAGTTTAGGCCAGTGGAGGTGATTTGCCCTGCTAAAATCTGGTTACTGTCATTGCTCCGTTGTGAATAGAATTGAAAACCGCCATTAGTTGAAACGTCTGCGCCAACTGAAAAAAACCGAAACAAGCTGCTTGTGCAGTCGCTCACGCCGGTATTTGCCCCAGTGCTTCCTGCGGTCGCGCTTCGGACTAAGTTTGTTCCTCCGGATAGACTATCAGTGCCAACGTCGATTGACCCAAATCCGCTGGTGATAGAACCGCTGTTCAGAACTCCGGTTCCGGTGATACCAGAGGTGCCGGTGAGATTTGTAGCCGTGCCACTTGTCGGCGTGCCCAACGCACCATTGAACAGCACCGGTGCGCCCGCGCTGCCAGTGTTGACCGCCAGTGCCGTTGCAACGCCCGTGCCGAGACCGGATACGCCCGTGCTGATGGGTAGACCTGTTGCGCTAGTGAGTATCGCTGCTGACGGTGTTCCCAGATTTGGCGTCGTGAGACTCGGACTCGAAGCGAACACCAGCGCGCCAGATCCGGTCTCATCCGTCACCGCCGCCGCGAGATTCGCGCTCGATGGCGTTCCGAGGAACGTCGCAACGCCAGCGCCAAGACTCGTCAGCCCGGTGCCGCCGTTCGCGACTGCGACCGGTGTGGTGAGCGAAAAGACCGATCCCGTGAGCGTCAGCCCAGTGCCGGCCGTAAACGTTCCCGCGCCCGAGAACTGCGACCACGGCAGAGCGGTCGTGCCGAGCGTGCCGCCGGCGTTCGCTGTGCAGACGAAACCGCAATCGGCGTTCGTCGTGCCCTGCTCGATAAAGGTGAAAGCCGAGGTCAGCTCATCCCAAGTGTCGGCGTCGGTTGTGCGGGTCCACGCGCCCGATGCGCAGAGATAGATGCCGTTGTTCTGGCTCAGCGTCTGGTTCTTTACCAGCACGCGATTTCCCGCGACTACACTGACGCCGTCGATTGTCTGCGCTCCGCTCAGCGTGATGTCCGCCGTGGTCGCTGCGACGCACGAGGCTTTCGCGTCGAGACCTTGCGCGACGGTATCGACGTAGAGCTTGTTCGCGATGTCGGTCGAAGCGCTCGGCGTTGTCGAGATCGTGCCGCCTGTTACGGTGAGACTCGCAATCGTCCCGAGCGAGGTGAGCGAGGAGGCGGTGACGCCGGACGCGAGCGTGTTGCCCGAGAGTGTGCCAGCCGGTGCAACGACCGCCGCAGTCGTGATCGAAGTCGTCAGGCCTTTCGCGTTGATCGTGACGATCGGAATCGCGGTAGAGCCGCCCGTCGATCCTGCGGTTGCAACGGTCGCGAGCGTGCCCGCCGCCGTCACGTTGCCGGTGCCGTCGAAGCTCGGCGAGGTGTAAGTCAGATCGCCAGTGATCGCAATCGTGCGAGCAGTTGCCAGAGCCGTGGCCGTGGCCGCGTTGCCGGTCGTGCTGCCGGAAGATCCGCTGACGTTGCCGGTGAGATTCGCCGTAATGTTGCCGGCCGTGAAGTTGCCGCTGCCGTCGCGTGCGACGATTGCCGACGCGGTGTTTGCCGAGGTCGCAGTCGTTGCCGAGTTGCTCACCTTTAACGCGGTCGAAATCGTCGCAAGCTTGGTGTCAACTATTGCGGCCGATGCGCTGATGTCCGCGTTGACGATGCTCGTCGCCAGATTGAGCTTCGAGTAAGCGATGGCCGCGCTCGCGTTTACGTCCGCGTTGAGAATCGCGCCCGCCGCGATGCTCGTAGCGTTGCCGACGCTCGTCACGTCGCCGGTCAGATTCGCGTTCGTCGTCACGTTGCCGGCGGTCAGGCCTGCTGCGGTGCCACTGATGTTCGTGCCGACCAAAGCGCTCGGAGTTCCCAGTGCCGGTGTCACCAGCGTCGGCGAGCTGGCGAACACCAGAGAGCCGGTGCCGGTCTCGTCAGAAATCACGCCGGCCAGCTCTGCTGAACTCGTAGCCGCGAGAACGGAAATCTTATCGGTCGTCACGACCAGCGTCTTGCTCGCCGGAATCGACGTGCCGTTAGCCGTCAGCGTGCCTGCAATCGTAGTGTTCGGCGTGATGGCAAAAACCGCCGAGCTTATCGCCGCCGCTTGCGTTCCACCGACTGCGATGCCGAGCGTATTTGCACCGACTCGGAAAAGTCCAGTGTCCGTGTCGTTGACGAAGAACAAAGACGGCGCAGCCGCTGTTCCGTCCTGCAACTCGATTTGACCTTCGTCGCCCGTGATCGTGATCGTCGTCGGCGTCTCGGTGATCGTGATGTTGCTGCCGGCCACAAGGTTCTTCGGAACGTAGGCAGAATTTTCGCTGCCGAGGATTTGCCCAGCGCTAGGAACTGGGAGGAGATCGTTGATCGAAGTAACGCCACCGCCGCCACCACTGTTTCCGCGTGCCGCGTTCAGCGTCCAGTCCGCCGCGCTCCGGCTCGGCCGCTCGCGGTTGCCGTCGATGTTCGATACAAACGAATCGCCATTCACGGTCACAAGGTCGAGGCGCTGATACGTTTCGTCCGGCGTCCACTTGCCGCGTGGGTTCAGTCCCTTCGGCTCAGCAAATTCCTTGCGCAGTTGATCGATCTCGCCGGCACGTGGAAAGCGCGAGAGTTCGTCGGTGACAATGCTTTTGACTGCGCTCGGCAAAGCCGACGCCGCCTCTGCGATTCGCGCCTCGGCCTGCGCCAACAAGGTCGCGTTCTGCTCGCGCTCGGCCATGAGCACCGAGTAACGCGCTGCCGTCGTGACCTCCAAAGCCTTGCCGAGTTCATCCACCCTCGCGGTCAGCGCTGCGCTGGATTGCGCGTGCGCGGCGAGTGCGCGTGCGATGACCAGCTGCTCCAGCTCGCTGCGAATTGCCGGCTCGATCTCTTCGAGGTTGCGCTCGATCTCCGACGAGAGGTGGTCGCGCAGTTGCGGCAAAGAATCGACGAGCTTCTTCAGCTCGGCGCGCTGGATGATGGCCAACTCAACGAGGTTATCGATTTCGGATTGCGTATGGATCATGGATTTATTTCCCAGCCTTCGGGTGCTTTTCTGGCAGAAGATCGTTGTCGGTTGTGTATTTCGGATTCTCCGGCCGTCCGTTTTTCAGTAAATAGAGGAACGCGTTGACGCGGGCGAACGCCCACTGCGAGGCGGAGGTTACGCGCGGCGAACTCGATGTGTTGAACGCACCGAGACCGCGTTGGAAAACCGACTTTAGCGCGCCGGGTGTGGCTCGGCCGTTGCGCGTGTTGCTGTCCTTAGCGTTAAACTCGTCGGCCTTCTTTTGCAGCGTGGCCTCTTGCTCTGCGGTGACCTCGGCTCCACGCTTGCCGCTTGCGTCGCCCTTCGCGCTGCCTTCGCCCTTCGGATCTTCCCGAGGCGTGTCCGACTTTGGAGCTTTGTCCGATGCGACGATTGCGCCGCGCTCGCCGACTTTCGCGAACAAGCCCTCGTGCTGCCTCATGCAGACCGCCGTGCGCTGTTCAGCGTCAGGAAATTCTGCCGTGCTAACCGGATCGGCCATGCATCGCGCCATGAAATCGTCGTGAGTTTCCTCGGCGGTCGGCGTCGGAAGCTCGTATTGCTTTTTCGTCAGCTCGATGATGGTCCGATTCTCCAGCACGCTTTGCTTCGTCTGCTCGATGGTCGTCATCTGCTTCGCCCGGTATTTCTGCACCGCGTCCAGCCAGTCCTCGGCACCGAGCGGCGTGTTGCGCGCGAACTGATGCTGCACTTCTGCGGCCGCAACTGAGAGGTCTTTTTTCTCCGCCTGCTTGTTCAGCCGCTCGACGATGGCCGTGGACCACGCATAGCCAGCGTCGCCACCCCAGCCCATCCAAGCTTGGTATCCCTTGCCCTGCTCATCCCACGTCTCGCCCTGCTTGTCCACTTCGTGGCGGTCAAAAAAGGCTTTCATCCGGCGAACGGTGTCCTCGGACATTGGCCGCTTGTTCATGAGGTCACGCGCCCGAGCGATACCGACGCTCGTCATGCCGCGCTGTGACATCGGCTTTTTCTCGCGGATCTCAAGTGCGCGCCGTGCGTTGTCCGCCATCGCGTTCGTCGGAATGTAGGAGTCGGTCGCAAAGTTGATCGTGACCAGATTTGAGTCCTCGCTTGCAGCCGAGCGTGAGCGCGCGAACTGGATTCGCTTGTGCATCGATGCGGCCGAAATCTTGGTCGGCTGCTTCGGAAGATTTGCGACCGAGCCAGAAACCTTTTTCGCAGACTCCTGCGCCATGCCTGCGGAAATCATGAGCGTCTCCGCCGCCTCGGCTGTAAGGTCGCCGGCGCGCAAATTTTCCAAGATCGAAAGGACGGCCGCAATCTGCGCACCGTTCAGCGGCACGAGTTCCGCCGACACGTCTGGGAATGACTCGACGCCCGAGATGACTGCGTCGTCTGAGATGCCGGTTGTCTCGGTTGCGGTGACGCTCGAAGCCTGCGCCTCGGCTGCGCTTGCTCCCACCGCGTCGCCCGCTGCGGCTGCGGCCGCTGGCGTGCTCGGAAGCGAAGTCGTGGTGAGGCGAATCGCCGTTTCTGGCACGCCGTATTTCACCGCCAACTCCTTCACGAAGCCCGCCTCGATTGCGATCTGCTCCAGCCGCGAGAACGCGTCCGTGCCTTCCTCGGCCGCGATCTCTTGCAAGCTCTTCGCGCCCTGCCGATTCTCGTTCATGTTCGCGGCCGACTCGCGGCCGACGTCGATTGATAGCTTTGCCGGGAACCGCCACTCGCCCTTGGTCGCCCGGCGCAGCGCCTGCACCATTGTCTCGCCCGCGAGCAGCGGAGGCGGTGCGATCTCGCCGCGCGCGATGGCGTCGAGAATCACGGCGTCTTTGATCGGGTCGAGCACCTTGTCCACCAGCACGCCTTGCTGCCGCGTGAAGACTCGGTCGGCTGCGGCGAACTCTGCTCGCACGCTTGGTCCCTTGAAGTCGCTGGTGCCGAATAACACTCCCTCAGGAATACCCACCGAGAGACTAATCTCGTGCATTAAGTGCTGCACGAATCCGGTGAACGCCTGCGACGGCCTCGACGGCATGACCTCGACGCGGTCGCTGTTCTGGAAATACCGAATCATGCCGACCTCGGTCAGCTCGTTTTTCTGCTGCTGACCGCTCGGCAGCGCCAGCGTCGGATTCGGCTGAAATAGATTGCGCGGGTTCGCGACGCCTCGGTCGTTAAAGATCAGCGCCGCCTGTTGCGACGAGAAGCGCACGCCGGCCTTTTCCGCCTGCAAGATCTCGTGCAACATCCGCGCCGTCTGAATCCCGCTCGCAAGATCTGAAACGCCTCGGTATTGATCGACACGGTTCGGGTCGAAGTAGTGGCAAAACTGATTCGCCGGAATGTCCTCCGCGCCGAAGTAAACGCCGTCGCGCGTGAGTCGGAAGATTCGGTAAGCCACCGGCTGACCGAAGTCGTTCGTGATAATTCCTTGAAAGTAATTGTTCGATGCGACGGCCGTCTCGTTCGGGTTGCCGATGCGCGTCGCCGGCACCAGTTGCAACTTGAGTCCCTCGCCGCTGCGACGAATCACGAAACCGCAATCACCGTCAATCGGTCGTTCCTCGGCTGCGAGCTGCACGAGCTTCTTGAACGAGTGCCGGTTCGTCACGTCGCAGTTTTTGCACCACGCATGAAAGTAATCCTCAATGACGCGGTTGTAATCACGGTCGCCGGTCGCCGGCGAGTATTCGTGCGGCGTCAGGTAGAGACCAAATTTGCGCGAGACTTCACGAATCTCCGGCGCGTTGTCCACCAGATCGCGCGCTTCATACATGAGCACCACCCGGTCCCGCTGATTCTGCGAACTCTCGGCCGGCTGGGTGTATTGCTTCGGCGAATACATCCGATTGGTCCGCGCCGCGTTGTATTCGAAAAGCGACTTCTGCACGCGAGCTTCCAGACGCTTGAGCGCCCACGTCGGCGCGATGTTCTCAAGCGCGCGGTCAATCCAAGGTTTGTCCGAGACCAATTTTGACGCGTCGAAGTAGTCGTTGTTCATGTTAGTTGCCGGTAAAACTGACGAATGTCGTATCCGTTGAGGTTCCGGCCGCGTCGGTCAATGCGTCTTGCAAGTTGCCGAGCATGTTGTTCAGCGCGTTTAAGTCCGCCCGGCTCACGCTTTTCCCGTTCAGCGAGTAACTCTGGTTGAGGAGCACCGCCTGTATCGCATCGAGCGTCTTGGTTTTCAGCGCCGTCAGCGTCGCGGTGTCCAGTCCGAGAAATGGGTTGTCGAGCATACATGTGCTCGAAACGTCAAACCTGACTTAGTCCTTGGGCGGCGCGTAGCGAATCACGTTCGCGATGGTCGCCATGCAAAGCAGCATCGCCGAGGTGTCGAGACCGTGATTCGGCGCGTTGCTTTTCACTTCGCGCCACTCCCAGACGCCGGTGCGGATCTCGACTTTGGATTCGCCCTTGAGGTGTTCGAGGTAGAGCGGGTTGACATCGGCCGGCAAAAGCCACTTTAGATCGCCCTTGGCCTCCAGCGCGTTCGCTAGGAGGTCTTTGAAATAGTCGCCGCTCCAATCGTAATAAAAAACGTCGCCGCCTCGGTAGTCGCTCACGCGCGGCTCCGAAAACGGGAAGTTGATCAGCTTGTCGGTCGCCTCGTCCCTCATCGTCCACGTCTTCCGAGCGTAACCGCGCATCCCGCGCCAGCCAAAGTCTGCGCAATCTCGGTCAACGTCGGCCGGCCGGTAGCCGCGATCTTGCGCCACGCATCCGTCCTGCACCTTGTAGCGGTGCTGCATCTGCCGGAGCTGGTCCCGTGTCTCGATGCGCCCGAAATAAAGTTGCCGGTAGGTCGGACCGGTCGCCGAGCTGAACGCGCCGATTTCGACCCACCAATGGTCTTGCTGCCGGTCGATTGCCATGAACCGGATGACCTCGCCGTCGATGCCCTCGCCGTTGCTGAACTGGGCGACGGTGTAGTCGCTGGCCTGCACGAACAAATTGACGACCTTCTTTTCCACAATCCACGGCCGCGCCTCGCGCTTCGTGCGAAACTCGATTTTCATTTTGTCGTCACCCTGACGCACGTGGTGATTGTCGGCCTCGCAGAACTCTTCGACCAGTAGCCGCATCGGCCGGCTGACAACGGCCTCGACTCGAAAACTTTGGATCTCGGCCGGCGCAGATGGGTTAAGCGGAACAAACCGCCCAGCCCGCTTCCAGCCGGTGCGCGTCGTGTCGGTGTCCGGTGACTCGTGGCCGCAATGCGGACAACGGAAACGGCACGACTCGACCGCTCGCGCCACGTCCCACGTCTCGTCATCGCGCCGTGCCGCCGCATCCCAAACCACGCCACCGCGCAATCCAGTCTCCTCGTTCTTGTCCAACGCAAACGCCACCGGGTGGATCTTGTGACACGCTGGACACTCGGTGCTCCACTCCTGCTGCGTGCCTTGGCGGAAGCTCGTGTCCTCGACGTTGCCGGTTTCTAGGTCCATGATCGGAGCCTGCGACGTGTTGTAAATCTTCGACCTGCCCACCTCCTCGAAGCGCGAGACGCGGGCGATGGCGTGGCCGTAAACCTCTTGCCATTTCGGAAGCCAAATCTCGTCGTTGATCTTGTAGCGGATGGACTGCGACTGCTGCGACGAAAGGTTCGCCGGGTTGAGCAAGAAAAAGAATCCGCCGAAATAAATCTCGGTCGTCGTCCGGTTCGGTCCCGGTCTCGGCAGCATCGCGGCGACCGGCTTGCACGACTCGAAGATCGGGTTCAGCCGTGACTTTGCATGCCTATCGATCATCTCGTCGGTCTGCATCGTCCACGAGATCGGTCCGGCGTCGTTGCAAACCAGCCACGGCACCCAGATGTCAGCGACGAGCGTCCCGCCGATCTGCACCGCCTTGCGGAAATGCACGCGGCGCACGAGCGGATTCTGCAACGCGTCGAAGATCGGAATCAGCCACGGCGAGATTTTGACGTTGAACGGTCCGGGCGTGGCGTAGGACTCCGGCAGGATGATGTGCTTGCGCGCCCACTCGTAAATCGGCGAGAGGTCAGGCTGCGGAAGTTTTAAGACAGCAAGGCGTGTTTGGGTCTCGGTCACTTTTTAATTACCCAAAAGTTATTTCGCACGACGATAAACTTTAGATCCCGCTCAATCGTAAAACGCATTACCGCAGGACCGACACCGGGAAATCCCACGTCGTCGCCGAACATGATTCCGCCCAGCGCAACAAGCGGCCAAAAAGCGCACATATCGTCATGCACGTCCGCATATTCGTGCGAGCCATCGATATAGATGATTTCTGCGGAAATCTTGTGATGGTTTAATATCCTCGCTCCGTTGATGCTGGTGTTTTGGATCGGATAAATGCGCTGCGCGTGACGCGATTTTTTGAAGTTGCGAATGAATTGATGATAGAGCCGTGGAGATCCGACCGAGTCTAGTAGTCGGTCGTTTTCTGAGCCGCTCCCAAAAACGTGATCAAAGCCCCCAAGCCATGTGTCTACGCAAATGATGTCAGTGGCGAATCGCTCAGTCGCTTGGGCAAAGTGCATTGCGCTGCGACCCTTCCATGAACCGACTTCGATGATCGTCTTGGGCGCGACCAGTTCGACGAGCTCATCAAAGATTTGATCGTCGCTGTTCCAGCCTTGAATGTCCTCGTGTTCTGGCAGCTGGCTTGTTTCACCTGATGTGAGTTGGGTAATTGATGGAAATGGTTTCATTTTTTTTAATTCCGATGAGATGATTTGCGGACAGTTGCGACGCGCTGCGCAGAGCGCGATAATTTGCTTCTCGGTTACTCGGTGGTGCTGGACGCCGTAGCCTCCGCTCAGATTCGCCTCGCTCTGCCGGTCCCGCCGATCCCGAACGCGCCGAACGACTGCGAAAGACGGGTCCGCGTTTTGCCAGTGTGCGCCCTCGAACCAAAATGCGTGATCGAAGGTCCCTCCGGCTTGCCGGTGATTCCCGAGGTCGAGACAAATATTCCGGCCCGATCGAATCACGATTGGCTTCTGATACATGATATTCTCCGGCGAGCGGTAGTCAGGATCGCCGAATCGACGCTGCACAACCGGAGGTTGATCGAGGTCCAAGTCGCGCTCCGAGTTGTGGCGGAAGACGTTTCGCATACGAGCTTCAAGCACCGTGACGAGCTCGGGAACGCTCGCCAGATAGTCCTGCGCCCGAACGTTCGACTGCGGCCAGATAAATTCATCCGCGTCCACGACGATCTTCCAGTCAAACGGCGAAGGCTCGGCAAGCAGCGCGTTCACCGTGTCCGTTTTGATTCGGTCGTCCATGCCAGCCGGAAACTCAAAGTCCATCACGCGCACGTTCGGCGCGGCTTCGAGGCACTCACGAGTGCGATCCGTTGACCGCGATACGACCGCAAGGATCTCGTCCGCCCACGCGTAGTGCTGGATGAAGAGGCGCGCGAGCGTTTCCTCGTTGTAGAAAAAACAGATGACTTGAACGCGTAGCATGGGTCACGCCCTCGACCGGTCCAGCGGTCATCAACACCGCATTTCCAAAAGTTGAATCAGATCGATTTCGGAAACTAGTTCTCCGTCCCACCAGATTCTTCCCTCTGAAGGCGACGTGTTTTCGAGTTGCAGTTCGTGAAATCCGCACCACTCCCAGCCGAGCGCTGGAGCACCACACGCAATGCCGGTGCCGCAAATGTTTGAAATTTCTTTTAGGTAAATGCTTTGGCCGAGACTAAGTCCGCTGCACGATTCATTCTGATAGATTTTCACCTCTACGAACTGCATTTTTTTTCTCCCGTAATCACGGAAAACAAAATCAATATCAAAGACGGTGAATTTGTTTTCTTTCCCTGCAAGGTTCGCGCGAATCCAAGTAGAAAAATCTAAATTGCGCAGACCCGTTTCCTCTTCTCGTGTTGTTGTTTTTGTAGGCATAAAATTTATTCGACTTTTTTCCTCTGCGTATCCAGCGCCTCGCACTCGAACGTCGCAATGTTCGCGTTCACGACCTCGCGGATCTCCGACAAGATCACGCCGCCTTCGACGTTCAGTTCCGCCGCGTTCATTCCAACTCCGCGCGGTCCGAGTTCAATCGTCAGCTTGAGCCGCAAAAGTAGGTCCAGCTTTTGCCCGAGCGTGACGAGCATCGCCTCGACCACTTCCCGATCAATCACGTCGCCGGCCTCCCGCTCGTTCTTTGACCGGGCGAGCCGGATCTGCTCGCGCATGAGTTCGGCTTTGAGGTCGGCGAGGTTCTTTGTCGCGTGATCTTTTCCGATCAGATGCTCGCCGACGAACGCCTGCCACGCGGTCAGGTTCTCGCGCTTGCCGTCCTCGTGTTTCGCCGGAGCGTCTGGAAATTTTGAGCGGACATCGTAGAGCGTCTGGCGAGAAAGCCCTAGCTCTTTTGCGAGCGCGGAGGTGTCCTTGACCCAGCCGCCGGTCTGCTCGGCTTGAAACTCGTTCAGCGCCTTGCGCTCCGAGGTCGTCAGCGTCTTGCCGGCCTTGAGTTTTACCGCGATGTTTTGAACGTTGCGGCGCGCGAGGATTTCGCTCGGTGATTGTTCGGGCTCGGTCATGTCGTCGGCTTTTCGAGCACGGCCTTTTTGCCGGTGAGGTTTTCCCAGCGCTGCACAATGACGTCGCAGTAGGCTGGGCTGATCTCCATGCCGTAGCACTTGCGGCCGAGTTGTTCGGCGGCGATCAGGGTCGAGCCTGAGCCGAGGAATGGCTCAACGAGAAGACCGCCATCTTGCGTGCTTGATTTGATCGCCCTCGCCATCATTTCAATCGGCTTCGGCGTTGCGTGACCGTGTCGCTCTTCGCCGGTCACTCGATTAAACTCCCACACGTCGGTCATATTGTCGTGAGTATTGTCGAAGTAAGCGCGGGTGGCGTAGAACTCTCGCTTGAGTTCGTCGTGCTCTCGCTTGAGTTCGTCGTGCTCTCGCTTGAGTTCGTCGTGCTCTCGCTTAAATGCGCCGCCTTTGCCGAAAGCTTGGAGTTTATTGTATGCTTCTTCAGTCGGGAAATTCCATTGAGATTTGGTGAAGTAATGACCGCCCATTTGGTTTCCGAGTGCGGCCTTCCAGTTCTTTACTCCTCCGCACTTCTCCATCTCGTCGTTCAAGTATTTGCGTATCGGCTCCCAGCCTTCCCAATAGTTCTCGGAGTTATTGTTAAAGCCTTGCTCGCCTAACATGAAAAACAAACATCGCTCGGTTGAGCATGGATATTGTCTAAATCCTTCTGAGCCCATGTGCGAAATTCCTCCAGCACCCGCAGTTTTTTTATCCCACACAATTTCATTTCTAAAAGTTAACCGCTCGGATTTTGATAATCCGCCGACATACCAAAGCCGCCACAATTCCTCGGCGTTGCCCCAAATGTATGCGCTGGCGTTGTCTTCGGCGTGCGGGCGAAACGCTCGCCACCAAGCCATCTGGAATGCGTCCAGCTTGTCCGCGTAGAGGTTATCGTTCTGCACGCCGTCCTTTTCCTTGCCCATGCCGTATGGTGGGTCGGAGTGGATAAGTTGCGCCTTCGTTCCATCCATCAGCCTCCCCACATCCTCCGCCTTCGTCGAGTCGCCGCACAACACCCGATGCTCGCCGAGAATCCACAAGTCGCCCGCCTTCGTAATCGGTTCGGCCGGCGGCTCCGGCACCTCGTCCTCGGTGACTTCCGCCTTGCTCATCTTGTCTACCTCGGCCGCATCGTAGCCGGTTGCCGCGAGTAAATCTGCGTCCTCGACCTTGAGCGATTGCAGCACCTGCGAGAGTTTGTCCTCTTCCCACTCCGCCAGCTCCGCCGTCCGGTTGTCGGCGATGGCGAACGCCGTGGCCTCGACGCCCGCCAGCTCGGTTCGCACGATCTGGATTTCGGTCCAGCCGAGTTCCTGCGCTGCGGTCAGCGTGCCGTTGCCGGCGAGCACGATCCCTTTCGCGTCCACCACGATCGGCTTTTGCTGACCGAATTTGCGCAAGCTGGCCTTGATGGCGTCGAGGTTTCGGCGCGAGTGCTTGCGGACGTTGCTTGGGTCGAGCGAAAGCTCGGCGATTTTGGTCGTTGTGATTTGCATGTGTCAAAGTGGCTCAAAAAACGGAATGGGTTTTTTTGCGCTATTCCTTC
>Ga0181351_1000301_pt1 | contig 13635 bp, 14 predicted proteins | sample Su13VDMM15SD_FD_170485 | JGI IMG/M metagenome (GOLD analysis project Ga0181351, IMG submission 170485) | Freshwater viral communities from Lake Michigan, USA - Su13.VD.MM15.S.D | ecosystem: Environmental > Aquatic > Freshwater > Lake | place: USA: Michigan | collected 2013-07-16 | reverse complement strand
ACAAGATCATGGTTGCTAATAGAACCAATCTCAGGGCGTGTTGAATACGAGAGGGCACCAATGATCGTCCCGTTGCCGCCTCTAATCTCGCCCCTCACGTCAAGTGCTGAGCTAGGGCTACTGGTTCCTATACCCAAGCGGCCACTGGAGTCCAGGCGCATCCGCTCGGCTGCAGATGTAAGGTTAATTCCGCCTGCTCCAGAACTTGTCGCAAATACAAGATCTGAGGCGTTGTTGCCTGAACCGTTTTGTTCGGCATAGATCGAAACGTTTGTTTCAAAACTGCTGTCGGCAAACCGAATACCGTATTTATTGCCAGACGCCCTTGTTGTTGTATTTGATATTCTAATGCTGCCATCGGAAGGCTGGGCTGATCCAACTGATAACACTCCATTGGAATCAACAACTAATCGCCCAGTGCCATTAGTCGAGATGGCTACTTGGTCTGCACCGGGGGAGTAGATGCCGGTGTTGGAGTCTGATACAAAACTAATCGATGGATTTGCTGCAGTACCTAACGCAAATACACCCGATGTAATAGTATGCGTACCACCACTGATATTGGTGAAGTTACCGCTAGTAAAGTTTGCAGTGGTACCAGTGACGGTAACACCTGAAATTGTTTGACCTCGTACGATGTCCCCAGAGATAGTACCTGTTGCTGTTACGTTTCCTGTAAAGGTAGGATTCTCAACTAAACCAGAAACCGAAACGCTCTTATCAACACCACCATCAGTAAAGGTGATTGTATCAACCTTAATTGTGCCGTACGCCATTTTGTTGTCTCTTTTTGTCTATTTTAGCCGAGAAAATTACGGAAGAATAATTAGTGGGCCTTGGATTACAAACCCACTTGCGCTACCGGAAACAACGCCAGAACATACGATGGCTGGGGTTGCTCCAGAAGGTGTGGTTACCCTAAGTGTGCTGCCAGTGATGTTTGTAAACGTGCCGGTTGCACCAGTGACCGTTACACCAGAAACAGTTGTAAATGTTGCAGTTACACCTGTGGTTGTTGTTCCTGTTAATGAAGTAAATGTCCCGGTTGTTGCAGAGGTTGTAACCGATTGAACCGTAGTACCTGTAATTGTTGTGCCACTAAGGGTGCCTGTGATCTGGACACCAGAAGCAAAGAAACCAGAACCAAGAACGTTAAGGTTGCCTGATACTGTCGTGTTAGTAAAAGCAAGGTTAATTGCCGCAAGTGTTTGAAAAACACCTGTTGTTGCATTAACTGTTGTTCCTGTGTACGTCGTACCACTAAGATTGGTAAATACGCCAGACGTGCCTTGAATCGTATTACCAGTGATTGTGGCCCCAGAAACACTGGTAGTGAAAACACCAGCGATACCGGTCAGATTCGTGAAGCTGCCAGTGTCTCCTGTGACAAGCAGACCGGAAACACGTGTGGTAAATGTACCGGTTGCCCCCGTCAAGGAAGTAAAGGTGCCGATGTTACCGGTAACGGTTGCACCTGAAACTTGAGTGGTAAATGTACCGGACGTACTCGTCAGGTTTGTGAAAACACCTGAGGCACCGGTAATTGTGGTAGCCGATAACTGACTAGTAAAGACACCGGATACACCAGAGACAATTGTTGCAGCAACTGTGTTACCAGTGATTGTTGCACCAGAAACTCTGGTGAATGTACCGGATACACCAGTAAGTGTTGTGTAAAGTCCGGTGTCACCAGTAATGAGTGCACCCGAAAGGAGCTGTGTAAAAACACCAGAGATACCAGAAACGTTACCAAAAACACCCGTATTACCTGTTACGGTTGCCCCAGAAACCCTGGTTGTAAAGGTACCGGAAACACCTGTGACATTAGAAGCTTGTACCGTATTTCCGGTAATGGTTGCGCCAGATAACTGTGTTGTAAAAACACCAGATACACCAGTGACACTTGTGAATTGTGCCGTAGATCCAGTTACTGTTGTTCCAGATAATGTTCCTGTGACCTGAACACCGTTACTAAATTGAGCAGTACCAGTAACTGTTAATCCACTAGCAACGGAAAGATTACCGTTTACATCCAGAACAGGCGTACCAAGGACCTGGAACGTACCTGTGGTTGCCGCGACGGTAGTGCCAGTGATTGTGACACCGCTCAGATTGGTGAATACACCAGATGGCGAGCGGACAATACCACCTGTAATCGTGGCACCTGATAGGTTTTGGTAAACGCCAGATGTAAAAGCGCTTGTCGTACCGGTTGCAGTCGTAACCGTGGCAGTAACTGCGTTGACATTGGTGCCTTGTACGTTGGTTCCGGTAATGGTCAGACCACTGACGGTACCACTAACAACCGCATTGCTTTGAACGACAATCCCACTGAATGTACTAGATCCAGAAGCTGTAATTGAATTGAATGAGCTAGTGCCAGAAACCGTTAGGTTCCCTGAGATTGTGACGTTACCACTGAAGGTTGCGCCACTAGCAGGTGCGTAATACTCGTTGAGATATTCTTTGAATTGAGTAAAGGTAATTTTTTTGTTGCGTAAAGTGGGGTCAACCTCGAAGACATGGACGAGCGTTAACAGGTCCTGTTCATCGATCTCGCCCCCACTGATGGCAGGGAATTCACTGATCCTACGGTTTGCCACCTACTAACTACGCAATTCCTTCTCTACATTATAGATCGGCTTATTTAGCGCACCTTAATCTCAACACGTGGCAAAACATTCGTTACAATGTTCCAGGACCATTGGATTCCTGTGACAATCCCACAAGAAAGCAAGATAACCAACAGGATTTCAGCGACTGTTAAATTGCGTCGCACATAAACAACCTGAGGTTGCTGCTGTGGAATTGCTGCTTGTTGTGCAATGGTTTGTTGGATGGCAAGCTCACGTGCCCTAGCCTTCATCTGAGCAAGCATCTCAGGCGTAATCTGACCTTCCAGCGTCATTTGTCCTTCCACGGGATAAGAAATAGGTGGCTGACTAGGGGGAATCTGCTCTTCCATGGTCGCAAATTGTTTTCCCAAAGACTAACATATAAACAAAGGATGTGCAGTATGCAGTACGGACTACGCAAAAGTTTAGAGGATATTGCGTACGAGCTAAAAGGCATTAAGAATATCCTTGGTTCGATGTGGCACAGCCGTTATTCAACTGGGGAAACGGACGCATTAAATCCAGAGGCTTTTGCCGATGAGTACATCTCGACAGAAGAATGTGGTAAACGCCTGGGCGTATCAGACCAAACCATTCGTAACTGGATTTCTATCGGAAGAAAAACCCCAGATAAAGGCTGGGTAGAGGGCATCCATTATGTCAATGTTTCTCCTGATGTACACCGCAAAGCAGTCCTCCGGATCCCTTGGAATCGACTGATCCAATCCTTTGCCAAGAACGAAAACCTGGATTTAAGAAATCTACGTGGGAATTATGACCAATACCGCAACAAAAAGGAGTTTTTGGAATAATGGCTCATCGTTTCCAGGGGATTGATCTTGGTTCTGTAACGGTTGAGAACCATGAGGAGATGCTGCCCGAATCGTTGATCAGGCAAGTGGAGATGTTCTTGCCACCCAGTGGATCATTTGATGATGGCTGCCTGCGCAGGTACCTAGAAAACCTAAAAAACTACGAAGAAGAGGACGCCAATTCTGGTATGACTCTTGCCAATCGATTACGTCTTGCATTCCATGATCTGAACGCAGATACAATCTGTGGCAAATTCCCGCAAGCAGAATTGCCTCTGAAACGAAGGTTACGTTGCGTAGCCGAATACCTTATCCGGTCTGGAGAATTTGATAAGGTAAGAGATGAAAACGGAAAACTTGTTAAAAAACGTGGAGTACTAGGCAAATTAGTTGTACTGTACCAACCAACACCTAAGCTCCTGGAATCATTACACCGCCAAGGATTATTAAAAGATGGATCGACGTGAAAAACTGATCGCTTCTGTGATTGGACCAGAGCTTGATGACAAGAAGGCCAAGATGCTTGATGCAACAATCAAGTTAATTCTTGGTGATATGGGTGAGCAATACTGCAAGATGTGGGAGATTGAAGGCCCAGGTGTCATGGTGTTCCAGCCACGAAACAAAAAACGCTCTATGTTCTTCTGGACGTTGAAAGAAATCCATGCAGCACAAGAAGATTGTGAGCGGAATAACGACGGTGATTTAGCCGAGACTTTTAGGCGCATCCTTGGAGCAGCACAGAAGATTGATCCAACGGAAAAAGCTGGTTATGTCATCAATGATGACGAAGGCATGCGTTATTTTGAAATTGATTACAACAAGACTGCAGAATAATGGCTGAAAAAGGCGTACGTGGCGTTGCAGCTCGCAATGAAGGTGTTGAGTTAATCACCAATAAAGACTTGGTGCTTGCTGCCAACGAGCTGTTGGGTGGCATCACTCTTGATGTAGCAAGTTCCAGGGTTGCCAATGAGTATGTAGAAGCAGAAAATTATTACACACCAACGGATGATGGATTAAATGCACAACAGTGGTACGGAAGTTGTTACCTGTTTCCACCAGCGGGTGCTTACTTCTGGGATCAAAAGAATGAAAAATGGAAGATGACAAGGGCCTCATCGTTAACCCTCACGTCATCTCATGCTGTTTGGTTCCGCAGAATGTACCATGCGTGGCTTGCAAAAGAAATAGAGCAAGGTCTTTATTTCAGCAACTGCCCTGACATGATTCGTTACGAGCCAAAAATTTTCAAATTTCCAATGTGCATTTTACGAACTGCACCCTATATCCTTTGTCACAAAGAGGGTGAGGTAAACAGGAAGCAAACGTGTACTTCATTTCTTGTGTACCTGCCGCCACAGGATTCCTCTGTTGATGCTGTGGATTCTTTCGTAAAAATTTATGGGGAACGCGGACACCTTCTTGTGTAATCTCTGTAGACTGAAGGACGATTACAGGGATTTATGAGCGTCCTGGCCGACTGGGAGATCAAGCAACTGGCGGAAGACGACCAGATGATCGAACCCTTTGTGGATCATTTGGTCAACAAAGAAGATGGACGCAAGCTTCTTAGCTACGGCCTTAGTTCTTACGGCTATGACATCCGTTTGTCTCCTGCGCAATGCCTGATCTTTGGCAAGGTACAAGCTGGTGACTGTGATCCAAAGAACTTTGATCCTGACATCCTGAAGCCTGCAGATCTCCTAGAGGACGAACGCGGTCAGTACTTCTTGCTTCCTCCGTATGGCTATTGTCTTGGCGTTGCCCAAGAACGTCTAAAACTTCCTCGTGATGTCACTGTCGTTGCCGTCGGTAAATCTACTTATGCACGTTCAGGTATCCTGGTCAACATTACACCAGCCGAAAGTGGGTGGGAAGGTTACCTGACGCTTGAAATCAGTAATTGCACTGGGCTCTTCAATCGCATCTATGCAAACGAAGGGATCACGCAACTGCTTTTCTATCGGGGTAATCCATGCCACACAACGTACCAAGACCGGAAAGGTAAGTACCAAGACCAACCAAACAACGTGGTCTTTTCTCAGGTTTAACCGAAAGGTTTACCAAATTGAACTTTGGGTTTACGGGCGTAGCCAATAGATCCGGCACGCCCACCCGAATCACCTGCCGTTGCACTGGTTGGTTCACGCACTAAATTGCGTTTCTGGTACTCGCCAGCGGTTTTTGCTGCTCGCATGAATTTAGCAACGCGGCCTTGATCGTCATTTACAGATTCGGCAGACCCACGGGAATCTGCTGAAATGCGTCGTAAGTCCGTGTCGTAAGCCTGTTCCGGATTAAGGTCTGTTACCTCAGCTCCAGAGGTACCAGAGTTAATCCCTGGATCGTAAGTAGGTCTAAATCGGTTAGCCATCTTATCATTGTAAAAGGACTAAATCGATTAAAGCCGTGATGCATTCCGCTGCAGGTTTCTTAGACGCCTTTGTACAAGACGAAGTTAAATGTCGTTGTCTTGATGAAGAAGATTTTGGCGCACCTCTCGATAACGAGCAAAATGATGTACCATTGTATGACATGTACAATCGCGGTCTAGTAGCATGCGAGCAGGGGCTAGAAAGGAATCCGTTGAATCTCGAGGGACAACGGCCTGGAATGACGGGCTATATCCCCTCAATGGAGCAGGGTTTGGCGATGGGAGCATCTCCGAAACCAAGAACGCTGGTGTTGGAACTGGAGGAACCGGACGAGAAGGAACGGATGCTGTCAGCAAAACGTCGTGGTTTGCTCCGGTAGAAGAAGTGAGTGACTGCCCTGGAGGTGTTTGCCCAGTACCCTGGGCCACCAAAGAAAAGCCTCCTGTGGTCCGAGAGGATGTGGTCAATCACCCCGCTCACTACACAGATGGCGGCATTGAGTGCATTGAAGCCATTGAAGCAGCTTTAACCGCCGAAGAATTCCGTGGTTACTGTAAAGGCAACAATTTAAAGTACACCTGGCGTGAACGCCACAAAGGCGGTACAGAATCACTAAAGAAAGCTCAGTGGTATCTGGACCGCCTCATTCAACTTGACGAAGCTCAAAAGGGCTGAAGCTCATCGTCATCATCCTCGTCGTCGTCTCGATATCCACAGGCGGCGGCGAGTTCAGCTAATTCGAGGTCGGTTGGATGATCCCAGTCGATCTCAATGTTTTCTGACGCCATGATGTCTTTGATAGCATGCCACTCCATCAAACGTTGGTGGTAGAGACTCAACAAAGCAAAACGCAACTCTTCCCAAGTCATCTCCTCGGACTGGAGTTCAGCTTTGCGCATGGCAAATTGAAGCTCAAGAGGAAGTTCAAACTCCCGTGGCTCGACCGAACGCTCCATTCCACTCTGCATTTGCTAGTTGCAATTATTCTAATGCTAGCCGTTAAATATCAGATCGACGGACTCATCGGCAAAGTCTTGCCATCGGTCGTCATCAATACGAAAACTGTTGGCAAACTCAGACAGGATGTAAGGATTGATGCGTTCCTCCAGGGCACGGATTGCGCGTACTTCGTGGGGAGCAGCGCTGTAATTACGGAAGGCGGTCAACAAAACTTCTGTTGATGCCCAAGGGCTAGTGTCTACATCACGGAGGAAAAGACCCATCTCTTCTCTCCTGCGTTCCAGGAGACCACCAACAACCTTATGGTTCTGGTCAAAGATCCAACGGCTCATCTCCGTGGTGGCACTAGCAAAATCCTCTGCTTCCACATGATCAATGATGTGGCTGTACAAGAAGGACTCCCAACCAACGGAATGAATGAACGAGACTAGAGCCTGGCGCATGTTGTCGTCAAGCCCAAGGTTCTGCCGCTGGAGTTGGGACTCAATGACGCTGACCTCATGGAAGAGGTACTCAAGAGCTTTCTCCTGGCTGCAACGCTGACCTTGCTTGACGGGGGAACCATCGGGATAGAACTGGGTTCCAAACCCGATGGTGTATGGCTCTGCACCAGTGTACGGATCTGCGTATGCCTTTTCGTTAAACCCTTCGTATTTACGAATTAGGTTAATAGCACGCGAAAAATCCGACATGGAGATAACTATTGTTATCCCCAATATACATAATTTTTATTTACCTTGGCCCCTCATCTTTTTACGGCCGTGGCTAGGCAAGGAGTGCCTGCCCTGACCTTGTCTAGTGCGCTTCGGTTTGGACTCAAGACGGACTGTGGTTGATTTGGGTTTTGCCATGGTGTTGTGAAAGCAACCTCAAGAGTTTAGCCAGGATTACCAGGCTTTGCACGACCAGTAGCCAGCCGTCAGCTTGCTCTTCGGTTCGTCGCAGTTGTGTCGAGCTCTGAAGTTTTTGCGTCGCTCTGGATTGTCTTTTTTAATTTCCATGTTTGCATCACCAAAGCGCACAATTTTTTCCTTACCGTTCTCACAAGCTTTCACAACGGATTTTTTTCCGCCTTGGATATCACGCCTGGGCTTGTTACAGGCCATCTTATCCTTGGCAATCTTGGAAGCAGACACGGCCTTTTTTCTTTTATCCGACATTAATTAAACCCACTAAACATGGATGTAAAATCACCAAGGAATGATTGAGCCGCTTTTGATTTTTGAGGTAGCTCTTCTTCTGTATCCTCTCCAAATATATTAAAATAGGAAGGCGTTTTTTTAACAACCTCTTCTTTATCGTCTTCCAAGTCGGTTTCATCCGTACCAAAGAGACCTGACAAATTGCTAAGAGCAGAGAATGGATCTTCCATGTCTCCAAGGTCAAGTTTTATTCCTTCTTTAGACATTGTTTTTGAAACCAGTTCTTGCTCAGAACGATCTACGTCTGGCATAAAATCTGAATAAAATTCATCTTCTGTTCCGCCGTAGCCTGCGTTTTTGAAAATACTGTAAAGCGCAGTTTGTTCTGAAGAAACTTCTTTTTTATCTTCTTCTCTTTCGATGTAACTAACACCTAGCTCTTTTTGCGTCAGGTCTTCTTTCTTTTCATTAAGGTATTTGATGTTTTCTCTAATTTGTTTAGCTTCTTCTGTCCTGAAAGATTCAATCAAATAGTCCTTGACTTGCTGCAAGTCTTCCGTGTAGTCAAGGCCTAATTGTTCCAAAACTTTTTGCCATTCTTCTTTATTTTGCGCAGGATCAACAGATTTAAGCAACGCATCAGCGTATTCTTCTGGTGTCACAAACTGCATAAAAGAAGCATCCCCATAGAGTTCTTTTCTTAAAGCCATCTCAGCCCCAAAGCTTTGAATCTTTTTATTCAGCTCTTCATAAGGCAGGATATCTTCCGCTGGATCAAAAATAAAAGATTGTCCATTTGAGTCTTTGTTTGCAAAACGACCTTTAACTTGGTAATGTAAACGCGCAAAAACTGCCGGGTCTGTCTTGTATGTATTCTCGTAACCAAAACGATATGCTTCTAATGCCCAATTAGTACCGTCTGAACCAAGGGTACCATTCTTTGCACTTTCAAAATCAGCAGCAACTGTCTCTTTTTGCTGTGCATACTGACTTTGCTTTGCCGCACTGATCTCCTTTGTTGTACTTGCCAGGGGATCTAGGTAGAACTTTGGATCAAAATCTTTAACAGCTTTTTCTGCTTGTGTGATTGTATCAAGAAACCCCTTTGCCCTAAGGTCAGCGATTTGTTTTAACTTGTTTACTGTTGTTTGTGATTGGAAAATATTTTGCTCATCTTCTTTTACGTCCAAGTAACTAATAAATTCATCCATTGACTTTGATTGATCAAAACGTGGCTTCAAGTACTTGTTGATAAAAGAGTCTACAAATTGTTTTTGCGAAGAAATATCCACATCAACGAGAATCTTTTTGAAATCATCAACGTTATTGATGTTTAAAGTAACCCCTTTTGCCTTCTGTTCTTCAATGATCTTTAAATAGACGGGTTTCTCAAAACTTGTATTACCTGCTTCGACTTCTTTTTCGTAAGCAGCGATTTCATCTTTAGCCTGTGCCTGTAAAGTATTTAAGTCTTCCGGGCTGTATTCATTAACAGTATATTCATACTCCTGGTACTTTTTCATAAGTGTGTCTTCAAACCATTTTTGCCAGTTGTATAAAGTTGAGTTCGAGCTAACTCCCGTGATTTTTTCGATGTCTTTCTCAAGGCTATTTTTGTATTCTGTCTTGCCGCCCATCATTGAAAGAATGCCGCCAATACCTGAATCACCCAGTACGGAATTGGCGAGTGTTGTGTTAATTTCTAAAATTTCGTTGTAGCCAGGTAAACCCTTCATGAAAGAAAGGTCTGCTTCCTTTGCTTTTGCTCGTTTTAATTCGTCGATACTTGTTTTTAAAACATCTTGCGCAAGTGCGCCAAGTTGTTTTTCTTTCCTAAGTTCTGTTGAAGTAAGAACCTTAGCAAACTGCTTTTCAAGCAGAGTGTCAACTTCTTCTGGATTAAGAAGCTTTCCTTCCGAATCGTATTTTGGGGCTGAAAGCACCAGGGTTTCTTGTCCTGGTAAACCGACGACACCTAAGACTTGATCGCGATACAGTTGTCGTTCAGCATCTGTGAGCTTCTCTACGTACTTTGTTGCGCTCTCAGCTTCAATTGGTTTGTATCCCCTAATTCCTTGATGGCGTCCAACGTTTGTATAATCTTGCCGCAAGTAAAGATCAGGGTTGCTAGCTCCATAACGAGAAATAAAATCAAGATCGCCCGAAGCGACTTTATTCCAATAATCCGTTACTGCTGATGGTTTGTAACCTGCATAATCACTGGCATTAAATCCTCCCCCCGGCGGCTCAACCATCAAAGAAGTCGCATCCCAAGGAGCAGGCGCTTTGTTCTTAAGGTAAAAACTATCTATAGAGTTTCTGACAGCACTGTCAAACTCTGCTTTGCCTACGTTAGAAAGTGAATTATAGCTTTGATTTAAAAGAGTTAAGTACTGGCCTCCTTCTGTTGTGTTAAAACGATTTGCTATATCTTGATATTGTTGTTGCGCTCCGGCACCAATAACATCTGTGTTTATAGTTAAATTACCAGCTCTATCTTCAATAAGTTTTGGGCCTTGCAGAATTCTGTCCTCGTTCTTGCCCGCAGTAGTCCAATGAGTTTTCCCCCATTCATCTTTTGTTTGTGTTTTGGTTGTAGGTAAAATTCTTTTTTCTCTTTGGCCGTTAGAAGCCCAATGCTCTGCTCCCCACTCATCTTTAGTTTGTGAATAAGTCTTAGGAAGTGTACGTCCTTCTTTGCTTCCATTTTTTACCCAGTGATCCGCTCCCCATTTTGCAATATTCCAGCCACTCTTTTGTGCCGCCGCTTTTAAATCTGGATAAGAGTTAACATAAGCTGCGTAATCAGGTGTTCCGGTAGACTGCCAAGCGGCTAACAAATCAGGATAGCTATCTACGTAAGCGCCATATTGGGGAGTGCCACTTTTTTCGTAAGCGCTTGCAAGGTCGCTATACATATCTACATAAGCAGAATAAATACTCATCAACACTCACCAAAAATAAAAACAGATTCTTGTCTGATCCAGGCTTCAATCCTATCAAGGTTTACAGAAGAAAAAAACTCTTGCTTTTCAAACCAATTTTTCATATCTTCTGATCCCTTGTGTGCGTTGCAGCGACGACAACAAGGAAGTAAGTTATGGCGATTAGAAGAGCCAGACTTAAACCTTGGTATGATGTGATCCAGGCTTGTGGCAGTATCTCCGCAATAACCACACTTGTGGTCCCATGCTTGGTATATACTTTCTCTGAAACGTTTTTTGGCAAGTTTAGGTGTTAATTCAACTAGCAGGGCGAGGGGCTCGTGCTCGTTGCAAAACATGCTCTTCGATTGCCGTTAACTCATTCTAATTTCCCCATACAGTTTCATGGCTACAACAAAGAGATAAAACTTTCCTTAAGACCGTTGACGACGGCTTGACTTGCGATAAGTTGTATGAGTAACGACTGCCAAACCAATGGCTAAGCACCCTGGCTGGGTCTCTGCTCAGCAACTTGAAGAACTCCTTGGAATCGACCGCAAGACGCTCTTCAAGTACCGCGACGACGGCACCCTGAAGCTAGGTCCACACTACGCCGCATTTCCGGAGACTCGTTCCAGGGATAGCTACCGTTGGAATGTATCTGCAGTCAGACGGCACCTTACAAAGAACGGTATGATGCCTGTTGCCGCATAGCTACATCAGACGATGCGTGACGGCTCTGCGAAATGCAGAGCTTTTTTATGGCGTGTAAGGTAGGCCATTCTTATCAAACATCGTAAAGCCTTGCATCACAATAAATTGAGTAGGAACATTGAATAGTTTTTGCATCATTGGCATCATCATTGGAGATTGACAGTTATAGGGCGGCACATCCATTTGCGATAACGAAAAACGATTCAAGTTAGCTGCATCCATTTCTTTCTGTTCATTTTCTGTTTGATCAACAAGCTTTTGTTCCCACGCTGCCATGCTTCCAACGCCTACAGGGAAATCAGAAGGTTCTGGTGGAAATGTGTTATCAGCAAACTTAAGTGCGTAGATGTGTTTGCAATAACGCAACTCATCGAGTAATGGTTCCCAGTTATCTGTTAAAGATGTGACAGTACCCTGGTCGCTCGAATAGTCCTGATAGGAGGGCATCCCATCTGACGCAGTTCCAGGTATCGCTGGATTCGGTGTCTTCCTGGTGTAAGTAGCACCAAAATCTCTGTACACACCAGGGTTATCCCGTGTTGCGTTACGATCGACAGTGGATGGCGCAACGTCAAAAGGAAGTGTAAAACCACTGGGTGCATAGACCGTCATCTGTCTGTTTACAGATGCAACCGTCATGGCACTGTTATTTAGAACACCTGCCAATGTGGTTTCTTCATAACGACCTGGCTTGATAGAAGAAGCACCGCTGCGTGGATAGAGTTTCTTAATCGGTTTGGTAATGTCACGCATGAAGGCAAAATCACGGTGCGTAAAGTCTTGACACGAACAACAAAACCTTGAACCTGTAATGAGATAACGTCCAATCGTAAAGGGCTGAGGTGAAGAAGAAATATATTCCTTATCTGGTGTGACTTGAACGGATCCCGACTTACGTACCGTTAACACACCCGTTGTTGGGTTTGTAGCTACCAGGACGGCTTGTACGTAGCCATAACGCTTTTGTGTTTGCGGGTTAATGGTGTCGCGATCAATGATTTCACCATCAACAGAGATGACACGATCCTCAAGGATCTCACTATCTAACGGTGTTAAGCCCCCTGGTACACCTGGCACTGCAACAAAAAATGGCGGGGGAAGTGGGTTGCTTACGCTCCAGGAACCCGCAAGTTTTACATACCAGTAGTTTGCATCTTCTGTAATTGATTCAACGAATAGTTTTTGATTGGTAACGGGATCTTTTAGTTTGTCACTGCGCATAGATCCGGCATAACGCCAGCCAGCCCAATGCATACCCATCTCTTTGTTCTTGGTCGGGAACCCAACAAAAGTCCCGGACACAACGGGGGATGGGTTAACAACAGAACTTGGGGTGCCAGATGGCACAGGGATTTGATACTGAAATGGGTAGTTATATCCGTTGTCAAAGAAAGTTGCTGTTGCTAGTTCATAACCACGCCGCCAACGGGACCATGCTGATTCCCTGTTAGCAGAATAAATAGAATCTGGTACCGAACCTTTGGAAAACTCAGTCGTGATCGGTTTAATCGGCCTCGGGTCAAAGACTTCAGACCGATTGAAATTACCAAAAGAGCTTCCACTCTTTTTGGCCATGATCAGAAGAAGCCGCCTTGAGCAACGATATGAGCACCTGGTGTATAACCAGAAATATTAGGTCCGTCAGGGAACACGCCAACGTAGATGCGGTCGCCTCGTTCCAGGTAAATGCCTTTGTTGCGCAGGGGAGCCGTGGAACCTAAGCCAGTGGTGTTGCCGGCTTGCGCAACGGGAGCGGCAAGTTGCGGCATCAGGTCAGAACAGTCGACAGTACCACTATTAGCTGGAAGAGTCTTGGCGAACAACACACGGTAATCACCAGAAGCTGGGATGGGTACAGTCGTGCCACGGGTTTGGTAGAACACAAAAGTTACCGCTGGTTGATATCCGTAGGCAACACCGTTATATGCAAAACCACTAGAAGTTCCGCCCGAATAAACTAACGCAGTATTGACGCCCGTAAGAGTCGTTGCTCCTGTGTAAGTGTAATAACCGTAACCACTGCCAGGAGCAGTCGCTAAGACCCCAGTGGCAGCAATAAACACAAGCTGACCACTGACAAGAGATATAAC
>Ga0181351_1000299_pt1 | contig 13674 bp, 16 predicted proteins | sample Su13VDMM15SD_FD_170485 | JGI IMG/M metagenome (GOLD analysis project Ga0181351, IMG submission 170485) | Freshwater viral communities from Lake Michigan, USA - Su13.VD.MM15.S.D | ecosystem: Environmental > Aquatic > Freshwater > Lake | place: USA: Michigan | collected 2013-07-16 | reverse complement strand
GAATTATATCTTTTAGCTGCAGAATATAAATTCGTATTTCTTGTATTTAAATCAGTTCTACCTTCATAATCACCTTTTTTAAATTCTTGTCTTATCAATTCAGGTGTCCATTTATATATATCAGGTATTAATTCATCCAACATACCACGTTTTCTAGCCGCCTGATATAAATTCGTATTTTTTTTCTCTAAATCAGTTCTACCTTCATAATCACCTTTTTTAAATTCTTGTCTTATCAATTCAGGTGTCCATTTATATATATCAGGTATTAATTCATCCAACATTTTATATCTTTTAGCTGCAGAATATAAATTTTCATTTTTAATTTTTAAATCACTTCTACTATTATAATCACCTTTTTTAAATTCTTGCCTTATTAATTCTGGTGTCCAAGATGTTTGTAAGGCATCAGGAAATGCCTGAGTTAAAATATCATCAACTTTTTTAGTTAAATTATATTTCTTAGATATCTTACCGGCTAATTTATACAATTTATTATTTTTAATTTGTAAATCACGTCTACCTTTATAACCACCATCAATTATTTCTTGCTTGATTTGTTCTGGTGTCATTTTATCATAAAACAATGTTTTAATATAACCAACCAATCCTTTTTTTCTTGCATGATCAAATAAATCAGGAAATTTAATTTCAAATTCATCAATATTATTAACATTCTTAGTAGCTTTATTAACTTCTCTCCACCATAAACTAGGACCACCCTCATTTAATAAAAGTGAATTAAATTGCTGTTCTGTAATTATTATTCTCATAAAATATAAATACTTACTTTTTAGGTATTAATTCATCTAACATTCTATATCTTCTAGCCGCAATATATAAAGCGGCATTTCTTGTATTTAAATCACCTCTACCTTTATAATCACCTTTCTTAAATTCCTGTCTTATCAATTCAGGTGTCCAAGATGTGTTAAGTTTATCAGGTATTAATTCATCTAACATTTTATATCTTTTAGCTGCATCATATAAATTTTCATTTTTAATTTTTAAATCATTTCTACCTTTATAATCACCTTTTTTAAATTCTTGTCTTATCAATTCAGGTGTCCATTTATATATATCAGGTATTAATTCATCTAACATATCATGTCTTTTAGCCGCAGAAAATAATTTATTATTTTTTTTCTCTAAATCATATCTACCTTTATAATCACCTTTTTTAAATTCTTGTCTTATCAATTCAGGTGTCCAATCAATTCTATTAGTACCTAAAAATACTTGTGTTAAAATATCATCAACTTTTTTTGTTAAATTATGTCTTTTGGATATCTTATTAGCCAAATTATACAATTTCTGATTTTTTTTTCGTAAATCCAATCTACCCTTATAATTAACCAATTTTCCATTTTCATCTATATAACCATCAATTATTTCTTGTTTAATTTGTTCTGGTGTCATTTTATCATAAAACAATGTTTTAATATAACCAACCAATCCATTTTTTCTTGCATGATCAAATAATTCAGGAAATTTAATTTCAAATTCATCAATATTATTAACATTCTTAGTAGCTTGATTAATTTCTCTCCACCATAGACTAGGACCACCCTCGTTTAATAAAAGTGAATTAAATTGTTGTTCTGTAATTATTATTCTCATATTTCTATAAATACTTACTTTTTAATTAGAAATTACTATTATTGAAGTTATGGAAAATAAATATAAGTCACCAACAATAAGGGTTGAATGGGAAGATTACCCAGAAAATTTCACAAAAGAAAGAAAATTAAGGGTTAAAACCTACTTCCAAAAAAAATATAACACTCAAAAAATAGCTATTGTTCTTAAATCGAAAAAAATAAAACAATCGGAACAAACTGAAATTATTTCTGAAAACTTATTCGATCTTAACTACCAAAAGAAACTTATTAAAGAATATGTTTTACTAAATGGTGATAACATTGATTCGGAGTTTATTGAAAAATTAGATGGTAAAGTAAATGAAAAATTAATCACTAAAAAAGATCTATCATTTAAGATAAATGAATGTAAAATTAAATCAATCCAATTTTCTAATTTCCTTTCATACGGAGATAATAACCAAATTAGTTTTGAAAAAATACCCGGCATTACCATTATTAATTCAAATCCTGGAAATGCCGCAGGAAAAACTACCTTATTAAATGCTATCGTATTTCTCCTATTCGGTTCTACATTCTCAACCAAAAAAAATGAAGAAATCTTTAACCTATACACCGATAAAAATGAAGTTAAAGTATCAGGTATTATTCAAATTGATGATTACGATTTTAGGTTGGATAGAATTCTTACAAGAAAACCTAAAAAGAAAGGTTCATCCGAATGGTCTTATTTATCTGTATTCAATTTTTTTAAGTTAAATCCTGATGGAACCGAAGTAAATGAAACTGAAGAACAAAGAAAGGAAACCGAAAAAGTCCTTAAAGAAAATATTGGTGATATTGATGATTTTCTTTTAACCATTATTGCCACATCAGATAACCTTGAAGATTTAATTCACGCAGGAGCAACTGATAGGGGTAAAATATTTTCAAGATTTATGGGTTTGGATATTCTTCAAGAAAAAGGTGATATCTGTAAAACACTTTATACTGAATACCAAAAAGGTCTTAAATCAAGCCAATATAATTCTGAAGAACTTAAAAATGAAATTGAATCTCATAAGGAAGAAATAACTAAAATAAAAGAAGATATTTTAGATAGACAAACCAAAATTGACACAATTAAATTAGATATAGAGAGTTTAACCCTTCAAAAGGATAATTTACTTAAAGATATAATTAGAATCGATCCAGAGATAGTTAAATTATCTTATACATCACTTTTAGGGGATAAATCTTTAACTGAAACAACATTATCAGAAAAAGAAGCGCAACATATAGTTCTTAAAACTAATATTGAAGGTTTAGAACACCATTACGAAGAAACTAAATATAATTCCCTATTAGAAAAGGAAAAAGAACTCCTTTCAGTATTATCTAAATATAAATCTAACTTAGATACCATTAAGGAAGAAAATACTAAGTTAGAAATTAAACTAGCCGAAAAAGATTTAATTGATAAAACAATAATTAACTTAGAGGTTAAGATTAATGAAAAACAAGGTTTAATTTTAGATAATATGTTTTATCAGGAATTGTTGGATAATCTTATAACTGAGATTGGGGTTATTAGCAATGAGAGATCCAATAACAATAAAGATATTCTATCTACGTTGGATTTAATTAAACAATTAGAGGATGGTGAGTTTTGTCCAACTTGTAAGAGAAAATTGGAGGATGTTGATCACACCGAAGAAATAAATGGGTTAAAACAAAAAGTGGTTGATTTAAAAGTGAAGAATGAAACAAATATGACACTTTTAACAGAACTAAATGGTAAGATTGATATTCAGAAAGGTGAGAAATTAAAGTTAGATAATAACCTATTAATTGAGAGGGAAGTGGAGAAATTACAATCAACCATTGAAGTTAATAAAACCAAATTGGAATCAATGACTGAAGCTCAAAATACTATTGAAACCAATAAAGGTAGAATAAGTAAAGGTGAAGTTTTGATAAGTTCTAAAGAATCTGAATTGGATGTTATATTGGAAGATATTAAATACCAAAAAGAACAAAAAGGAATATTAGATACCAAATTAAATAACGAAATTCTATTATCAAGGATTGAGTTAGATGTAGAAAGATTAAAGAATAAGTTAAATACAATCTTATCAAACATTCAGAAATATGAAGATAATGTTGTAAATATTGAGAATAACAAACAAATTGAAGTAAAAACAAATGTATTACAATTTGATATCAATACTAAATCTGATGAAATGAACAGTTATAATGAAGATGTTGCGGTATTCCAAGTGAATATTGATAATATCGGTAAAAGTATCTTAGAAAAAGAAAACACAATTAAAACAATTGCTACTGAAGAAAAGTATATCAAGACATTTGATTTTTATATTGATATGTTTGGTAAGAATGGTATTGTTAAATTAATTTTAAGGGATAAAATACCTTACATCAACGATAGATTAAATGATTTATTGGGTGATTTAACAGATTTTTCGGTTAATATCTTATTAAACGATAAAAAAGAATTGGAGTTTGTTATGACTGAAAATAATACTGGATTAAGTAAGTTTTTATATACAGGTTCAGGGTTTGAAAGAACAATGGGGGCTTTAGCATTAAGACATATATTGGTGGAAATAAATTGTTTACCAAAATTCAATATGTTATTTTTGGATGAGATTTTGGGTAAGGTATCACATAATAATTACGATAAAGTGGAAATGTTATTGAGTAAAATTAAAGATACTTATGATAATGTATTATTTATAACTCACATTGAAGAAACTCGTAATTGGGGTGAATTCGTAATTCAAGTTCTTAAAGAAGAAAATATATCAAGGATTGATTTAGTGGGGATGAATTAAAACGAAAAAGGGACTTAAAGTCCCTTTTTTTATGTTATAATATCTTTATTAGTATTATACCAATCATTCCAAATTTCATCAACACTAATATTACTACCATCTTCAGAAGTTAAATAATTAATACCATTTTTCTTTAATTTGTTATTCCAATATATGCAATTATCCACAGTATTCAGATTAAATTGCCAACTTTTAAAGTCTTTTGACGTATTTAGTTTTTGTGGTATTGTTAACAAGATTTGTAATGATTTTAAAGTCATCTTAAAATCATTTGATGTAACCCACCGTTCATATAACTTTTTTTTGTATATATATAAAACAGTATTACTAATACCTATTAAATGGTCATCAACTGTCTTACCTAAGACATCAACACCACACTTATACGGTAATTTATAATACGCACCCGATACCTTATTATCAAATATAATCGGATTTCTAAACGCCGAAGCCGCTGTTCTTATTAACGATTCATTCCCATGCTCAGACCACAAACTATCCATCAAATAAAATAAACCTTTAGTTATGATAAAATGTTCATTCCATTTATCTTCACCCCTACTTCTTTTACCCATTAAATGAATAATAAAAATTACTATTCAAATACTAAATACTAAGCAAAAAAAAAGAGTAATTTCTCACTCTTTTTTATAAATCATTAACTTAATAGATAATTATTTCTTTTCATCATATTTAGGATTCATATACTTGCAGCTAATCCTATTACTATTCTTAGTTCTTATAACCACCCCTTCAATTATTCTACCGGCAGATTCTTCTTTAATGAATATTTCTTTACAAGCATTTTCCAATTCTTCAATAGAGTTCGGTTTAATCCACACAGATTTGGTATATGGTAATCCTGTTTCCATACCCACAGATTCCAAGTTATGAAATTGTCCGTAATGATTTCTTACTGAAAATCCGGTTTCCAATCCATCCACACCAAACAAAACAATTGTTTGTTTTTGTTTGGCATCAGAATTTAATTTATTACCAGAACCTTTCAATCCTTCACCCATTAATTCACCCCTGAAAGCCAATTCAACATCGTATTTCTTACAATACTCAACCAACTTTTCAACATAACCCTTATCATTAGCGACATCAATCCAACTATCTCTCACTTCAGTAGTGATAGGGGTTAAATTTTCTTGAGCCCATTCATCAGTAATAAATGTCCTACTATCATCATTAAACCATCCCTTTTCCTTTGTTTCAGGGTGAATGTATTTATGAAACTCACTTCCAAGATGATCAACATATAGTGATGTATATGCTTGTTCAAGTTTCTTTTCATGACTTCTTGAACAAATTCCATGATAAAACTCACCATCACTATTTTTTTTAACATACATTGTCCAACTCGATCCATCCCCTTTTAAACACAAACCAAATTCTTCACCATCTTCAATAGCTCCTTTTACATAACCAATTTTGTTCATGTAATTATCCTCATCTGTGCGATACATAAATGATGGAAAATCACCAGCAACCATACCTGAAGCACCTGTTTCCGGTTCTTCATATTTAACAATACCCAACACCTCAGATAAATCACTTACTTTATCAATTGTGGTATGTAAAAAAGACTCAACTTCACTTACAGGTAATAAAATACCAAATGAATAGATTGGATCAGAACTATACTCAAAGTTAAAATTAAATTTAACTGCTCTAATACGACTATTTTTACCTAACTTAGATTTTTTAGGATCACCATTTGGTTTGGTAAAACTATCAAATAAGGCGATATCACTAACACAATAATCAGGTTCAATAAAAACCGCACTATCGCCAAGTTTATACAATCCTTTTTGAACAACTACTTTATACCCACAATCTTCAATATTAGCAACTTCAATAACATTTGCTAATTCACCATTCTTATATATTGGTGATAAATGACTAATTTTAACAATTCTAACTGGTTCCATTTTTTTATTTTTTATTATACTATTTTTTTTTAAATTAAATCAAACTTTTCTTTCTTTCTTGGGAAGAATACATTAGCATCAGAATATAAAATATCCCTTAATAATATTAACCTATCTTTAGTTCTATAAGACAATGACCATATATTACCTTTTTTTCTTAAATCATTTTTTACACTAATACAGTCATTAATATATTTTGACATTTCATTAATAAAATCATAATTACCTAAAAAATTAGCATAATTAGTATAAGATTTTTTACCGATATAAATACAACCATCACCATCAAAATACCCCCTAATAAAGTGATGTATTAAATGTTTTGGGATAATTTTTTCATCTGGAAATCTTAATTTAAATGTTTTTCTTTCCATACATCCTTTATCTAATAAATCATTATACATTTGTTGTGAATTAATAACACATACAAGCATATTATTTGAATGTTTTAAAGGTTTATTGTATTTTAACACCTTATTAAACTCCAATAAAATACCTAAATCTTGTTCATGTAAACCAAGAGTTATTGACTTATCTTTATTCACACTACCATCCGCATATAATAAACCAAGAAAATAAGCCTTATGTTCAGTATCAATAACATTAAAATAATTTTCATTTAAAACCCATTTTCTATAAAAAGTTTTATTTTTTTTATTATCAGATCTTAACTCATAAGAACATTTTTCACAACCCCTACCACTTAAATGACTATTTGGTGTTTGTTTGAATATCCCATGTTTTTCACACTTTATATCAACTTTTGTTTTACCATTAATGTATTCAACTAAAGTATAATCATACCTATCATTATGTTTTTTAACTGCCTTATCAATAAAAATATCTCTAGTATGTTGATTATATGTCATAACATCATATTTTTATCAACTAATTTATTTTTTAATAAATCCATATAAATAAGATGTTCAATATATTTTGACTTATTCTTATGTTTTTTATTTACAATATTTGCAAGTTCTCGGTTTATACTAACACAAAACTTATCTTTTCTCTCATGTTCCTCTAATTTTACTCTCATATACATATAAATATTAAAATATTAGAAAAAAGTAATATTTTTTTAATATTTTAATAAAAGATACTAAGATATTATTTTTATCACGCATTTCTTTTCTATTATTTTAACAATCACACATAAAATCACCACATTCGTTAATGTTAAAATCAATTTCTTTTTGAGTTCTAGTTTTTGAATATATCGGTGAATAAATTATTAACCAAGCAACCACACAAGTTGGAATACTTAACCAACCATCCTTATTCCCTGAATAAATTGATTCGTATATGATAAAAATTGAGATTATCAAAAACAAAACGTTAAAGATGGTTCTTATTAAAAAACTTTTATTTCTTTCCATGTTTTTTTTTAAAATCAATAAACTCTTGGGGTAATTCAACTAAACCTTTCTTATTCATTAACCATTGTAATACATTACCATCCGGTACGGATACACCATCATTCATAGCTTCTACCCTATAATCAAATCCGTATTGAACCGCATCTAATATATCTTCTAACGTGAATTCCATATTCTTACTTTATTATTTATACAAAATCAAACTTACCTTCTTTATATTCCACAACCACAGGTTTATTTACCGGTTGGTATTCTTCATTACAAGTACTCGCATTTACAAATAACACCCCCTCATATTCTTTATAACCATAACCAATATGGATATTTTTTATTTTTTCCATATATAACCAAAAGCAGTTTTTTGTCTACCCCTAATACAATCATTTATATCACCAGAAACATTTCTTTTTTTATTCAACCAAAGTGACGCTTCTTTTAATGATGAAAAATCACAAATTAAATTATTTTCTTTATCATAACACAATATTTTTTTGTTATCCATAAATGTATTATATTTATCCTTTACAGATAAAAACTTATCTTTTTTTCTTTTTAACCCAATATTATGATTATTATACATATAATCACCAAAACAAATTATATCACCCATATTTGTAATTCTAATTTGTGAATAACTATTATTAACCCTCTTAACTAATCTAATATTAGATTCTATACCCAATTCTTTACAGATTTCAGTTAAATCACCCCATTTTTGTTCATACCCACCAGTTATTATTAATTGATTACAAGTATTTTTACTATATATACAACCATCACCATCAAACCAACCCAAAAAAAAGTATTTATGTAGATTTTTATCAATATTAGATAATATTTTATTAGAAGTCAAAAAACTTTTATTTGTATAATTATTTTCCTTTAAGAAGGTTGATAACTCATAACAATTACTATAAATTGTTTTAGTTTTTCTATTTTTTCTATTGTATAATCCATAATTACCTGTTTGCGAAAATAGGGTGTAAAAATAATCAATATCATCACCAATACATTCAATAACTATTTGATTATTTTTTTTATTAACATATCCATCGGCCCACAATAAACCCAATATATATACAGATATGGGGTTATGATTTATAATAAATAAATCATGATTTACATAATATTTTTCCATATAAATAAATACCTATATTTTAGGTATTATTCATTTTTAATATGGTTTTTTTTAAATTATTTCAAACCTATCATTAATATATTGAACAACGATTGGTTTATTCACCGGTTCGTATTCTTCATTACAAGAACTTGCATTTATAAATAATATATCTTCATATTCTTTATACGAATAACCACAATGAATATGTCCAAATACATGAAGTTTTGGTTTAACAACCATAACTCTATCAAGCAAATCCTGACAACCAATATTTGTTAAATCCCAAGGCATATAATCACACATATACTTTGGAGGTCCATGTGTAATCAATACATCAGTATCATCTGGAATATGAGACCATTTTTCAGCGCATTCAACACCTCTTTTTAAATTGAAAGCCCAATCATAAAACTCAGGTTGATATGGGCTACCATAAAACTTTAACCCATCGATAACCACTTCACTATCTTCCAAATAATGAACATTTTCCGGTAATTTTTTAATTTCCTCATCAACCCAAGATTGTCTTGGTTCGAAGGTTAATTCATGATTACCGGCAATGAATACAATATGTTCAAACTTTTCCGATTGTTTAACAATCCATTTAAAAAAGCTTCTAACTTCACTTTCTTTTCCGACACCACTAAAATCACCACTATGAATAAGAATATTACCTTCAGGTAATACAATTTGATTGTGTTTATTATGGGTATCAGATATCATTACAATTTTTTTATTTTCCATAACTATTCTAATCTTAACTTTTTAATGTAATTCCAATACTTTCTTACAGATTCTCTTGTTAAATGATGTAAGAAAGTAAGATATTTAGCATCTGGAGGTGATAATAATTCTTCCATCGTTGGATGAAATTTCCACCTTTTAAACTCCTCTTCGGTTGCTGGTGTTACACCATCTTTAACCATTTGTTTTAATTTATTAAAACCAGAACATTGTACATCCATTGGAACTTTTGAATCGTATAGCCCATCCAAATACTTTTCACAAAATGAATCAAATGGTGTTGGTTTCCATAAACTTCTCATTTTTTTCTAAATGGGTTATTTTTACTTAACTTATATTGAATGTATTTTTTATTTAGCCATGGTCCAAACCATATTGAGCTTGAAAGGGCGCATATGAGAATTAACCATATTGGGTAAATAAATATTCCAATAAAATGAGGGATTATTAAAATAATATAACCTAACAATCCAAATAATAATTTATATAATAACTTCATTTGACAAATATAATAAAAAAAATCAAATAAAAAAATTATTTTAACCTTTCTTGGATAACATTATAATATTTTTCCTCTTTTTCAATTAAAATATAATTCCGATTAAGATTTTTCGCCGCCAACCCCGTTGTTCCACTACCAGCGGCATTATCTAATACTAAATCACCTTCATTTGTATAGGTTTTAATCAAATACTCACATAACGCCAAAGGTTTTTGGGTTGGATGTAAATAACTTGTTTGTTTATCGGATGGGAATGTTAAAACGCTTCTTGGGTATCTATCAGTCTCACCACCACCACTTATTTCTTTTTTAACCTTACCATAGATTTCAGTATTATTTTGAGTTTTAACATACTTGGTATACGAATTAACCGGTTTATGTCCTGTTGTTTTTTGTGGATTATATGTAGGTTTTTTTTTATAAAATACCAAAATATTTTCATGAGATTTCATTGGCATTTTCTTAGCATTTAAATGTCCTGTGGCTTGGGTTTTCTCCCATATCCACTCATACTTTAACATCTTTAAATTGCTTGAACCTAATACCTTATCAAATGGAGTTTGAGCAAATAATAATATAGCACCTGTCGGTTTAATAATTCTATTATATTCAACCCATAATTGGTTTAAATCAATAACTGTATCCCACTTACACTTTGTCGTCCCATAAGGTAAATCACACAATATTAAATCAATCGATTTATTATCGATATGTTTAGGCATTACATCCAAACAATCACCTAAAAATACTTTATTCATTAAAACAAAATAAAAAAAAAGATTATTTCTTTTTTAAACTGTAAACTGTGTGATCAATTTGAACTCTAACACAATTTTGTGGTAATCTATTAATGTGTCTGTAATTGTTAATATAACCCATCATATTACCACTACCAATAGCATTTGCGGAATGAATAACAACATCTACAACTGGTTTACCATCCATCCATTGTTCCACTAACCATTTGGTGCAATCCATCCCCGTTTTTTCGGTGATATTATCATAATTTAATTCATAATTGTGGTAAACATTATTATGCCATTCTATCATGGCACTATCCCCCAAGTCATGATCTAATGAAATCAATTCAATATTATCTAAACCAATTTCATTAATTTTATCTACAAATTGCTCGTAATTTCTAACAACCACCCAACTTGGTTCTACAGGCGTTCTAACATCATCTAGGTATATTCTCTTTTTCATTCCACAAAGATAATAAAAAAAATATAAAAAAAAACTTGTAATGTCAAATAATTAAATTATATTTGTATCACAATTAACAACAACACTATTATGACTAAGAAAAAAGAAGTAATCATCCCTGAAATAATTACTAATGTAATCAGTAAATGTGACGATTTAATCACCCAAGCAATGGAACGTGAATACAGTAGATTCACCAAACTTAACGAATCTTACAAAACTTGGTTATCCGGTTTTGAAGTGGGTCACAAATTTAGATATGATTCAGTCACTAGTTTCTTACAATCTATTACCGGTAAATATAAAGTTGGTGGTACTGTTGAATATTATTGCTTAATATATTCCCACCCAAATAGAGGTGAATATAATCAAGAATCTTTTAATAAATGGTTTAATAACTACAAAGAAGAATACAAAATTAATCAGACTTGGAAATTAACCCAATCGATGATGAAACATTTATCTATCGTTGATAAACTATCAAGTGATGTTAGAATATCTAAAACACCTAAAGGTTTTTGTGTTGAGTTTTTATTCGATAAGAATGGTAATAATCATAGTTATAAAACAGATGCGATTGATGCTGGTGGATATAATATTCAATGTTATCATTACCGATACATAACTAAAATTAAATAATTAAAAGGTGGTTTATCCACCTTTTTTTATGTTCATAACTATTTATATTTATGGAAAATATTTTATTAGAAGAAATAAATAAAATGAGACGATTAATGAATTTATCGGAAAAAGAAGAAATTAGCACTGATGATACATTAAATAACGATCCCCTTAAAGATAAAATAATACAATCTTTAAAACAACAATTAGGTGGTAATAAAGAAATGTATATTAGACTTATTGATAATAGAGAAGGAAAAGGAGGGAAATCTAATATTGTAAAACAAACCGTTAATGGTGATATTATAGATATTGAAGATGATGAACCAGAGCAAGTTAATGAGGGTAGTATTAAAGACACCCTTAAAATAGGTGCGGTATGTGTTATTTTAGCATCAGGTATGGTATCATGTAAAAAAGATAGTTATAATATATCAAATGATTCCAAATTTAGATTAAAACCAAACATTTTAAATTCGTTAGGTAAAGAATATTTCGATAGTCCTGTTAATAATAAAAATAAAATCTACGTTACAGCCGGGAATCAAACTGGTTCAGGTAAAGGAAATGAGAGATATTTATATCACGACTACACTAACCAAGAAAAATCTTATGGAGCCACAACTAATGCACCTGACTCATTCGCATCGGGTTCGAATGCAATTACACCTGTAGAAGTAGAACAAGTATTACCATTTAATTCAGAAATTATTTCAAAATTAGAGCCATACAATAAAACAGGAAAGCCATTAAATTATTTATTAGGAAAATATAAAAATGTAGTTGTTGTTAATGTATTAGGTTCATCACATTTTGATTGGTCAGATCCATATAAACCAAAAGAAATTAATAACCCTAAATACAAACAAGGTCACGCCATTTATTTAACAAATGTTGACGGTATCAATGTTGGTGAAATTTACCCAACAATGTTAGACGTAATGTTTCAAACATATAAAACATATAATGAACCAACAAGAACAAGTAATGATAAATTAATGGGTTTAAATGATTATTATTCGGGTAATTTTGCTGAATTATTAGGCGATAAACCCGATTTATAAGAATTATGAAAATTATTATAACTGAAGAACAAAAGAAAAAATTATTTATTCCTCGTAGATTATCAGGAGAGAATTCCAGATTTATCCAATGGAATAATGAACAACCAATTAAAGATGGTATTCGTATAAACCAATATACGGAGGATGGTATTAAAACTGGATACTGGAAAGAATACTATTCAAACGGAGAATTATGGTGTGATGGTTTTTATAAGAATGGTAAGAAAGATGGTATATGGAAATATTATTGGTTTAATGGGGAATTGAGTTCAAAGGGTTTATATATAAATGGATTAGAACATGGTATATGGGAAATATATGATGAAAATGGTGAATTATATAGAAAGAGTTTATTTAATTATGGTGAATTGGAACGTAAAGAACTCCCATTAAATGAATCCGAACAACCAATAAAAGGTAAATTATTTATACCTCGTAAATTATCCGGTGAAGATTCTAGATGGGTACAATGGAACAAAGAACAACCAATAATAAATGGTGTTAAGATTAACCAATATACACATGATGGAAAGAAGATAGGTTTATGGGAAGTATATTACCCCAATGGTAGATTAATGAGGAAGGGTCCATATAAAAATGGAAAACAAGATGGTTTATGGGAATTTTTTCATGAAAATGGTAAATTAAGTTATGAGATTTATTATC
>Ga0181351_1000297_pt1 | contig 13740 bp, 36 predicted proteins | sample Su13VDMM15SD_FD_170485 | JGI IMG/M metagenome (GOLD analysis project Ga0181351, IMG submission 170485) | Freshwater viral communities from Lake Michigan, USA - Su13.VD.MM15.S.D | ecosystem: Environmental > Aquatic > Freshwater > Lake | place: USA: Michigan | collected 2013-07-16 | reverse complement strand
GGCGCGATCAGCTTTGGCCATACTTCTTAGAATTTTGTCTCAAAAGAAATCCCATGCCCCAATTTGATGGGCCGCTTTCTGAAAGGCAAAAAAAGATTGCCGACTATTATGTTTCCACTTTCACAATGGAAAAAGATTTAATTTTACGCGCCGAAGGAAATTTATTGACGGCGTTTGTTCTTTTTGATCCCCAGAATTGGAGCTTGGAGGGGAGTTTTCCAGAGAATACGGTAGAATTAGTGATCGACGGAACTTTAAGTGGAGATGTTCACGGCTCTAGAAAAGATTTTAAAATTTTAGTGGCCGCTTATAAAAAATACAAAGGCTGTAACTTTATAGGGATGAATATTAGGAGAACGTGGAAGGTTCGCGGGTTTACTCGATTTTGCGAATCGCTAGGTTTTAAACTTTCGGGCGAAAAATTATATTTAACTTAATGGAACACACAAAATTCAAACACAATCTTGACAACCATAATTGCTCGGACATGGGCTTCTCAGCGGAGGTAATTTTCAAAAAGCTAGCAGAAGAAAAGGGTTACTCTCTTAGGGTTGCTGGCCGCGAAGAACAGTATTCCCATGTTGATTTTATCTTAAATAAAGATGGAAAAGAATGGCGCGTAGATGTTAAAGGGGCCAAGAGAAAAAAAAGGACAGACGAGTCGGTAGATTATTCGGTAATTTGGTGTGAACTAAAGAACGGAAACGGAGGAGAGGGCTGGCTTTCGAAGGAAAATGGAGCCAGCCATATAGCGTTTGAGCTTGAGAATGAATTTATTCTCGTGGGAAGGAAAGATTTGCTGGGTTTAGTGGAAAAGATATGCAATCTTGAAAAAATGGTTGGACAAAGCAAAAACGCGCTGTATTGTGGTTACAAGAGGTTTGGGAGAAGAGATTTACTCAGCCTTATTAAAACCGAAGACCTTAAACAAATACATCACTCAACATGGCCCAAGAACTCCCAGACAATATAAAAACCCTGCTCAAAAACATTCTCGAATGGATGGGCGAAAATGACTACGAATGTGGTCCTCGCGGGTCGGAGTTGTATCAGGAAATCTACAGAACCCTTGGAGGGGAAGAATAATTATGCACAAAGTGACTAGAAACGAAGTGGGCTTCTCGGACATTTTTGATTCCGCCAAAGAAATTAGCGGAGTCAGTTGGAATAATGCAAACAGCTTGTTCTTTGGCGAAGGATTGATTCCTTATAAAGGCTGTAGGGATTTTTACCTAGAAGAGATCAAGTCTTACCTAGAAGAGGACAACAAAGAATTGATTCCGCCATCAGACGTTGATAATAGCCATTGTAGAGATTGGTTCGAAAATAATTCGACTTTGGCTTATCAAATTATTTACCAATTTATGCTGAAACATGAAGTAGAGGAAATGAGGGTTTTTGGAGATTAAACGCATGAATAAAACTCAATTAATCTGGAATATTTTCGCATGGCTGGATTTTTTTGAGGGCAAAATTAAATTTTCGGCTCCCATGTCTGACAAAAAAGAACTCTGGTTGCTCTTCGAGACAAAGAAATCATCATTCAGTGCGGACATTAACTCCAAAAAAGACTTATTGGCCGCAAATTGCGTATTAACTTGGTGGGCGAATATGGGCCTTGATAAGAATTTCAATGAGAGCGGCGAAAATATTTTTGACTTTGATTTGACAAAACAAGAAAACAGAGATAAATTTACCGCATGAATATTAACGACATGATGCGCGACTACACAGCGAACAACAACCCACCAGAATTCGCCGCCGAAAAACTTTCCGTGGCGACAGAAAAATCAATTCTTGGCCTCCAGCGCTGGGATAAGGATTTCATGGTTTCATTTTTTCCTGTCAATTTTGAGGGAGAAAGGTTGAAGCATGATTCGGGCATTGACAAAGTTTATGATTTGTTCTTGACAGATGAGCAAGTAGAAATTATTGTTCGGGCATACAACGACAAAAATAACATCATTTCAGAATAATATGTTTCAAACATCATATATTAACCACCCATATCACAAGCTCCTAGAGGAAGCTGGTCACGTTCTTCGAAGAGATGAAGACGGGGGAATTGATATTTTTGCTCTTGACTCTGGTTTTCACAATGGGTCAACGTGCATTAAATGCGGCGATTCTTGGTGTCAACATTGCGCTAGAGAAGTTAAACCTTGTATTGAAGAATAAATATGAAATACTCCGATTGCATTCCTATTCGCTCTCGCCCATGTTCAGCATGGGAGTTAATTTTACCATGTGGTAAAGTAAAGATTCTCTTAATGGATGAAGACATGTCTTTTGACGAAGTTCACTCTTATTGCGTTACTGACTACGCAAAATTTAGCCTTTCTCAAGTCACAGTTGGAGAATTTACCGCTTCCCTTGAGGGGAGTGATATGATCTATAAATGTGATAGCAGATCGTACGATCAAGACCTTAACCATGTTTCAATTTCATTTGCCAATTAACATGAACTGGATCACCACAACATTTGGGATGCGCGGATATTTTGCCGTAATGATGACCGATAGAGACGGGTTTCCAGAGCCAGTTCTTACGGGAATCGGCTCATATAAAACAATTGACGGCGCTCAAGAAGAGGCGAAATCGTGGGCGGAAGCGGAAGAAATGGAATTACGATAATGTCATGATTAAAATCAAAACAATCCTCCATTACGGCGGCTCTTGTCCATTCCAACTCGACGCCATTACAGATGATAATAGAATGGTCTATGGTCGCTATAGACATGGCTGGTTAGAAGTGAGAATTAGTGCAAAAAACGATCTATCAGAAGACGCTGTTAACGGCGAATCTTTTTTCAGAGAAAAAATCGGAGAAAACTTTGACGGATATATCGACATCGAACAATTCAAGCTTGAAACTGAGGAGTCGATTGACTGGTCAGAAGCTTTTGACCAAAATTCAGTTGACAGAGACGCGTTCTTAGCTAAATGCAAACAATATTCAAACTAAACCAGCTAAAACATGGCACACGCATTTTACCACGCAAAAAGTAGTCAAAAACGATGGGGCGGCGAGATTTTGGATTTCATGCCCATTCATCAATTTTTAGATCACACAAAAGAGCATTTCCCAACGGCTCAACATAGAATTTTACATTCAAGCTGGGGAATAGCTTTAACTGAAAAAGTTTTTGGGCCAACAGTTAAATTGTCCAATGATCGAGAAGTTCCAACAAAATTGATCGCCGAACAGCACGTTGTAGAAGACCTGTCATTCATTCCCACGTTGCAAGATTGGCTCTCAAAAATTCCATTAGAGCCGTGGATGTATAAAAAGAGTAAAAAATTAAGCAAAAACCCAAACCTACAATAACATGACACTAGAACAAGCAAAAAAAAATCTAAAAGAAAGACAAGACGAATTAGAGCTTAGGTTTATTGAAGACTTTAGGCAAATTGTTAAAATTCTGAAACCAGAGGCTAAACAATTCTCTTTTGATGGAAACTCAGAATCAGATGACGAGGGCGGGTCGTATATGAGTTTTTCTAGTTTTTATATTGACGATCAAGAATTGGAAGACATTGTGGCGGAAAATCCCACATTAGCGGCGAAAGTTTTTGATTGCGAGATTGATGAATCGTCAGATGTCGATGAGGTTTACGATTTCGTGAGGGATAATTTTTATGGTTTACCAGATTTTGTTTATGACAATACTTGGGGAATGTGATGATTGACCCTCTCAATCAGCTCGTGAATAAGCCGTTTGTCAATACAATGGTATTGTTCAGAATTCCAAAATCAGCATCGAGTACTTTATACTCCGCTATTGGCCCCAGAAATTTATTTTGGCGCGAAAAAAAAGTTCTTGAAACTAGACTAAGTAACGATCCTAAATACGCTGGATTGTTTGATCCGACCCATGTACTTCCATCCGAATCGTATTCTATTTTTGGGCGCGGCATTCTCAATTTTTTCTCTGTTTGCTGCGTCAGAAATCCTTTCGATAGGGCGGTAAGCTCATTTTTCTTTTCTCGCGGGAAGAATTGGGGTCAAAGATACGGGTTGCCTAATGACGGAGAGTTTTCTGAGTACTGTGAGGCTATTTATAAAATGCGCGGCGATAAAAATTTCTGGCCCGTTATTCCTCAGACAGTTTATTCTCATGGAGTTGTGCCGATTAAATGCGTTTTAAGATTTGAGACTTTGCAAGAATCTTGGTCTTCTATGATAAAAGAATTTGACATTAAAGGATTGCCTGATACATTACCCCATGAAAACGCAACTACGCACAAAGACTGGAGGGAGTATTACGGCCCAAACGAAAAAGCCATGATCCAAGAAATTTTCCACGATGATTTTGAACGTCTAAATTACTCATAAACAATATGAAAAACTATCAAATCCTAATCACCGCTTATACAACTATCGTCGTTCTCGGAGCGGAAGACGAAGAAAATGCCATGACACGCGCCATCAACGAAGCCAACTTTGGCGATTTTAAAATGGACGACGCTTCTGTTGAAAAAGAAATTACTTCAGAAAACGATCTTGAAAGATGTATCCGCCATTGCGATGCGGTATCCAAAGCATAAAATTAACATGACGACAAAAATCCAGTTCATCGGCACAAACGACCTTTTCTCGCATTTACGCGACAAAACATTCGACTGCTCTATCGAGTATGTTGGTAATGACATGCATGAAATTTTTATTCCCGCCGAAAATAAGTCTATGCTTTTAGACATCAAAGGGTGCATGATTCAAAACGGCGTTCAATTGCACGGCATTTTGCAAGAAGAAAATAACGTAGGTCGAGTGGCGATTCAACTGTCATGAAACAAATTCTAATCTTCAAAGAAAAATACGGTACAAGATATTTTGACGCTTCAACGTTAGAACTAAGAAACGCCGCTTGTTTTAAAATTCTCAAGGAGAGATTCCTTGAGGGACATTGGTATGATTGGATGGATGAAGAATGTCAACCTCATGACCCAGATATTTTAGGGGATAAGCAGATTGCCGAATTGCCTAATGAGAACCTTCGAAAAGTAGAGAAAGATAGGCAACAAAAATTAAATCGCGCCATGAAAAACTGGCAAAGGAATAAAAATACCTATGCGAAAATTAAAGACTGTATCGGCAACGAAGATTTCTTTACCGCCTATCAAATCCTCACAAATCAATCAGACGGAGAATACGAAGGATTTAACGTTGAAGTCCTAGAACAAGCGCCATGAAATTTTTCCACCCTAACAACTTAATTTGGGCCATTTTATTAACTGGCTCAACAATGGTAATTGCCGATTCTGTAAAAACAGTGGCAAAATACCAACAAATTTTCGCCGAAAAAACAATCACCTTGACAGAACGAATGTCGTGGTTAGATTATTCGTTCCTAAGAAACAAGAAAGGGTTCATTCAGTATGAAGAATAAAGAAACAGAGCAAATAGCCATCTGGAACTATCCACAATACAATGGTAAAACGGGGGAAATATTTTCCTGTTTTGATCATTTTTACGTAGTTGTTTGTGATAAAGAAACTTTGATGCTTCCAGCGTGGAATTTGTATTTCCCGAATCATCCAGAAGGATATAACCAAGAGTGTTTTAACTAATATGTGTTTACTAACAGCGGCGATTGTTTTTGCCATTTTAGGTATTATCTTTCGATGATCAACAAACTAATTGATAGAACTCTTGACGCTATTGCGTTAACAATATTGGCCGTGCTAAATTTTTTAAGCTGGGTGCAGCAAATTTTCTTTAAATATTTATGAGTTATAACAACGTCGGAAAAGTCTGGACCCCTGATTCATTCGGGGAATATCTAAAAACATTAAAGCGGCCTGATTGGGTTAAACAAGTATGCCTGCATCATTGCGCCGCACCCAATTTGATTCAACGCCCTCAAGGATTCAAAGCTCAACACCTTGAAAACCTAAAGTCCTTTTACCAAGGAATGGGATGGAATCGCGGGCCTCATTTTTTCACTGATGAAGATCAAATTTGGGGCATGACACCACCAACAATTAAAGGCATTCATTCCGTAGGTTGGAACTCAACAGCTATTGGTATTGAGGCGCTAGGAGATTACGATAATGAAGACCCTAAATCTGGCAGAGGATTAGAAGTTTGGAAAACAACAGCCAAAACAACGGCGGAACTCTTAAAATGGCTCTCTTTGCCAGCAAACAAAGACACCGTTACTTTTCATCGGCTCGATAAAAAAACAAGCAAGTCATGCCCTGGAAATAAAGTTTCCCATGATTGGGTTGTTGAAATGGTTAATGAAGAGCTTAGGAGCAAAAACCCTGTTCTAAAAGTGGTTAACCAGCTTAAAGTATTTGTTCCTGTTGCTGAGACTCTTAAATCTAAAGGTTTCTCCGACCAACAAATCAAGAAAAATCTTCGCCGCGAAGGAAAAAATTTCTTTTGGCTTGACGACCACCTCGAATTCGCGTATTATGACAGTAAGCTGGGAGCCACAATGGCTCCCGCCAATGAACTAGAAAACATCAAACCATGAATACCATCACAAAACCAGAACCCCCGCCCCTCGAACCGAAACCCCAAACAGGCGCAATCTACGAAAATTCCTGCGGGACTTATTTGCTGGGAGAATTCAATCGCCAATATTTTCTTGTGAACCTTGAAAGTGGCTCAACATGGAGTGGTTTTCAGCGGTATATTGAAGATGTTTTCGGCGATTCTGATTTTCGCTTAGTAGATTATTCAATCGTTTTAACCCCTGAACATCCACGATTGTGAGTATCGTTCCTAACGTCAGCGTTACAATGACTAATATGTTCTTCAAAAAACCAGACGCCCCAAAACAAAAAGAATACGACCTCGAAATTGACAATATTAAGAACGTATTAGGCGTTGCCATTAACTTGCAAGCTTTTTTAGATAGAGGCGATAAATTCGTCTCAATCGAAAGAGAGGGCGTTAACTCTGAAAACGAAAGAACTATCGTCTATACGGTGGAAAAAGATGGCTCCATCGCTGATAACGACTTCTACGTTTCTCGCCTTCAGCATAAGGAAATGGTGAGTCAGTTTAACGGTTTGATCAAAGCCCATGACTAAATACCACGTTTACCTTAACGACGAGTGGACAGCCACTTATGACGGTTCAATCAAAGACGCCGAAAAGCTCGCTACCCAAGCGGCCTTCCAAATTAATGGCAAAGTAATAAAAGAAGTTGACGGACTCAAGATTTCTCTTGACGAAGATGAGATACCAATGTAGAATATAAACATGAACAAATTCACCAAAGCCTTCACCCTAATTGAATTACTTGTTTGTTTTTCAATTCTAGCAATAATTGCTGTTATCAGTTTGTCTGTTTTCCATGGAATCGAGACAAGCGGCAAATTAAATCCCATGATTTTCCCACGAGAGGCAAACGCTCAAGCCAACCAAGAGCTTGTAGAGCAAATGGCCGAACAAAATCGCCTTATGCGCGAACTGTTAAATAAGCAAAACAAATAACTTGACAAACTCTCAACCCTAGCTTAATATATTCAACATGAAATCCCTCCTAGCCGAATGGCTCTACCAAGAAAATCGCCTCTTTGGAATCCGCAAGAACTTGTGTGACCGAGGAGCGTCAAAAGATGCGTCAATCTCTGACACCTTGATTGATCAACAGAAAAACAATCGCCGCTACGATAACATCCTGAAGAAGGGTCAATTTCGACGCACCGCGAGTAGTTTTGTGTAACAATTTTTGCCGTGCTTCCGCTGGCCGACCTGTGAACTGGGATGCCCCGCATCTTTGAAGATTAGGACAGTTTAAAGTAGCGTAACCTCCACTCCTTGCGGAGAACTTTAGAGCGGCGAATTAAATTTGAGTATGTGGCTGAAGGAAAAGCTAGTAGCAAAGTAGGAAAGAAAATAACGTTTGAGTATTTCTTATGTAGCGCGCTACGACCACTATCGCACTGGTGAATGCGGGTTCGAGTCCCGCCTACTCATTAACTTTCTAAATAACGGGCCATGTTCCAAGGTGGCGAGTTGGACTCCAAATCTGACTGTGTAAGATTCGATTTCTTAGCCCGTTGCCAATTTTAAGCGGTAGCAGTTCAATGGTAGAGCATCTGATTTCCATTCGGAATGTTGTGAGTTCAAGCCTCATTCACCGCTCCAGCTTTGCCCCCCAGTAAAAGGTTCGGTCTAACACAAAAACTTCTTGACAACCTTCTCTTTTAGATTAATCTAACCCATGACAAAATACAATTCGCTAGAATACCATCTCGAAAAGCTACGAGAAGCTCTAGATAAAACTGATTCCGCCGCAAAAATGCTGCGAGAAGAAAAGGGCCAAATCATGGAAATCCCAAAAATGATTCGCGCCCAATACTCTTATTCATCGCAATTAGATGCTTTGGAGTACCCTGGTCACTTATCAAATTATTACGGAAACTCTACTTGGAATAGGTTTGACCAAACAAATGAAGCTCACGTAAATGCTTGCCTTAAAAAAGCAGAAGATCGGCTAACTCTCGTTCTTGAGACTGCCAAGAAATATCATGTCGCAAATGAAGCTGCGATTGAAAATAATAAAAAGTGCCGCGAAAATGTTTTCAATTTTCTTAACAGCTTTGGCATCAAAGCCACTAAATACGTTGAAGTAAAAGGCGGGCGAAATCCTAAAAAAGACTGGATACCGTGCTCTTACATTGAAGAAATCAATCAACAGATTCCAATTTCAGACAATTACGATAACTATGTCTCGACTGTAAAAGCTAGCTTTGATTCAATTAAAAAAGAGGCCGATAATCTCTTGAAGAAAATCGCCATCCAAAAACAAGAAGACGAAAAGAAATTACGCGAATCAAAAGAAGCCGCCGAAGCTATTTTATATTGTCAAAACAATAACATTAACACCGAAACACTTTCTCTCGCTGGAATTATTGACGCCGCCGAAACTCATGAACAAGAAAAATGGGTGGCCGAAAATTACCCAGACGGCAAAACCATTAGTCATTCATGCTGCGATAACTGTTCCAAATGGACGATTGGAGAGCACCGCTGTTCTTGCGGTAATCGAAGGATGAATCTTGCGGTAGAAGGCAAAGGTTCTAATCGTTACGCATACGCAGAAGCTTATTAATATGAACCTAATCCAAAAACTTGAATCCGACATCTCTCAAGCCGCTGAATACGAGGGAATCCCTAACCATTATTCGCGTTCAGAATTGAGACAATTTCTTGCGGCGCTTAAAGTTGGTCAATCATTATTTGACAACTTAGAAAACGCGGCAAAAGAACTCAAAGCTTTTGGCTCAAGTATAAAAGATTTAGAATATGCTTCCGCTATTGAACAATGGAAAGTCTCAATTAATCCATGAACCGCCCCAATATTCAAGTCCCCGCGTCAGGTTGCTTAATTTTAGCAATTATTTTTTGCGCCGCAATTTGGTATTTTGGAGTGCCGAGTTTAATTTTGTCGTTTTTAGCGGCAATATCCTTGGTGTTTTCAATTGCGCTTTTTCCGAAAGTGGGCAAACGCTGCAATCAGTCAATTTGGAATTACTATTGGCCGTGCGTGTTGTTTGCGGGTTCGACCACCGCTTTCGTTTGGGCGATTCTTAAAATCAACTACTAATATGCTCACCACTCTCAACCTACTGCTGGAACTCTGCGTTCAATACCTCAAGTTGCGTATTAAAAATACAGTCTTGGATACTCTCGATAAATTTGACGCCCGAATTGATAAACTAGACGAACGGCGAAGAAAATTAAGGGCCGAAAATAATTCCGCCGCCCAAAAAGAAGCTGATTTAATCCTAGACGAAATAGTAGAAGAAAAGAAAAAGAAGAAAATCTGGGAAAATCAACTTGACGGCGAAACAAAAATCTGATAAGTTAAATCATGAATTGCCAAATCTGTAACAACCAAACCTCAAAACCAATCGCTGGTTCATATTGCGAAAGCTGCTGGCATAACGTCGTTCACCCAGCATATGAACATGTTGAAAAAGTCCCTCCTGATTACCCTAATTTAATGACTTGGCACGGATGGGCTTTAAGAGAAGCTTTCATTGCTGGCGCAAAACATCAAATGCATTTTAAACCATGAACCCTCGTCTGCCCGCATTCCCTCCAAAAAATTTCGACCCCGAAAAGTTTTTAATTAACCTTAACGAATCAGAGTCCAAGGAACTCCAAAAAGTCCGTCAAGTAATTAAACCATTTTTGAGAAAAATACCTCGCGAACTTCGATCTGTGAGCGACAGAGTAAATTATTTAATCAACAACCCATGAAAATCCTCCTCCCACTAATCTTCTTAGTCTCTTGTCAATCAAAACAAGTAGATAAAACAATCTACCAACCCGACCAAATCATCCTAGAAGCGGGCGTCATTATTCCCACGAAAGACGGAAAATATACTCCTCAGTTCGATGAAACCTTCTTTAGTAAGAAAACGGTAGAGCGGCTGGAAACAATCATCTCAAATTTATGAACCTAAATTACGAAACCATCTTAGCTCGCGCCAATGAATTTTATAAAGAAGCAAAAGTTGAGAAATATCCCACTTATAAGGATGAAGACTTTGAAATCAAAAGCGACCAAGTGAAGGCTATTTTGAAAGCCCTAATCGAAGAACTAAACAACCAACATGTGGCCCTTTAACAAACCTAAAAAACAACCAATACTGCGGATTCTATCCGAGGAATTTCTTGGATATTCAATGGAAGCATCAGATGGCGGCTATGGCATGGGAACAGAGGTTGATTCGTTTGCTCATTGGGCCGTAACCCGTCAAGACGTAGAAACGGGCGAAATTTTTGTTGACAAGGTAATCAGGTTGGCGTAGTAATTAATATGGACCATAAAATCAAAGACCAGCTCACCGACGTATTATTGGATGGCCTCAATTTTGATGGGGCGCATCATAAACAATACTATTTAGGCGCGGCCCTAAAAATTCTTTTGGGCGAAGCGGAATATACTGCATTATATGATCAATTTGAATGGGAAGAAGGGATGCCAGCTTGATAAATAACATGACCCTAGAAGAGTTCATAAAAGATTTTGATGAAAAAATCGGCAAAATGTCTGACAAGGAACTACGCGCTGCCCTTGAAAGGGCTGGATGTAAATTTGACAACGAAGATGACGACAGCCAAACAGACTACAAAAACTCACTAAAAAACGACTACTAATATGAAAAAACCATATCTCTTAATTTCTGGCTACGATTATTATCCATCTCACTCAACTGGGGACTGGGTTTGCTGTTTTGAGACGGAGGAAGAAGCTTATAATCATAAGATTCATCATCTTCACAATTGGAAGAGAGTGATTGACTTGAGGGACTGGACGGAGTAATTTATTAAAAACAAACATGAAAGCAGAACTCCTCTCTCACTTTGGCGGCGATTTAATGTTCGGGATTTTCTCTTGACATCTCCCATCAATATGCTAATTTTATATCCAACGGATTCATTGTTAAATAATTCACTCATGATCAAACTAATCTCTATCACTAAACCTCTCATCGAAGGCATTAATACGGCAAATGACCTCATTGCTTATGCCGCTCGCGTCTCGTCACCACAGAATCAATTAAATACTGAAACTGCCGATAAACTCTTACGATATTGCCTTAAACATAAGCATTTTTCTATCTTTGAGCAAGTGTCATGCGGGTTCGAAATTGAAACAACAAGGGATATTGGCCGACAAATTTTGCGCCATAAGTCATTTTCCTTTCAGGAATTTAGCCAACGATACGCTCAGGCAGCAGAAAACCCTGTTTTCAGAGAATGTCGTCTGCAAGACTCTAAAAACCGCCAGTCTAGTTTAGCAACGGATAATGACGAATTAAACGATTGGTGGCTAGACACTCAGTTTTATCAATGGAAACATGCTTACGAATTGTATGAAGAGTCCTTAAAAAGAGGGGTGGCCAAAGAGCAAGCTCGTGCCCTTCTCCCCGAAGGAATGGTTAAAACAAAAATGTATCTCACTGGCACCCTAAGATCATGCATAACATGGATCATGGTCAGGGCGGGCAAAGAAACCCAGAAAGAGCATCGAGATATTGCCAAATCCGCTGCTAAAATTCTAGAAGAGCATTTTGAGTTCTTAAAAGAAGTATTCGCTCCAATCTACGACGACAACTATTCTGCCGAACAATGACCTTTCAAGAATTTATTCTGCCCTTTTCTCCATTATTTAACAAAGTTACTCGTTCTTACGGGTTGTCATATACCGACTCCCAAGACGTAATCCAAGAAACAACAATTAGCTTATGGAAGAAATTTTCAGAGGGGCGAATTAATTCTTCTCAGAACGTCCAAGCTTATGTTTCTCGCTTAATTAATTGGCGCGCAAAAGATATGCGGCGAAGAATTTTAAAACGGGCCGAACTATTTTCTCTCCCTAATGAAGACAACAACCTAGACGCCCTGTTAGAAGCTCCCAAGCCCCTTGAATCGCCGCACGGAACTAAAATATGGGCTTTTGCCCGCAAAGCTTTGAAAGGCCGCGAATTCGAGATTTTCGCCGACTATTTTTTGCACGGCAAAACAGCAAACGAAACCGCCTTGCAATTTAATCTTGACAAACAGAACGTTTATTTGGTAAGATGCAGGGCATTAAAAAAAGTAAAGAAATACAAATGTCAGACCTCTCAGACAAATTCGCCCTAATCTGCGCCAAAGAACATCTCGACACCTTGATAACAGACTACGTTATTATTGGCTTTGACAGAAAAAACCTTGACAAGCCCCTATTCGAGGAATATTCTACAACGTCAAAAGAAATACTTGAAAAGCTCTATGAACTCTTCATTAGAAGCGTCAAACAAAAAATCGACCCAGAAACCTAACATGTACAACCCCTTCAAAAAATCCTTCCTGATTGAGAAAATCGAAAATCTAAACGGCGAATCCTATTACATGGTTAGGTATGGGTGGCTATGGTCAGAAGGTTTCATTAACATTTACATGGGCTTGTGCGATCCAAGTCTCCATTGGGATGACAAAGGCTGTCAATTTCCGACTTTAAAGCGGGCCAAAGAAATTATTATTGATTTTTCTATGACACAACTAGAAAAACGCCTCTCCCAATCAGTCGCAACTCAATCATTCAAAATTTAATGAACGGCAAAGGGGACAAATTAAGAAAAGGCGCGAATCTAAACGCCTACTGGCAAAATTACGACAATATTTTTCGCCGCCAAAATAATGTTTATAATATTCAAATCCTAACATCGAGCGGCTGGGAAACAAGGGCAACAACAGACTCTTTAGAATTGGCGAAAGCTCATTATTTTCAACTTGGAGAATCAAATGTTTGGAAAGGCCATTCTCGAATAGAACACAATGGACAACAAATCATCTCCACTTTGGATACTTAGTTCCGAAAACAGACTCGCAAATGACGAAGCTATGTTAATCATCGAATCTTTTCTTGACTTGTTGGGAAAATATGAGAGTGTATTATTGGAAATCTCTAAAAGCAACCTGCCTAAGAAGATAAAAGACCAAGCCGCCGAAGCTTTAGCTTACGGGAATGAATTAGTTGACGGACAACCAGATTAAAAACATGAACAAATGTTACTCCTACGACGAAGAAGATTTCCATTGTTACATGGAAACGCCCCTAGAGCAGGCGGTTGAGTTCTTTCTTGACGAAAATGAAGGCTTTGAGGGCGAAACGGAAATTAACTTATTTGAGGGCGAAAAAATCCCTAGATTCATTGGTGATTTTGTTGGAGATATTACGGAACAAATAGGCGATTTTGCTTATGCCGAGCACGATCATC
>Ga0181351_1000293_pt1 | contig 13842 bp, 20 predicted proteins | sample Su13VDMM15SD_FD_170485 | JGI IMG/M metagenome (GOLD analysis project Ga0181351, IMG submission 170485) | Freshwater viral communities from Lake Michigan, USA - Su13.VD.MM15.S.D | ecosystem: Environmental > Aquatic > Freshwater > Lake | place: USA: Michigan | collected 2013-07-16 | reverse complement strand
ATTTCAGGAGACATTTCATAAACTTGTTGAATAGCTAAAGCTAATTCTCTAAAATCTAATTTATCATCCCAAATATAAGGGGTAGTAGGTGAACCAACCATTGATATATTATTTGGAAATACAGGTACAGCCCATTTACCATGTTTTTTATAAGTACCAAAATGATTAGATGGGAAGTCTTTTGTTAATTCTAACCATTTACCATTTTCATCTTCAAAACGCATTTGATCTTGCATACCACCTGTTACATTGGCTATAATCATTTTACCTGCCATCATCGCTTCAGTAAGTGCTAATCCCCATCCTTCATTTGAAGTAGGTAATACAGTTACATCAGCAATGTTGTACAATTTGTTTAATTCCGGAGTATCAATTCTACCATCTGAGAATATAATATTAGATTCTTTACCAAATAACAATTCTCTTACAGCATATAAATCTGTACCGTTTTCATCAACAGGTTGAGTATGAAGTACTAATGCAATTTTATCTGCTTTTTCTTTAGGTAAAGTATCTAAGAATAATTTGTGAGCAGCTAATAGATCACTAATACATTTTCTTCTAATATTACGTGAATTAAAGAATAATATAAAATCAAATTCTTTATCTCCAAATAATCTTTTCTTAGTTTCTTTTAACTCGTCTTGATTTTCAATTGGGAAGAATTGTTTTTCATTTATACCATGAGGTACATAAGTAATTATTTTATCTTTAGCTTTTTTACCCAAAACCATTTCATTAATATTTTTGGTTTGTTTAGATATAGCTAATAAAGTATCACATGACTCATAAAATGCTCTATTGTAAAGTGGAGCTGGTAAATCATCCCATATGTTAAGATAAATCATTGGGATTTGTTTTCTAACTTCGTTTTCAATAGCAAATAACCAATCATAATATCTTGGATCAGTAAAAAACATTAAACCATCAGGTTTTTCATTTCTTATTAAAGCCCTAATTAAATCAGCATTACCATATCCATTATTAGGATAAATTGTAATTGATGAATCAGTATTACCTGTTTCTTGATTTGTTGCTTCAGATAAGTCTAATCTTTGTCCTGATTCAGGGTGATTGATTGCAGCTCCTATTACTGCCCAATTGTAGTGGTGAGAAGTCCCTAAAACTATTTCTCTGGCCATTGTTGCAATTCCAGAATGCATTCGGATATCATCACAGATAAATAATATCTTTTTTCTTTGTTCTTTTGGTATATAACCTTCTTTCATAAACTATTTTTAATTTTATTTTTCTAATTCTAAATTCATATGATTATGAACTAATTTTTGAAACTCGGGGTCTGTTAAATATAGATGCATACACCTATCTGCTAATTTTTGTAATGAGAACTTAGTTTTAATTGTCTCGATTTTAAATGCTTCGAAGATATCTTTATCTACTTTTACACTTGTTAGTTGTTGATTTTGTGACATAATTTATTTATTTATATTGTTATATATAAATATCTACATAGATTGAAAGAATGCAAAGGCAGTTTTAGTTGGGGGTTCATTCTGGTCACATAAATCTGAATTGTCTTTGTATGGGCAAAAATTACAATTATGTTTGCTAGGGCGTTTTTCAAAATCAGTGGGTTTAAATCCCCCATCAGTATTAAAAGCCTCTATTAGGAAATTATCTAATAATTGTCCCGCTTTATTTAATTTAACTTTACCTGATGCTGGTACGAATTCTTGGATTCGTTTTTGTGGGAAATCTCCTTCCTCATATACTTTTCTACGGGTAATAAAGAATTCAATTTCAATATTATCAACCGGAAAATTATATTGTTCAGCAAATACTTTTTTATATAAAATTAATTGGGTTTGTTTTACCTCGTCTTTTTTATCTTTATCACCCCAACCTCTTGTGGAGGTTTTAATATCAATGATTTTAATTGTATTTGTATCCTCATGATACAAAACTAAATCCAGGTATCCAATAAATCTTACATTAGGGATTGATTTATTTGGTTGTAGGTTTAAAGGTACTTCTACTCCAACCAAATGCCAACCTCTTTTGGAGAAATACTTAGCTTTTTTAGCTTTAATATACTTAATAATGTTAACTCCATCATCGTAAAATTCAGCTAATTCAGCAGGATTACTAAAGTGGATGTTTTTATTCTTTTTATATGTATTTTGATATTCTATCCTCAGCGATTCTTTAAGTATAGCATTCAAATCTAATCTGTCAGCCGCTGCTACACTTGTATCGTAGAATACCGTTAGATATTGTTGAAGAGTTGTGTGTAAGGCTGTACCAAATACAGCGTGTATGCTTGGTAAATATACTTTATGTCCGTCTCTATAATTTAATCCCCAGCGATGAGGGCAACTAGAGAATATGCTTAATTGAGAATAGGATATAGATTTTTGAAATCCATACTGTACTTCAGGAACTACAATAGATTTAAGTTCTTTTAGTACTTTGGGGATTGGTTTGGATTTCATTACTTATTTTTTCCTATTTTGGATTTCTCTATCTAAGTAAAATAAAGCTTTTTCTAAATCCTGAATTATATTGTCTTTTTTACCTGCTCTAGAAATATACTTTAATGTATTACCTAAGTTAAATCCTACTTCCCAGGCTTCTATAACTTTTATAGCTTCATATGGGTTATCTTTACCACCATAATGAGTGGGATGAACTACCATTTCTAAGTCATCATCTTCATCAATAGTAACTCTTACTTCTCTATCGTTCATTTCTTCAAATTTATATTTTGAATTACTCATTTTAATAATTTTTTAATTTCTTTATCAGATATTCCGGTTTGTAATAATATTTCTATAATATCTTGTTTAGTAATAATATCACAATAATCTGTAACTTCCCTAGTACTAATTTTAAAATAAGAAGCTAATATGTTTAGTACTTCATTACTGTAAATAGCTTTTGTAGGTTTGATGTATTTTGAAAACGATTTTTGTTTGGGTAAAACTTGGCAATAAAATTGGTATAACTTTTCCTTTGGTATAGGGAATTCTTGTATTTCAGCAACTATTTCAATGTGGTTAGGGTTCATTGATATGATTTTATTAATCATAAAGTTACTAAAAATATTATGCTCCTCATTTGAAAATGAGGACCATGGTAATTTGTCGTATTGCATTTGTTTTACCCAATCAAAAACAGATTTAATTTGTGGCATCCTCGATTATAAATCTAAGTTCATCAGGTAATCCTTCTTTTAGAATATCTCCAGTTTCTGGATCATAGAATACTTGGATTGGTAAAACATTGTCATCAGGTGTACCTGTTACGAATTTAGATACTTTTCTTAGTAAGTATCCTTGGTGCCAAACTTTACCTCCATTAGCAGTTAAAATTGGTGTGGTTTTGCTTAAATCTAAGCTTACTTGTGGTTTTTGATCTTCCATCTTTATTTATTTGTTAGTAATTTTGATATTGAGGCCATGAAAGTTATTTCTTTATCAGGAGCCATTAATGATTTGTATTGGTAATCTGCTATTATAAGTGTAGCTAAAGCTGAGTCTGTATATTCATCTGCTCTTTCAAATAATACTCTGTAAAGTTCATTATAATCTCTAATATTAGAGTCAGCTATTATTTGTCTTATAGTGTTAAAATTTTTAATATTTTTACTTTTAAGTAATTCTATTATTTGATCAGATGTTTGATTAAAATTAGTAATTAATCTACCAGGTTCTAATACACCCTCTTTAATTGATGATTGTAATAGATTTAAACTTTTTCTAATGTCAGGGTAGGTTTGTTTTACAATACTAGCTACATAAGGTTTAGAATATGTTACTTCTTCAGTATCTAATATTTGAATACATTTTACAGCCACATCCTTCATAGATGGAGGAGTTAATTCAAATACTACTGTACGAGATTGAATAGGATCAATTATACGTTCAATATAATTACAAGTAAAAATAAAACGTGTATTTAAACTGAATGTTTCAATCACATTACGAAGAGCAGCTTGAGCGTTGATAGTTAAGAAATCTGCTTCATCCATCACAACCACTTTTTGTGGTTTAAAACTAGCAGCGGAAGCAAATGATTTTACCTTATCTCTAATAGTATCAATACCATTTTCATCTGAACAGTTAATATATAGTGAATCACAATTAATGTTATTTACTATTAATTTAGCTGCAGTTGTTTTACCTGTTCCCGCACCACCACAAAGTAGTAAGTGAGGAATATCATTAGAATCAATCCATTGTTGTAAAGACGATTTAAAATCATCATTACCAATGTACCCTTCTAGAGTATCAGGTCTATATTTTTCGGTAAATAAGGTGTGTTTTTTATTGAACATAGGTTAAATATATGACTCCCCTTACGGGGAGCCTAATTTATTACATCATTCCTTGTTGAGAATTTTGATCTTCTTTATCTTCTTTGCGCTCGTAAATTACAGATTCTGTTGTTAAAATAGTACCTGCAACTGATGCTGCGTTTTCTAAAGCAATACGAGTTACTTTTTTAGGATCAATAATACCAGCTTCTTTAAAGTTAATAGTTGATAAATCTTTATAATTAAGACCATCCCAATTACTTCCATTTTCTGAATCACTTAATTTAGAACCTAAATATTGTACTTCTACAATATCATGACCAGCATTAGTTAAGATTTTTTGGAATGGGGCAGCAACTGCTCTATAAACAATTCTCTTACCTAAGATAAAATCATTTGAACCTTCGAATGTAATTGATTTTCTAGCATATAGTAAAGCTGTTCCACCACCTACTACAATACCTTCTTCTAAAGCAGCTTTTGTAGCAAATAAAGCATCTTCTACTCTATCTTTTTTCTCTCTAATTTCTAATTCACTGTTACCACCTACATTAATAATAGCTACTCCTCCAATTAGTTTACCTAAACGTTCTTGTAATTTTTCTCTTTCGAATGGTGAGTTAGCGTTATCAATTTGAGATTTGATTTCTTCAGCTCTAGCTGTAATAGCTTCTTCTTCTCCTTTACCATCTACAATTGTAGTTTTATCTTTACCAATTGTAGCAGTACGAGCAGTACCCATACATTTTTTTAAAGTAGCAACATCAATTTTATCTAATTTATGACCTTTATCTTTAGATAATACTTGACCACCTGTAATAATAGCTAAATCTTCTAAAGCCATTGTTCTACGATCTCCAAAATCTGGTGCTTTAACAGCTACTACATTTACAACACCTCTCATTTTATTAACGATAGTTAATGCTAATGCTTCTCCATCAATATCTTCTGCAACTATCAATAAGGATTTAGTTTCTGAGTTAGCTATTGTTAAAGCATTTACTAATTCATTTACACTACCAATTCTACCGTTATAGATTAAGATATAAGGATTATCTAATGTAGCAGTCATTGTATTGTTGTCTGTAACAAAATATGGTGATTTATAACCTCTATCAAATTGCATACCTTCAACAATCTCTAAAGATGTTTCACCTGATTTAGATTCCTCAATAGCTACAACTCCATCTCTACCTACTTTTTCTAAAGCAGTAGCAATTAAGTTACCAATTTCCTCATCGTTATTACCTGAAATAGTAGCAACTTCTTTAATTTGTTGGTTATCTGAAATGTCTTCTGTTAAGTTAACAAGAGCAGTTTTTAATTCACTAACTGCAGCATCAATACCTTTTTTAATTTCAACTGCATTTTGACCTGCAGTAACATGTTTAAGACCTTCTTCTAGGATAGCATAAGCTAATAAAGTTCCTGTAGTTGTACCATCCCCTACTTCATTAGAGGATTTGATTGATACTTTTTGTACTAATTCAGCTCCTGTAGATTCAATTGGATCTTCTAATTCTTTAAAAGCCTTAGCTACAGATACCCCATCTTTGGTTACTGTTAGTTGACCATACTCTCCTTTAATTAATACTGTTCTACCTGCTGGTCCTAGGGTAGAAGATACACTATCATTAAGTTTTTTTACTCCTGATAGTAATTTTGTTTTTAATTCGATTCCGAATGATGTTTCTGTCATGATTAATCTTCAATAATTGCTAAAATGTTTTCTTGTGTAGTAATAAGATATTCTACATTATCTATTTTAATTCTTTGCGCACCCATTGGTGGGAGAACTACTTTTTGACCTACTTTTAGGTTGGTTTGAACTGATTCACCTCTATGGTAATTATAAACATCTGATACTGCTATAATTTCAGCCATAAGTGCTTTTTCATTACCTACGTCAGGAATGATAATATTACCTACCATCATCTCATCAGTATCAAGGAGTTTTAAAATAATATTACCTCCTCTAGGATTTAATTTACTCATAATTAATTATTGTTTTTAAATTGGTTAAAGTTGTTTCTAATTCGGATAAATACTCTTTAATAGTATAAACCGGTTGTTTTTCTATAGTTTGGTTTTTAACTACTTTTTTTAATGCGCTGTTTAGTTGAGTGTAATAACCTATTACTTTTTCTTTTTGTGTTTTAGGATCTGTAAAAATTAAGTTATAAGTTTCATCATCAAAACTTATTTTGTAATCCCCTAAAGCTGGATCTACAATATAAGACGATTTTTTCACTGAACCTACTTGACGACCTTTAAAATTTGGATTTGCCATATTTGTTTTTTATTTTTATGTTAATGCAATATACGAAACGGGTTTTAGGTAGCCTACCCTTTATTCAGAGAAAGCAACAAGATAGTATTCTGATTTAATACCGTCTTCTTCTAATTGAATTTTCATTAAACCATCCTTATAAACATATGCTTTACCTTTAGCACTTTTACTAACAGATACTATTTCTCTAAGATTTACAGCGCTAAATGGGATTGGTTTAATTTGATTAGTAATGGTACCAGGTTCAGAAAAATTCACTTTATTTGAATAAGATGATTTTTCACCAATAATAAAATTAACAACATCTTGTCCTTGAAAATCTTTAGTTATACCAATTTCTAATCTTGGTGGTTTATCAAGTGCATTGTGGGCTTTAACAAGTTTTTGACAAAAATCAAAGTTAATATCGAATTCTAAATCATGAGATGGTAAATTAGATATAACACTTGGGTCTTGTATTAGCCCTAAATCACTTAAGTTATAAACTAAATCAAACTGATTATCGCTGATATTTAGACGTAAGAAGTGATTACCTTGTTTAGCAAGATTTAATTCAATGTAATCACTAGTAATACCAAGTAGTTTAAGTAATTGTCCTGTATTGTAAATACCAATTTCACAATCTTCTAATTCGATTGGTGCTGTTATTTCACCAATACAATCTTTATTATCAGTAGCAAACTTAATATGTACTTGTTTATTTTGTACTTTAAGTTTTACTTGTGATGTTAATCCGTTTAAATAGAAACTATCTATTGTTTGTACAAATAATTTTTTGTCCATGTTTATGAGAATGTGAAAAATTTATGTATTAAGGGATTTGCTGGTGGTAAAGACCATTCTAAATCATCATAAAATCCTTGTAGTTTGTTTTGTAATATTGTTTGAAAACTCTTATCTCTATCAATGTACTCATTGATAAAATCTCTAATCTTATCAGGCATATCAAATTCCATAAAAGCAATTGCTTCCATTTTATATGGATTATCTTTTAAGTAAACCCATTTTATTTTATCACCTTGTACTATTTGACTGTAATCTTTATCTAAACTCCAAAACCTTAACAAGTCATTATAACAAGTAGCTGCTTTGACATTAGCACCTGCTCCTTTTTTAAGGACAGATAATATTTTACCTGGTTTTGGAATTGATTCAACATAATCATTTAATACTTTAACTGATGTTGGATTACCAATTAAACAAAAATCTACATCGGGAGAAATTGCTTCTGTTCTAAAATCTGATATTTGTTTATCAATAATAGATTGAGGTGTACCTTTAATAATTAATTCTAATAAACTTTGATAAAATGTTCCAAAATATTTAGGAAAGTTAGCTTTTTTAAATTCTAGTCCTTTAATATCGAGTTCCTCTACAGCTCTACCTTCTTTCTTAGTGATCCATTGAGCATATCTTCGTGTTGCTCTAAAATAAGCAGAACGAATAACAGCTTCAGTTTTCATTTCTAATCTATGAGTAGAAACATTAAATGCTTCTCTAGCCAACACATCATAATATTCAGTTATAATATCTTGATACTTAAGAGCTACTTTCTCTAAAATATTATCTTTATCTTCATCAGATTTAGTTTCAAAATCAGGATATAGATGTAATAAGAGAGGTTCAGCATTAAAGTAATTAGAATCGGTATCTACATAAGCACAGAAGTTAAAATCCTCTTCATCGCAAATCCACCATGGAGTATCTTCTAAATGCTTCATATTAAAATGTTCTTTCTCCTGGTACTGGTGGTAAATTAACTGGTCTATTTCCTTTAGAATCTATATCAGTTCTTTCTTTGATTACTATTTCGAACACATTCCCATTAACCTTACATCTTCCACCTTGTTGTAGCATCTTTTTAAAGAACTTCTCTTGTGATTCACTCCAATCTTGTGATAAAGCAATTACTTCAGCTTTATCAGCTTTTTCACCATTTAGAGTAATACTTACTCCATTTCTAATTGATTGTCCTTTTAATGCCATTATATATCTAGTGTTATTTCGTTTCTAATTACTTTATTCATATGCCTATTAGCACATAATGCTGATTCTTGAATAACTCTCTGTCCTGTAAGAGTAGTAGCTTCTGCTAATATCACATTACCATATCTGAAAGATGGGAGACTTGTAGCACCATATAAGCTATTTAATAGAATTTTGATTGTGTATTGCATTAAATGTCCTCTCTCACCACCTGCTATATCACCTTTTTTATATGCAGCTTTCATTTGATTTTTATATAAAACACGTTCATCAAACCATTTTGCTAAAATTGTAGATAGTACTGACGGTTCATCTGTACGGAATATAACACCATTTGCTGAGATAGCCAAATTATATTGCAGAAGTAGTTTAACTAATTTTGAACTTGTCCAATCAATTTTATTAAATTTATTCTGATTAGTAAACCATTCCATATTTCGTGGTTGATCCTCAGTATCGGCTTGTAAATCGTTTAAACCTAATCTATTGTTTCTATCATTAAAGTCTAATATTCTACCTACTAATGTTTCCTTACCAATGTTTAAAGACATAATAATTGAAGGATATAGTGAAGTTAAATCCTCATCAAACATATAGCGGTATAAACCGGCTTTAGGACAAAATAAATAACCACCAGCATAATTCTTTTTAACTACATTGTTTTTATCTCTTGAAGGTGGAACTATACCTTCTGATAAGAGATAAGCTGAAATTGCTCCATCATGGATTTTAGAGGATTGGTAAACATCATCATAATGGATTTTACCTTTGTGTGCTAGATTTTTAGTTATAGCAATATAATTGAATTTAGCATCTAATGCTTTAAGAATTTCAACATCACGAAAGTTATATTCAATAAATTTTTCTTTATCAGTTTCAAATAATCTATCTAAACTACCATCATATTCAATTTTACCTAATTTACAATATTTTTCTCCTAAAGCATCTAATTTATAAGATGGTTCATCAGAAAATGAGTATTTTTTGTGTAAACGGATGTAATCTAAAGAATACATACCCTCAATTCTGATTGGTTGATCAGGATTGTAAATAGTGTTTCCATCAGTACCTTGGAATGAAGGTTCTTTAACTTTACTTACAGGTGAAAATGAATTAGCTTTACGTTCACCTAACTGGTTATGAATTCTCCAATATAGGTAAGGTATATCGAAATAGTCACTGTTGTAACCAATTAGGATATCAGGTTGTACTTTGTTTAGATAGTTTAACCATTTAGTTAATAATTCTCTCTCGTTAGGAACAGAGATAATTTGTTTATTACCTATAGTTGAAGATTTAATTTTACCTTCTTTATCTAAAATTAAGATATACCATTTATCTTCTTGTTTATACCACCAAGCAATTGAAGTGACAGGTTTAGGTGCTCTTTTGATATAATCAGGTGTAAGAGCACCTCCCATCTCGATCTCAATATCGAAAAATATTTCTTTGTGTGAAGTTGAAGGTTCATCATTAATACCATACTTATCAATTAAGAATTTTTGATGAATAGGCATATCGTGATAATGAACAAATGGGTTATCACGTTCCCAATATGTAACCTTTTTTAGGGGTTCACCCTTTAAACTAACATGAGTTGAATCTTTTTCATAGCATTTTTCGTAAGCATAATTCTGGAATTCATACTGTTCTACTCCATCATCTGTCCATAAAGTAATGTTATGGCGGTTTTTTCCTAGAGATGTTGTAACTATGTTTTTATAACTCATTTATAACCTTTTTTATTTTTATTAAATATTAGTTTTTGGTTTCTTTGGATAATACTTTCTTTTTTTCTTTGGTTTTGCGGGTACCTCACTTTGAGGTGTTTCAATTTGTTCCGCAATTTGATCTAAAACGTCCTTAGTGATTGCTGCACTGGTTGGAAGTTGAGTTAAGGTAGTAATCTTTTTCTTGTTAAGAAAATAACTTGTAATTGCTGCTGCTACTATAAAGGCTATACCTGAAATAGTAATAATTTGTAATAAATTCATTTGTTTTTTGATTTAATTGTTAAAAAATTGTTTTAAATTTGGTCTGAAATAATTGATGTTCTTCATTACTTTTCTATCTCTACTTCTATAGACGATATAGTAGTCGCCAACTTTTTCATAATGACATTCTTCACCTTGTTCGCTCGATCTTTGAATGACAGTTGATTTAGCATCTTCTTCTGTTTGGCAAGCTTTCGACATATTTGAAGCCTGTACCTCTTGATATGCTGGCCATACCTTATCCTTAAGGCCATGTAACATAGCACCGTTCCCAAGGGAAACATAAGTAATATCGCACAAAGCATCCAGAACCTCAACGATGTCTCCTCTTTCGCAAGCCTCTCTATATTCTTCCAATTCCTCAAGGATGAAATTGTATACAAATTCCCATTCTTTTCTTTCGGGTATAACTGGTTCATAATTGTTTGGTTTGCCCATTAAGGCATTGAATTCTTCTACTTCGTCTACGAAGGGGATTGATGGTTGTAATTCTTCAATTTGAGATTGAAGTTTAAGTGCTTCTAGTATAACATCATCTCCTAATTCAATTTTAGACATCATACTGAGATCTATAACTTGATTTCGAAGTAAATTAATATACTCCTGTTGTTTTTGTTCTAATTTAGTCATAACTTGTTTTTAAATTGTTTTTTTAACGGCTCCTATTGATATGTAATAAGCCCAGTCCGAATATAATAAATGTTCTTCAGTCATCAAAATTTTATCACCAGAAACGAATTCAAATTCTTGCCCTGATTTAGTAGCGTGAATTTGATGGATTATTTCATAAACTCCAGTTTCAGTTTTTGGACTATTATCAGGATCAAATATAGGAGGGGAGTTTGGTTTTACATCTCCATAAGGAAAAATTTCATTTAATCCTTCTCTTCTTCTATTACAGCCACAATCTTCTATACCTAATGCTTCGGCTGTTATTTCTACAAGTTTATCTATACCTGTAGCTTGAGTAAATTTAGCAATTGTGTCTCCTAATCCTTGTGATGGGACATTTGAGTCAAAATTTTCCATTTTTGTTTATTTTAAATAGTCTTGTATTGCTTCTGAATCTTTTCTCTCCCATGGATAGACAAGCCACTCATCTCCTACCTCATGAGCATAAAAAGTTGGTTTATGTTTTGCTGTTGGTTTATAATGAAGTACAGCTGTAAGAGGTGTTTGTAACCTATTTAAGGTATCTCCTGTATCACAAATATCATCTATTACCAACGTAGTTGGGTGAGTAGAATATACATAAGGAAGATTTAATTTATGTGAGATCATTACCGCAGGTATTAATCCTCCTCTTTCTATTCCTGTTACTGATGTTATTAATAGTTCAGATCTGTCAATCCATTCACATAATTCATTTACTGCTTGTTCAATATCATCCCAACTTAGATATACTTTTCCGTTTGCTTTTAGTGCCATTATACTGGATGATTACCGTTATTAATTTTGATTGAATCGAAGAACTCTTCACGAGCTAAATTTCCGTTTTCCATAAACACACCATTTGCTTTAGTTGTTATCATGGATGCACCTTGATGTCTAACTCCTCTACATGAAACACAGTTGTGAGTACCTACTACAGTTACAATTACACCTCTATTGTTTTCACAAATTTTATCTACTGCTTGATGAATAGCTGAAGTTAATTGTTCTTGAATAGCACCTCTTCTACCAAAGTGTTCTACAATTCTGTTTAATTTAGATAAACCAATTACTCTACCATTTTCACCTACTACATAACCAATATGAACTACTCCTCCAATTGTTTGGTGATGATGGGAACACATTGAAGTTAATGGAATATTTCTTTCAATTACAATTCCATCGTAACCATCAGAGGGGAATGAAGTAATTTCAGACATTGATGTGTATCTACCTCTCCATAAGTCATTAACATAGGCTTTTGCTACTCTATTTGGAGTATTATCACTATTAGGATCATTTTCCCAATCGCAACCTAATGCTGTTAAAAATTGACCATAAGCTTTAGCTGCTTTTTCAATCATTTTAGCTTTAGCTTTGTCATCTAAAGGAAAACCAGGTGCAACACCATTAGCAAATCCTTCTTGTACCACTTCTAAATCATCGTGGATTTTCTTTCTATTGTTTGTCATTTATAATTTTTTTTAATAGGTAAATGTAATAAATTCTATTTTAATATCCAAATCTATTTAATTGAATATTTAGTTTTTCCGTCTGGTGATTCGACTTTTATTTCTCCATTTGCTAGAACTGTTAGTTCTAAATCATACTCTTCTTTAAGTAGTTTTTTTACTGTAACAGTGTCCATTCCTTTACTTTTCCATAGAGTATGAAGAGTTCTCAATACTTCTTCTGTGTTTGCTTTTCTCATTATACTTCTCTTTTATCTTCGAAGGCAATGATGTGTGGCCTCCATGTTAATCTAAATCCATTATCTCTAACCCAATCAAATAGTTTTGGATATGATTGGAACAAAGCCTCTCTTGTATCTCCAGCTGGCATGAACCATACTTTGTCTTCTGGAATATCCATCATGTGAATGAAACTTAGTATCTCCTCTAGGGATTGTTCATCCTCTCCATCCCATACAGGTTTCAGGTGATAGTCAGAATGAAATGCAATCATCTTAGCAATTGCTTCATAATTCATTCTAAACTTATTATGTTGTTTGATCATTTTTTCATCCGTAACATCTCCCTGAGGCGTAAGAGTTCCCAATACTGGTGTTGAATTGGTGAACTTGGGAGAGATACTGAGAAGATTAATTGGATAGTCAGTCTCAACAAAGTGACTACCTTCAGTTTCAATTGTAATAAAAATACCTCTTTCATGTGCTAGATGTGTTAATTCATTTACTAATGCTGGGTGCATTGTAGGTGATCCTCCTGTTAGCATCATCTCTGTGATGTGAGGATTTTTGTCGTACATATCAATTATGTCCTGAAATTTGATATGTCCTTTCTCAGGATGTATGGAAGTGTACCAAGAGTCGCACCATCCACCTTCACCAAAGTAACATCTGTGAGTACATCCAGTTGTTCTTATCACTACGGTTGGATAACCAGCTCTACTTCCTTCTGACTGTACTGCTGTGTATAGTTCTACGATTGGAAGTACTTTGTCGTACTCTTGTATTCTTTTTAAACTACTCTCCATATATTGCTGAGTTTTTACTATGTTCTTTAAATTCTACACTCACTACTCTTACTCTATTGTTTGTTTCTTCGAGTACAAAAGTATTTACTTTATCGTAAATAAATTTAGCAAATTGTTCTGCTCCTGTAGCTGGGACTATTCTAACTTGT
>Ga0181351_1000291_pt1 | contig 13897 bp, 19 predicted proteins | sample Su13VDMM15SD_FD_170485 | JGI IMG/M metagenome (GOLD analysis project Ga0181351, IMG submission 170485) | Freshwater viral communities from Lake Michigan, USA - Su13.VD.MM15.S.D | ecosystem: Environmental > Aquatic > Freshwater > Lake | place: USA: Michigan | collected 2013-07-16 | reverse complement strand
AACAACACTGTTTTGGTTGACCCTTATTCACCAAAATGCTATAATTAACACTTGAACAGCAACAAGGAGTCCTGAATGTTTGCACTAGACAATATCGAATCCGTCCATAACACTGCTGTGGCCGCCGCACAACAAGCCGAAGCAGAATTCCGCGCCCAGCATGGCGAGCCTGGTTACTGTGGTTTTGCCTGGGTACATGTGAGCGAAAAGGCATCAACCAAGCTGGGCCGTGCGCTGAAAACTGTGGGCTTTACCAAGGCCTACGGTGGCGGGCTCCAGCTGTGGAATCCAGGTGGTAGCTTCACGCAAAGCATGGACATCAAAGAAACAGGCGCTCGTGCCTACGCTGATGTCCTTAAGTTGCATGGCATTACTGCATACATGGGCTCACGGGCCGATTGATCATCAAATAGTAACAAGGAGATTTAGATGAAAAAATTATTGACAATATTACTGGCCCTTCCGTTGGTAGCGGCAGCACAAGATGTCTATGTGGTGAATGTACAGCCAAGACTGGTCACGGTGCAACAACAACAATGCAACATGCAGGAATTTCACCGAGAGGGCAGTTCTGGATCAGGCACCGTTGGCGCTGTGGCTGGTGGCCTGTTGGGAAGTACACTAGGCAGCAATCGAAATGACCAGTTGGCTGGAACTGTGATCGGAGCATTGATAGGTGGCGCCATTGGCAACGAAGTTGGTCGTGAACCCACTAGAATAGAACAAAGACAAGTGTGCCGATATATTCCTGTGCAGATTCAGCAAGGTGAAATAGTCACATTCAGCTATCGCGGGCGAGTGTTTACACAAACATTCAACAACTAATACCAGAACCAAACAGTTGACCAATATTCACCATTCTGCTATAATTAACACTCGAACAGCAACAAAGTATCAACACTATGCAAGAAGTTACACTTAACACAGATAGCTCGGGCTATTGGAGCCGCGCCAAAAAGGCAGTCCGCATTGTAAATATGGACATTGGTTACATCAATAAAGATCAGGACTTTGGTGAGTTGCGTGTTTATTTTAACACCGAAGACTGGGATGTGCAAAAGGACGGCCTCATCTACACAGACAAACAGTTCATGACTGAATTCAAGGCATTTTTGGATGCACAGGGCCTGCCCGGGAAAGACATCAGCTACAGCGAGCAAGGCATGCAAGGCGACAACTATGTGAGCATGGACATTCTGAGTGCCAAGTTTCTGACTGCATGGGATTCAATGTCCAAGCAGCCTAAGAGTCTTTGATTGACCAATATTCACTGATCTGCTATAATTAACACTCGAACAGCAACAAGGAGTTCTAAATGGGTACACACAGTCGAATTGGTGTCATGCATGGTGACGTTGTCAAGAGCGTTTACTGTCACTATGACGGTTATCTGGAGCACAATGGCAGGATCCTGCAGGAGTACTATGATTCAGCCCGAGCCAACCACCTTGTGGCACTAGGCGACTTGAGTAGCCTGTGCCCAGAGATTGAGCCAGGCAACGGCAGTCACTCGTTTGACTATCCAAAACAAGGTGTCTGTGTTTTCTACAGACGCGATCGTGACGAGGAAGGAGCGGACTTCCGAGTGGCACACACCTTTGCTGCCTTCCTGGACCAGGTTGAGGCCTGTGGCGCAGAGTACTACTACATCATGCGTGACGGTGTGTGGTACTGTGGTAGCCCCAACAAGGGTTCTAAACTAGTGGCCCTGGCAGAGGCCTTGGCTACAATCAAGGAGACTGAACATGCGTAATTTGGCAATTGGATTTGTGCTGGGCCTGGTGGTCAGTGCCGTGGGATTTTCGGGCATTGCTCGAATGTTCGACCGGGGCATCCAGACCATTCAGGAAACCAGCAAAGAACTCGCTCAGTGAAACGGGCAAACAGAGTCAAAATTATGCAGAAAGTGGTTGACCGTTATGCCGCAATCTGCTATAATTTAGACATGCAGAAAAACACTGCATTAATTTCAAACTTGACAGGCAACTTTTTAAAGGCAACAAAATGACAGAAAAACTCTTCACCGTGGCAGGTACCGCAACCAATCCCGATGGCACAACCAAGGCTCGCTTTGCAAACGACTTGGTGGCTCGCATCAAGATTCTAAACAAATCCAAATGCACTGACATCAACTTGGTGGAACTGCCCGAGCCCATGACCAAACTGCAAGCTCTGCAATTTTTGCAAGCACAAGGTGTCACTGACGGCGAAGCTGGTTATGCAGTGAGTGCCAAATTGGCAGAGAAAAGCAAGGTCGCTAAAAAGGGCGAAGTCAAAGTGGCCGGCGTCAAGGCCAAATCCAAAGCCACCAAACCGGCAGTCACTGCCGAGCAGGTGCTGGCTGCAGTAGGCGATGCCTTGCTGTAATTCAGTCTGATTCAGCACACCAAGGCATCTTCGGATGCCTTTTTGCGTTTTCTGGATAACTAAAAACAGTGCCAGAAATAAAATACAAGGGCAACTGGCACCAGTTAAATATTTGATGCATCAAATGCTGGTCCCTTGGCCCCCTTAATGTCCATACCTAGTTATCGTTCTGTAGAGCCTCTCTACATTGTCATTTTAAACAATACCACACAAGCTGAATCTCAATTTCGAGCCTGGATACGCCACAACAAAATTGACCATGCGGTGGTCAACGGGCATAAGTTAATGTTGCACCATCAGCAAGCACTGGATAGATTCATGGTCACCTGGCACAACAGCTGGGAACAGATTGTGATCTGGGATACCTGGAATCGCAGGCACATTTATTGTGCTTGACTGGAGTGCCAAAACCATTGACGTTTGCATTTGCAGACGTTATAATTAGTTGTCAACAAAGGAGTTACTATGACACAACATGAAACAATCGTCGCCGCTTATGAATCCTACATCTCTGAAAATGAGAAGTTCTCTACCAAAGGTGTAAAAGCCAGTGCTGCTCGTGCTCGCAAAGCCTTGCAGGAAATGTCAAAAGGCATCAAAGAACGCCGCAAAGAAATCACAGCCGAAAAAGAAGCCTTAGCTGCTGTGGCCAAATAAGGAGATCACAATGTCAACTCTAACTGCTGTTCAAACTCTCAACACCGCGGTGGCCGGTGTGCTGACCCGCATGACCGCGGGTGTGATTGCCACACTGGTGTTGGCTGGCATTGTGAATGCCCTGGGACTGGTGCCGGTGCTGTTTGGTGGCATCCTGGGCTATGTGATCATTTTTGCTCCCTTGGCCATGAGCCTATACCTGGCCTGGCGCGGAGATGGCATGAGTGAACCCACTATCAAGGCCTGGTTTTTTGCTTTTGCTGCTGTGATGGGATTGAGTCTAAGTTTGATCTTCAGCATCTATACTTCGGCGTCAATTGCTCAGGCCTTGGTGGGAACGTCAGTAAGTTTTGCAGCATTGGCTGGCTGGGGATACTTTACCAAACGTGATATCTCAGGCTGGGGACCGTTCCTGTTTGCTGGTGTGATTGGCTTGATTGTGGCCGGTGTGGTCAACATTTTTGTGGCATCAACTGTTTTGCAGATGACACTGAACGTGCTCACAATCTTGATCTTCCTGGGTCTCACAGCCTATGACATGAACCGAATTCGCGACATGTTCTGGAGTGCCGAATCCAACGATGTTGGTCGCATGCAGTGGTTTGCAGCCCTGAGCCTGTACATCAACTTCATCAACATCTTTGTTAGCATGTTGCAATTGTTTGGCAATCGAAATGACTGACACACATCGATACATGGTAGATGTTCAGCACGATGCCGAAACTGACGACTACTACATTCAATTCACAGACGAAATGCTGGCCCAGGCGGGCTGGCAGATCGGGGACGAACTGACCTGGACGCAACTGGATGACCAATCATGGAAACTATCAAAAACATCACAACCACAGACATAGACCTTGGCGACAACACAATGGCCTGGTCTCAGAACAATTTTAGTGTTACCGGCGGTGGATATTATCCGCCAGGTGATGGGTACACTTACGCCACTAATACGATTGGTACTAGTGGTACTATTGGTATTAGTGATACCTGGATCACATCACCTGTGGCCCATACTTTGTCCGTTCAGGGAGATGCTAAGTTTGATGGCGAAATCACTATAAAAGGACGCAGCCTCGCAGAGTTCATGGACTCTGTAGAGCAGCGACTCAATATGCTGAGACCCAATCCAGAAGTAGAAGCAGAATGGGATCAACTGCGTGAACTAGGTGAACGTTATCGTGAACTAGAAAAACTATGCAAGGAAAAAAGCACAGCATGGAACAATCTTAAAAAGATTTAACATCCCAGCACAAGATGAATCCCATTCCTGTGTGCCGACTTGACAACTAAGTCAAATTCTTGTATAATACAACATGTGAGTTAACTGCTCACATAATGGCAAAATCATGCCATTTGGGCCCGATGATTCGGGATTATGCAACTCTCTGAGTAAGTAAAACTACCATGAAAGCACAAGTAAACTCTATCAACCAAGCACTGACCACCTGGAGCGCAAGACTGTTAAAAGTTCTGGGCCTGGCAGCAGTGGCCGCGACGTTGTTCACTGTGGTCGACGCCAAATTTGATCATCTGCGCCTGGCCAACAGTAGAATGCCCGAGCACATGATCACTGCTGAGCAACGCATGAAAGAACTGGATTGTCTCACTAGAAACATCTACTGGGAAGCTGCTAGCGAACCTTTCGAAGGCAAAGTGGGTGTGGCACAGGTCACGCTAAATCGTATGGAATCAGGAAAATTTGCTCCCACTGTGTGCGGAGTGGTGTACCAAAAGAATGTGTTCTACGAAAAGGTAGTGTGCCAATTCAGCTGGTTCTGCGAAGCAACTCACAAGATCAGACCCATTCACAAACCCTTGTGGAAGGAAAGTGAAGAAGTGGCCAAAAAGGTGCTGCTGGAAGGATTCCGACTGCCCAGTTTGGAAAACGCATTGTTCTATCACGCAGACTACGTGAGCCCGGGCTGGAAACTGCCCCGAATTGAAAAAATTGGACGACATATTTTTTATGGAGATCGTGTATGAAATGGCAAATCTTATTTTTTGGCATACGTGATTATATTCGCCAAAGCTCTACCAAAATCTCAGCTGACACTCTGGGATGGCTGGCTGCAATTGTACTGCATGCAGCCACAGTGCCCACAACACTGGCCCTGATAACTGGACTCAGTGACCGTACTCCTAATTTGGATGTAGTGCTGTTTTTGTGGTCAGGTCTGGTGCTGTTGTTTCTTCGTGCAGTGGTACTCAAAGACATGCTGAACATCATCACAATCGGGGTGGGATTTATGGTACAAGCAGCGCTGATGGCCCTGATACTTTTTAAGTAGTTGACACAAAATCCCTGATCTGCTATAATATACGCATATCTGGAGAACATATGAGCATGCACTTACACCACCCTGCCCTTAGTCTCAACGGCAAGCGCAAAGGCAAAATAAAATTCCGCAATGCTGCTGAAGCACAGCGAGCACGAGATCTTGATGCCAGCTGGAAAGAAATACTCAAAGCTCAAGGTGTTGCAGACGAGCAGCGTAAACGCACACGGGCCATGCGGGCAGAACCCTTGCAGTACAATCTCAGCAGTGCAGAAGACCGTGCCAATACCAGGCACATTCCCAGCCGCGATACAGGGCACTCTGGTGCGTTACGTACCAAAGATATTCCCAAATATACAGGCACAAAAATTCTCGGCATTGGCACCATGCACAAATCAAATGCAGTGCCTGTGTTCAGCGAAGAAGAAGCACATGACATCGCAACCATGCGCCGCGGCTGATTGGGCATAATGTACAGGTGGGCCAAGATACTAGTAACATCAGTCTTGATCATGTGCGGACATGTGCAAGCCAAGCCAAGTATCTGGGTGTACAATCAAACTCAAGACACAATTGTTTTCAATCAAAATGCCAACACTGTTAGACCTGTTGCATCTATCACCAAGTTGATGACGGCCATGGTGGCTCTGGACCATGACCCTAAACTCACACGCAGCATAAAACTCGTCAACCGTGTGGGCAGCAGTTTGCCCGGCGGGCAGTACACTCGACGTCAGTTGTTTGACGCCATGCTGGTACGCAGTGACAACGCAGCAGCAGAAACACTGGCACAAGACTATCCTGGCGGCCGAGCAGCATTTGTCCGGGCCATGAATCGTCGTGCTCGTGGACTGGGCATGACCAGCACTAGATTTCAAGATCCCTCGGGGCTGAATCAAAACAACACAGGCACCGCAGGAGACATAGGCACCTTGGTCACAGCAGCTGGCAGATACGCAGTGATACGAGAAATCAGTGTGCAGCAACAGGTTCGGATTGAATCACACTTTAAACAACGTGTTCGAATCATTGCCTTGCCCAATACCAATCAGCCTGTGTTGTTTAGTTTTGACAACATACAAGTGAGCAAGACAGGATTTACCAATCCTGCTGGGTGGTGTGTGGCCCTGCTGGTAGAACGCAACAAGCAGACATTTGCTGTGGTGGTGTTGGGATCCGAAAACAAGTCTCAGAGACTTGACACAGTAAAAAATCTAATGTATAATCATGTTAATGATGCAGCAGAATTGCCCGTGGTGGACGATCCCCAGCCTCAGACCGGAAATAAGATGGTAGAAAATAAATTGTCAATTTGGGAACAGCAAGAAATTGTACGACTGCTCAAAGGAGCACCGGGCACACAGTACCAAGCAGCAGATGATGTCAGCAAAATGGTCATGCGAGATTGGATAAAGAATTTGCTGCAAGTGTCCACAATTACGGTACAGTTTACCAAGGCTGATGGCACAGTACGTGACATGCAATGCACACTAAATCCTGAACAACTACCCGACATGGTCACGACTGGACCAGTGGACGGCATTGTGGTGGAATCTACTAGGCCTCGAAAAGCACCTGATCCACACAGTTTGCGAGTGTTTGACGTGGACAAGCAAGAGTGGCGCAGTTTTAGATTTGATCGTTTGCTCAAGATCACAGCTGAACTAAAGTTTGCATGAGACACTTGTATTTTGCATATGGCATGAATACGCACCTAGATCAAATGGCTCAGCGTTGTCCCGGTGCTGAAGTTGTGGGCCTGGCTGAACTGCAGAACCATGCTTTAGAGTTTGCTTACCACTGCAATGTCATCTCTGTGCCCGGATCAGGCGTGCCGGGCCTGCTGTGGACCATAACTGATCAGGATCTGGAGGCCTTGGATCGAGCCGAAGGATATCCTACCTATTACGATCGTGTGCAAGTGCCAGTTACGGTCAACGGAATTGTACTCAACGCTGTGGTGTATGTTATGGCGGGCAAGACACAGCCGTGCCCGCCCGGACAGGGCTACTTGGACCTGGTGCGCATGGGCTATGCCCAGAACAAAATAAATCAAACGCAACTGGATCTGGCGTTAAATAAAAGCTATGAACTGTACAGCGTTTAACCGTGGCTAAAATATTGTTTCTGGGCAACAATGACGATTCTACGGACCGGCTAGTGACAGAATTAGCCAAAGAATCTAGCACAGTTAATCATGGGTTGATTTCGCAACCAGAATTTATTCCCGACCAGCCAGGATACTATCATACCACAGTGATGGATCTTTCCTGGGGAGCATTGATCTCTGTGGCACAAAAATTTGACACAGTGGTACTGCTGGATCAACCACAAAGTGAATGGAGCCATTGGAAATGTTTTCAGGCCACTTTCAAGTTGATGCAAAAACTAGAAGAACTTGACCAGGCCACTGTGTTCCGCACAAATAAAAATGTAAAAAAACTCGAGTACTGGTCCAATTTGGTTTTTAAAGAAAACAAGAGTTTTTGCATATATCCCTGGATCAACTATCATCAAAAAGGAAAAAACCTACATCTGTGTTCGAGATCGTCAATTCCAGTTGCTGCTGCCGACACAGTACAGTCTTGGACAACTGACAAAAATTATAACCGTGTAAGAACCAAAATGCTACAAGGGGAACAATTACCAGATCATTGCAGCTTTTGCTATGATCAATATGAAAAACAAGGTATTGAAAGTTATCGGCAATTTGAAACCATGGATTGGGTTGCAAAATTAGATCTTGACACAGTTGATGATCTAGACAAAATACAACATCCTCACTTTTATGAAATACATACTGGGAACAATTGCAATATCAAATGTAGAGGATGTACACCTGCTTTTAGTGCTCCAATTGGTCGCGAAATCAAAAAATTTAATATTATAACTCCGTCCTTTAAGGAGACTGTGTCAGTAAGTGCCATTGATAAAATTAACATTGACACACTGCACGAAAAAACTTCTGTTTATTTTCAAGGCGGAGAACCTACCATCATGCCTGAAGTGCTGAATTTTTTAAAACAATGTATAGAAAAAAACAAAACAGATTTTTTCTTGACCATGGCCACAAACGGTGTAAAGTTTTCTGATAACTTTTTAGAAACAATTTCTCATTTTTCTAACACTAATTTTAGTTTTAGTTTAGACGGTTACAAGCGTGTCAATGATTACTGGAGGTCAGGATCTAGTTGGAACAAAGTTATTGACAACTTAAAACTTTTGCAGTCACAAGGACATGCCATCAGTATCAACACTGTGCCGGGAATTTACAATGTGACCAATCTACATCAGCTGTTTGAATTCCTAGATCAAGAGTTACCTTTTACTACAGTGTACATTCAACTGAACTGGTGGCCCTGGCAGTCAGCATTGAATCATCCTCTCAAAGATCTAGTAATTGAGTCCATGCAAAAATGCATGCAAACATCAATATACCATTCCAATGGAAAAAGTTGTAAAAGCGGAATAGACAGCATTTATGCACACTATACCAATGATCCCAAATGTAATCTCAAAGATCTTAAAGATTTTTTTGATTACAACGATCAACTGGATCGTGTTCGTGGGACCAAATTAGCTGATTATATTCCTGAATTGGAACTAGCAAGAAACTACATTAAATAAACCATATGGCCAAAGAAGAAACTATCAACATGGAAGGTAAAGTGGAAGAAATTCTTCCGGCTGCCATGTTCCGCATCCGACTGGACGTGAATCAAAGCATGGTTCTGGGTCATCTAAGTGGCCGCATGCGTACCAACAACATCAAGGTACTGTTGGGAGATCGTGTGGAAATGGAATTTTCACCATACGATCTCACTCGTGGACGTATTACCCGTCGCAAATAAATACTAGTATGAACATCAGACAAAACATCGACCTAATAGAAGCTTCTACTCGTCCAGCCAAGCTAGAAACTACCCCATTACCCTACGGGAAAAAAGATCTTGCTCCGGTAATGAGCCAGGAAACTATTGACTATCACTACGAGAGTCTGGCCAAGGGTTATGCCAAGCGTTACAATGCTGACGCTGGCAATACTGGTGGAACCTACAAGCAAGATTTCAATCGTGCTGGAAATTTCTTGCACAACAAATTTTTTCCACAATTACGTCCTCCCAAAGGTGCCAACCGTCCCAGAGGTGCTGTGCTAGCCTTGATAGAAGACAAGTTTAAAACCTACGAAGACTTCAGAGAAGAATTTAAAAAAGCAGCCATGGCTATCCAGGGATCAGGCTGGGTGTATCTCAGCACCGGAGGAGATATCAAAACAATTGCCAACCATGCAGTTCGTACTGATATCTGTGTGTTGGTAGACTGGTGGGAACATGCCTGGGCCCTGGACTATCAAAGTGACAAAGAAGCATACCTTGATAATATCTGGAAGATTATCAACTGGGACGTTTGCAACGAAAGACTATAATGAATATTTTACCTGGCGCAGTGACCAAACTTCAAGAATTGTTTACAGAAGAAAACAATCCCAATCTCATGCTACGTGTGTTTGTGCAAGGTGGGGGATGTTCAGGATTCAGTTATGGATTCACGTTTGACGAAGTTCAAGCCGAGGATGATTTTGACTTTGTGGCCGAAGACGTCAAAGTTCTAGTAGATGCCATGAGCATGCAATATCTTCAAGACTCCGACATTGACTACCGAGAAGATGCCATGGGCGCCAGCTTTGTGATCAACAATCCTCAAGCAGTCAGCACCTGCGGTTGCGGTTCTAGTTTCTCAGTTTAAGTTTGATTTCTACCTGGCTGGAAAATCTGAGACTCCGCTGAAGTCTCTAAAATCTACTGGTATACTAAAATTCAGGATCCTGAGGTCTTGAACTTACGCCAAAACTTCCGCCTACAATGTTAAACGCAGCCGGAGATGATCCCACAGGCTGACTCCAAACGCCGTTTTGTTTCACAAACACTTCATTGATTACTTGCCAGACACCGTTAGTTTTGATGTATTGTTGTTGCACAGGTTTAAATGATGTACCATCATGCACAAACAGCCCCGGAACGTCAAATAAAATTTGCGCTGTTCCAGCATTACCTGGTTGTCTTATGCCACCTCCGCGACCGGCATTACCTGGAGCAGGGCCGCCTGTTGATTGTCCATTGGGATTGGCATTTTGGCTATAGCCATAAAATCCTGCGTTGGCACCAACGTCACCGGGATTTACAGTGCCACCGTTGCCACCACCACCACCGCCACCACCACCACCACCACCATCAGTTGACTTGTCCTGGCCGTTTTGTCCAGCTTGGTCTGGCCCTGCTTGTCCTGCACTGCCTGGTGCGTTTTGGCCGTCACGAGCTCCTACATTACCAGCACCCCCGCCTCCGGCGCCACCTCCAGCTACGCCCATTACCGTTCCGTTGAGCAAGACCACGGTGGCGCCGCCGCCACCGCCGCCACCTCCTGATACTCCTACAGGTCCTGCATTGCCGCCGCGGCCTCCACTGTAGCTGAGGCCCCCTGACACATAACTAGCGCCTGCGCTGCCGCCGCCGGTGGAACGAACACTGGTGGCACCAGCACCACCAGCACCACCTACTGCAATGTCAATCACATCGCCGTTGTTGATAAAAAAACCTACTTGAGTATATCCACCACCAGTGCCGGTGCCACCGATGCCAGAGTCATTGCCGCCTCCACCTCCGCCACCCCCAAACAGTTGGACAGTAATAGGTGTGCCAGGGCCAGACCAGACCAGTCGCTGTATGCTATTGGTAAACCCCAGGGATCTTGATGTTGCGCTCATAATTTATTAAATCTGGTACCAAATGTCACCGTTGCTGCCAACTCCCACAGTAGGAGTACTGGTAGAAACATATCGTATTCCGAATCCATTGCTGTTGGTAGCAATGCTTAGAGTAAGATCAGTTGACAAACTGCCACCACCCGCGAGTCCTGTGCCTGCAATAATTTGAGTTGTGCTGGCAGCAGCACCGATACCATTTCTAGCTGTAGTGGCAGTTGTTCCGCCTGTTCCGCCATCAGCCAGTGCCAAAGGAACAATGCCGCTGATGGAGCCACTGGTAATGGTCACGTTAGCACCATTGAACTGAGTAATTCCCACCAAAGTGCCACCGGTGATTCCCACAGCATTGAAATTTTGTGTAGCAATACTGCCAAGTCCAAGTCCTGCTCGTGCAGTGGGCTGATCGTTGCCGCCCGTGCCTCCGGATGACACAGCAATAGGTGAGTCGAGCCCAGAAATAGTACCACCAGTAATATTGATGTTGTCTGAGCTTTGTGAAGCAAGAGATCCAATTCCCAAATTTACTCGAGCGTTGGCAGCATTAGAAGCCCCAGTGCCGCCCGACGCCAGTGCCAATGGCACAATCAATCCGCTGATGTTGCCGCCAGTGATGTTGACGCTGTCAATAACTCCGCCAGTGATGTTGATGTCACTGTTGTTTTGCACAGCAATATTGCCAATTCCTAAATTTGTTCTAGCACCTGCAGGAGTAGTTGCACCAGTTCCGCCAGATGCAATCAACAGTGGGGTTGAAATGCCTGTGATGGTGCCGCCAGTGATGTTGACGTTTGACGAATTTTGAACAGCCATGGTTCCCAATAAGCCACTGCTGGGGTCTAGTGCAATAGAAATAAATTGTGTGGTAGCCAACTGAGTTGTAGCTGTGCCCGCGGCAGCTGTGGGTGCAGTGGGTATACCAGTAAATGCAGGACTGACCTTTTCGCCTTGCACAAACGCAGTTGTTGCGATTCTTGTGCTGGAATCTCCTGCTGTGGCTGTGGTAGCAGAAGGTGTGCCTGTAAATGCAGGGCTGACTTTTTGATTTTGCACAAACTCTGTAGTAGCCAGTTGTGTGTTGCTTGCTGTATTGCTGGCTGTGGGTGCAGTGGGTATACCAGCAAATGCAGGACCAGCTGTGACAAAAGCGGTGGTGGCCAACTGAGTAGTATTGGTTCCTGCTGCTGCTGTGGGCGCTATAGGTACACCTGTAAATTGTGGGCTGTTGGTCACAAACGCAGTGGTGGCCAACTGAGTAGTATTGGTTCCTGCTGCTGCTGTGGGCGCTATAGGTACACCTGTAAATTGTGGGCTGTTGGTCACAAAAGCAGTGGTAGCCAACTGAGTTGTGGCTGTGCCTGCTGTTGCTGTGGGCGCTGTGGGTATGCCTGTAAATGCAGGGCTGACCTTTTGCAATTGCACATATTCTTGTGAAGCAGTTGGAATCCAGGCATTACCTGAGCCGTATGCAAAAATCACATCTGTGGCACTGTTGTACCACAGTTGTCCCAGTATGGGTTGTAGAGGTGCGGTCGAGTTGGCAAAATTTTCCAACAAAAACACGTAGTTTTCGTTTTCAAAAGTACCGTAGTCAGTAAGGGCTCGCCCTACCAAAGATAGATCTGTAGCAGTGGTATTTACTGTGCCATCTGCTACTACTGCTATGACTTGCCCGCGGCTGTTGTTGATAATATATGACATTGATTGCTCCGAATCTGTGTATTTAGTGCCTGACAGGATGTTGCTGTAGCACAAAACTTTTGGTAAATACAATCAACAGGGATTTCAAACATGGCACAGCAAACAATCAATGTAGGCAACGTAGCAAACGACGGGCAAGGCGATCCCGTACGTACTGCATTCGAAAAAACCAACAGCAATTTTACTGAACTTTACAACATTGGTGGTATTTCAGGTATTGCCAATGGAACTTCAAACATTCAAATTATACAAGATTCCACTGTGAGTGTGAGTGCTGCCAACGTGGCCAATGTGTTTGTGGTGTCGGGTACTGGTGCCACTGTAAAAGGCACATTGGTTGCCAACACCACAATTTCCGCCACAGGCAACATTACATCAGGTGGTTTGTTCTTTGGCAACGGATCGCAACTGACTGGCGTGGTTTCTAGTGCGCCAGCCTCACTGATCACAGGAAACACACTCAGCAGTAACGTAGTTAACTCTAGTTTGACCACCGTGGGAACACTGACATCGTTGTCAGTGTCAGGCAATGCCACTGGTGGCAATTTAATTTCTACCGGCATAGTCACAGCATCAGGTAATGTGGTTGGTCAGAATCTGGTGACCAATGGTGCAGTGAGTGCTGCAGGCAACGTCACTGGCGGTAACATTGTCACAGCAGGTCGGGTCAACAGCACAGGCAATATCACCAGTTTGGGCAACATCACTGCCAACTACTTCATTGGCGATGGCAGTTTGTTGAGCAATGTCAGTGGCAGTGGCGGCGGATCCAATGCTGCATTGTTAACCGGAAGCACACTCAGTTCAAACGTGGTCAACTCTGTTCTACAAACAGTAGGCAATCTAAACAGTCTTGTGGTCAGCAATGCACTTGGCGGAACAGGCAATATTACCAGCAACAACATCAGTGCTTTGGCCAGCATAACTGCAGTGGGCAACATAAGCGGGGGCAATATTATTAGTCTGGGCACAGTGTCTACTGTGACCATCACAGCAATAGGTGAGATACAAGGCGACAACGTGATTGCCAATACTACCTCAGGCACAGTGGCAGGCAATGTGGTAGCTGCTACCAGTCTAGTGACCACAGCAGTATTGAGTGCATCGGGCAACATTACCGGTGGCACTC
>Ga0181351_1000287_pt1 | contig 13999 bp, 19 predicted proteins | sample Su13VDMM15SD_FD_170485 | JGI IMG/M metagenome (GOLD analysis project Ga0181351, IMG submission 170485) | Freshwater viral communities from Lake Michigan, USA - Su13.VD.MM15.S.D | ecosystem: Environmental > Aquatic > Freshwater > Lake | place: USA: Michigan | collected 2013-07-16 | reverse complement strand
GGAATCACTTGTTTTTATCGCTGGATATATTACTCTTTCTATACCTTGACTATCTGTCCATGTAAATTTAACATAGTTAACATAGTCTTGAGGTAATACCATATACAATTGTGGATTAACCTCTATTTCTAAAGATTTGGTAGATGGTAATGTATCGAAAGATAATTCTTGTATTCCACGTTGAGCGTGGTAAGCTACATCAGTACGTTTTAATTTCGATATTAATTTATCCTCTCCAACATAAGATATAATGAAATTATTTATTATATCCTTTATAGGTATGAATTGATAATTCCCATAATCCTCATCAAGACTATTCCATACTCCATCAGGTCCTAAATAGTATTGTTCATTAGTTTCGTTTATGAGTGCCATATATTATGCTTTTTCTTGTTGAGTATTCATAGTAGTTTCCTGTGTACCTATTTCATATACATCAGGTTGTTTTATAGCTATGCCAGATAATGTTAATATATTCATTACCAAATCAGTTTCTTCCGATGCGTGTAGTTCGAAATCCTGTGAATTTGTTGCATCATATAAAGCTTCTCCATAAACCATTTGATAAACCCACTCTACCTTAGCTGGCTTCTTAATATAATTACAGCTAATATCGTCAATTAAAGTTGAATTGCCATACGCTTTTATGCCATTGGTATCTGCATAATAGATAGGTCTAACATTCTTTGGCTTAGTTAATGGAGATGAGTTTATATATAGAAATTCATTTTTATTAATTCTTTCTACTTCTATTTCCTCATTAGAGACTACTCCAAATGGATTTGTTGTTGTGTTAGTATATATGATTGTACCAAGTCTGTACAAGTTGCCTGGCAATATGAAGTATCCACCTGTGTACGTCATTGCGGACGTTGTTTCAAATAGATTTATTTTCTCATTAAGTAATGTAAGCATATCAGAGTACTCTGTACTATTTCCTGCTACTCTACCAAATTGATTTATATCATAAAAATATTGTTCAAATATATCCAATTGAGCCTGGTTGGCAAATAGATTAAACTCTTGAGGCGTAATATACCCTCTTTGTTCTTTATTGAGTATACCTAATACTCTTTGGTAAACAGTATCTACACTTACAGCCATAGTTTTTTTTATTATTTATAGTAAAATAGGCCACCATTACAGCGACCTATTACTATAAAATGGTGACTATTTAAGTCGTTTTTCTATATTTTTGTAAACTTCCATTCCTTCATCTGTTTTAAACCATGCTGCTAATGCAGAGTATGGATGTTCGTCAAATGGAACAGTCATTAATTTTCTTCTTGTTTCTCCAAAAGTAAATGTTCTTTGATCTTCGGAAAGTTGTATCAATCCCGCTTCAGTAGCTCTAATACCAACGTTTCTTAACGATACGTTTTCATCATTCGCTAACTCTAAAAACAATATAGGATTTCTTTTTGCAAACACTAATAAGTCTCTTTTTAGTTCACTAGATGTTAGTTCACTAACTTTACTTCCAAACTCTGATCTTAATACAGCTTCTGCATGATCAATATCAAGCCCTTTAGCACATATAAGCGCTTCAATTTCTAAGTTTATCCATTCTAAGTCGTCAACTGAATCTTGTTCAGCATCATACTCTACATACGCTTGCCCTTTTAATGGGTGGTAAATGGATAATAATTTTTGTAAATTTTGTTGTTCTTTTGGTACTCTAAGTATACCCTCTCTAAATGCAATTCTACCTAATGTTGATTCACCCTTTTGTTCGTCTGCAAATACGCTTTGCTGATTGGTTGCATACCTAAGTTCTCTTTGATATTTTGAGTCTGGATCATAATATAATAGAGGGCTCACGGATGAGTGTTTACCTGATATTGTAAAAACTAACGGTTGCTTTTCATCTACTAATTGATATAATCTGTCTTTTATCTCCCATGTAGGAGCAATACTTATTTTTTTTGTAGGTGTTGGCGTAGTAATTTGTACATCTACCACCTCTTCTTGATTTGTTTGAGCTTTTGCCATGATATAATAAAATTTAATAATTGTTTAAAAAGTAAAAACCGCCCCCACAAATTCAGTGAGGGCAATTCCTACATTAATTTACTGCTAATACTATACTGTTTTTTTCAACATTACAAAGTTATTTGCAGCTTGAACGCAGATTGTTCTTTCAGATAAGAAGTGAACATTCATTTCGTCAGTGTCATTCGTGAAGTTACCTCCAACAGAACCAGTAACCCAAGATTTCAAACGTCTATCATCTGCTTCAGAAGCTCTGTAACGGATGTGTAAGAATGGACGTGAAATGTTTTGACCTAATTGTTGATCGTAAACTGTAGACGTTCCAGCTGGGGTAATTACTCCAGATACATCATTGATGTTTCCACGAGTTGTAGAATCATTTAAGTATTTCCAGTCAGTTTTGTAGAAGTCATAAGATCCTCTTCTAAAACCAGAGAAACCTAAGTTCAAAGCCATATCCTCAGAGTTATCAAATACACCATAAGATGTACCACCAGCTCCGTAAGTATTTTGGCCAGCAAGCATGTTGTCAATCTGTAGTGCAGTAGCACGGTTTAAGAACATCATGTTTTCTTCAATAGCTCCTTGTTTATCAAGCTCTTGTAGAATAAGATCAAAATCAGCTAATCCAGCACCACCAGCAGCTCCAAAGTCAGGGTCGTTGAATACTAAACCTCTTGTAGAAATAGCATCAAATAAACCTTGAGTACCTTTTAAAGTCTTACTCGCGGCATTAGTAATACCAGCAGCAGAAACTTCAGCTTCAATCATAGCCATTTCTAACTGATCTTCGAAACGGATTCTAGCCTCATGCTCAGATTTTAAATACCATAAATATCCAGATCCACCAGCTTCAGTAGTTACTTCTACCCATCCAATTTGAGCAACATCAGAACCACTAACTCTATATTTATCTCTTAAGATAATAGGTTGGTTAGAGAAAGTTGTGAAAGAGGCATCGATAGAGTTACCAGCTAAAGAAGATCCTTTTGCGTACTCAGAACCAAAAACAAATATTTTAACGTCAGTAGTAATAAGACCAGCAGGTAATACAGCAGCTGAGCCATAAGTAGCAATAGTGGCTTGAGTAGCTGTTACAGAGATAACGAATGCTTTACGAGTAATAGGCCCTTTAGATACAACGATGGTCATACCAGCACCAATCAAGTGGCCTGTAGGTAAAGTAATAGTTGTTGATGTAGGTACTGTAAGTCCTTCATAAGCGATGTGCAATCTTCCTTGTTCTGACCATACCGCTTGATCTGAAGCTAAAGGTAGCTCAGCACCAGCCATACGTAAGAATCCTGAGATTGTACGGTTACCATAACGCTCTACTTCTTTTTCGTAAACGTCTGGTAAAAATTGTTGTGTAAAATTCATAGCTGATAAGCTAAGATAGTTGTCTCCAAAAAGTCCTTTTACTGGGCGTGGAGTTAAGTGCGCTAGATTAGCTAGCGTACTGGGTGATGTTGCAAATGTACCTGCCATAATGTGTAATTTTAAATTTTGTTATTTCGTATTTTTAGTTTAAATTCGGAAGCATCGACCCCGTTAACAGACCTTACAGTCCAACCATTGTTATTAGTAACTTGTTGATGAGCCCCCCTAGGGTCCATATCAATATTCTTAGACTTGGTTAAACTTTCCTTAATAGCATCGGCTTTACCTTGCTCATAGAAATGGTTTGCAACAGCATCTGGATTCATCGCAGTGAAAAGAGATTTGTGATACCCTTTAGCGTCTTTCATTTCATTCTTCTCGTTAAGAAACTTCTTAACCAAATTATTTATGTCGCTTTGTGTATTCTTAACCTCATCTACATTTTTAACATTGAACCTGTATTTTTTTTCTCCAACTGTATATTCAAAACCTTTGAATTCATTAGAGAAAACCTCTTGGGTTCTAGCAGTAAATATAGACTTTTGTTTTTCATTAGTCTTTAAATCCTCTTCATTTTCTTTACTGTATCTATTAAAAAACTCAACAGCCTTTTGTTGCTCAGGGTTTAATTTAGATCCAGCTTTAATTTCGTCGTAGTATTTAGATTTTAAATTCTCTAAATGTTTTTTAGCTTTTAGTAATTCTTCTTTTCTAGCTAATTTTTTTCTTTTTATATCTTTGTCATCGTCATACTCATCTTCCCATTGAAATTTGTCTTCTAATAAAAAACTAATCTCTTCTTGGTCTAAGTCAGGGCGTGTTGATTGATAGTATTCTCTTAATAATTGATCTTCATTAAGTGAAGCATAATCGGTGTTTAGTCTTACGTAATCCTCTAAACTACCACCGGTTTCATTAATAAAGTCAACAACTTTCTGTATATTTTCTGGTAATGGAACACCATTTGACTGTGCTTCAATAGCTTCAGCAATCTCTTCTTTAACATCGGCTACAATCTCTTGTACCTCTTCATCAGTTATTTCTTCTAATACATTTTCCTGATTTTCAACGGCGCTTTCTTCTCCGGCAATTTCGACAACTGGTTCTTTGTCGTGTGCTTCTGGAATTCCTTCGCCACTGTCGGATTCTGCGAGAACAGGAACCTCATCTGTGATTTGCTTTTGAACGGCATTCTTATTTTTTTTATTAAGTTCTCCTAAGTTTATTTTTATTACCCCATCTTCCTGCGTAATCGGATTAACTTCAACTTCTTGTGTAATTACTTGTTCTTCTGTATTCATGATAAAATATTATATAATTGTGTTAATGTTATTATTACCTAGGCTCAAAGGAATTTAAACCAAAACCACCGCCCATTATGTCATTGCCAGACGATTCAAAATCTTTAGGGCCTGTTAAGTTATGTCTCTGATCAATCATTTGACTTTGTTGTGTAGCTTGTATCTTAGTTCTATCGTCTTTTCTATCCTCCTTAAAACTCTCTTTTGACTTATAAGCTTCAGCTTCAACACTCTTTAGTTTCATGTTTAAATCAAACTCCATCTGCATTAATTCTCTTTTGGCAGCAATCTCTCTTTCCATACGTCTTAGTTCTAAATCTGCTTTAGTTTGTTCTAACTGTATTTTTTGAGATATTAGTTGTTGTTCTTTTTGAATCTCTAGTTGGGCTGCTTGCTGTTGCGTTTGCATATTAGCATTAGCTTGCGCTTGTATATTTTCTTGTTGTAGTCTTTGATCACGTTCTACCTTCTTTTTTCTTCTTATTTTAAGAACTTGATTTGCAAGTTTTAAATTTCTAATCTCACGTATATCTATAGCGTCTTCAATATCGATGTTTTTCTGTGCTAATGAAACTTGTATATTAGCCTCTAATTGCGCTCTCTCCTCGTCATCTGGAACTAATTCTATAAATATACCAAAGTCATATAGATGTAAATCTTCCATCTCTGCTAATACACCAACGTTGTGTCCGCCTATCTTTTGTATGAAAGCATCTTTTGAAGGACTATACTCTAATACATCTGAAACTCTTAATGAGATCATTTCAGCTATCTCAGAGGTAACAAATAAACCGCTTTGTAATATATGTCTAGTCGCAGTATTTGAATTAGCAGCAGCCATCTTTTGAACTCCAACAAGTGCATTAGAATCAGGTGTTGATCCATCACGAGCTTCGTTTAATCCTGTTACATCCCTAATCATACCTAAGTAATAATTATAGGTTGATATAAGACTTTGCATTTTACCGCCAGCATTATTCGTGTTTATCTCTTGAATAGGTATCTTACCAGGATTCATATCCCCTTCTTGTGTAAACGATCTACCTATTACAGATCCAGTTTGAAAGTACATATTAAGTGCCTCTTGTGGATTATATGAAGTTCCATTACCTAAATCTACTTCACTAAGACCATCGGCATCTAAATACACACCGTCAGGAACCATTCTTGATAATACTTGTTGTAGCTTTAAATGTGTTAACTGTATCATATCAGCAAACCCAGTTATTCTACCAACTAATGATTCTATTCTACCTTTGTACATTCTAGGTGCAACAATACTATAGTTCATTTTAACTTTAGCATTATCACTTTTAGGGCGCATCATGTTTTTAGCCATTCCCCATTTAAGTAACTTGTCAGTACCTAATACAAGAACGCCTTCGTATAATACCTCTAATGATCTTGATAGCTTGCCATACTTTGCTTCTAACTCTTCTACAGGTGGATCAAATTGATCATCTCTTATAAGAATCTTAGATGCTCCGGTAGCAGTCTCTTTAACTTTGTATACCTCATTCATATAGGTTTTATAGTTAAAGTATAACAATTGCACTGTATTTGAATCTGAGTTATCGTAATTAGATATAGTCCTATCAAAAAATGAATTGTTTTGAAAGCCTTGCTTTGCAATAGCCTCTAGATCATCATTAGTTAATTCTGGAAATTGTAATTTAAGTTCGTTAATTGAAACAGGTTTTATTTCACCTACATAATATATATCCTCAAAGTACGGTGATTCAGTATAAGAATATATTAAATTTGCTGGATCTACATATTCTACTTTTATACCCTCTGATTTATTAAACGTTGTTTTTACTGCACCAATACCTAATGTTGTAATATCATAGATGCATCGTCTTTTAGTAAGATCATATCTATTACCATCTAATATAGTATTAATAGCAACTTCTTCTGCAATCTCAACGCCTTGCTTATAACTAAGCTGCATATAAACATCCAATTCCTCTTGTGAATCAGGTAGTTTTTCTGGTGGGTTTTCAAATAAGTTAACTCCAAATTTCTCTTGAGCAAACATATTTAATTCCTGTGTTTGCATATCTCTTAGTATAGACTCCATAAACGCTGTACGTTTACTTACCCCATAAGGATCTTGCGAGTACGCTTTTATGTCAAAGCCTCTATCTGAAATACCATTAACAACTATATCAACAAATTTTGGTATAATTGGTACAGGTTTCCAGTCTAAATTAAGATACGATAAATCCCCATTTATAGATAATTCGTCTTTATATTTTTGTATTGATTGTTCTCCTCTAGCATATAATCTTAATCTATGAAAAGCACTCTGATTATTTCTAAACCTGGTAGTGCCAGAACTAGCTTTAAACCATTCATCCTGAATAGCTCTACCAACTTTTAACCCATACTCTTGCGACATTTTTTCTTGGTCACTAGCTATTTGGCTTGGAAAAAAACTCTTTACAACTGACTCAGCCATATTATTTTATTATTTGTGATGTTGAACCGCCATTCGTATACCTAGCGATTGTTAAATTCAATTTTTGTCTTTGTATCTCCGCTGATGGGTGATACATATTTTTATTGCATGCCATTATCGCTAAACCAGAACTTATGGTAGCATCAAATTTTGTTCTATTACTTATATCAAATCTTGACCAATCGTTTAATGTTTCATTAAAATACATATCGCCATAGTCACCATCTTCTTTTAATCCAACGTACTTTTGTATATAACTTTCTATTGCGGCGGCATGTGCTTGTTTTATATCTTCACTTGAGTTTGGTATACCGCCTATCTCTTTCTCCGTAGACGAAAGCTTATTCCATAATTTATCAGGCCTATTTATAGAGTAACCTCTATAACCCATTCTTTTGAAATAATACAATAGCCTAGGCTTATTATTCTCTGCTAACAATGGCATACCGTAAAATACACACGCCATTAATACATCTTCAAAAAACATCTCCGCGGTTTGTGGTCTAGCTATATATTGTAAAAAGAATGAATTAGGCGGAGCGTCTTCCATAGAAAACTTAGTCAATCCGTGTAATGCACCTTTAGATCCTTGCCCATCTGTTGTTCCTGATATATCATAACTATCACAACCAAATGCACCCATGTGCTCATTACCTGGGTATTTTATACCATTCTTTATTATTTGTCTATTCTGTAAATTGCTATTTGGAATCCATGAAACAATAAATCTACCAGAGTTATTTGGGTTGAATACAACCTTACTCCCTTTAATACCATTCTCCCAAGAAAAACTACCCTTAGTCAAAACGTTACTAAATCGTAAATCACTATTATAATCTATCTGTTCGTATATTTTCGCTAAGTTAAATATACTACTTTTAGTTTCATCCCTAAATGCATGCTCTTCTGTTCTTGGAAATTGTCGATACAATTCATTTAAAGCATCCTGGTCTCCTTTTAAGCCGTCAACTTCATTATTCCAATGTTCTATAACTCCTATGTCAATAGGATCTCCCTGTGGGCTTAAAACGCCTCCTTTCGGCGTATCAAATACAGGATGTCCGTATTCATCTATAAAGCCTTCGTAATTCCATTCCATTGGAATAAACAACGAATACAATCCAGATCTTGTTTGGCCATTAAGGTTTCGTTTGGTAACATCAGAATTGTAATATAATTTTTTATAATTCTCACCACCTTTATCTAATGCGTTTGATGTTGATCCCATCATACACTTACCGATAATACGACTACCTAATCTTAAACAAGTCTTTGTTACTCGCCAGTTATTTAATATATTGTCAGGTCTCAACCATTTAGCAGATTCATCGTGAACTAATAATTGTAACTTTTCACCATCATAAGCATTATCACCTGTATTCTTCCAGTCGATAGTTGTATCTAATCCTTCTAATACTTCTGTTTTATCTTTTGACTGTATGGACTTTCTTGTTAACCTAGATGCTGGAATACGATATGCTAATTCCGTTTTAGGTCTATCCATACCGTCTTGTATTGGCTTAAAGAAAAACGGATAATTTAATGATATAGGAACTACTTTATCTGTAAACATCTTTTTAGCATCGGCCCCAGACTTTGATAAGATACCAAATCTACCATCACCAGTTATTGTAGCTAAGTTAACAGTTTCTCCAGAAGCCATAAACGAAAATCCAGAACGTCTATTCTTTAAGTAAGACATCCCGTAGCATCTATTATCCGCTTTACAAGCCTCCCAAAATATAAAGAATAATCTGTTAGCCTCACGAAACTCAGGTGGTCCAACATCAATCTTTGACCATTGCAAGTACATATAATGTGTACCTGTTATGTATGTGTTTACTCCTTTATTTACAAACCAATACCCTTCTTCTCTGCGTTTAAACTCTTCGTCAATATAGCCCTCCCACTTTTCTTTAAAAGTATCAGGGTAATCTCTCCACTCAAAAACACTTTTTATATTCTTTAATTCTTTTGGATAGTCTGCTACCTTCCATTTATTGCCAAAGTTATCAATGCTTGATGGTTGCTTAGGTAATGCTATTTTTAAATTCTGTATTTCGTATATCTCACCTATTTGACCAGTCTTACTTATGACTATTACATCATGCTCTTTATCATGACCATAAACCCATTTCTTAGTTCTATTAAGTCTTGATATTGTAGTTAACTTTATAGGTGTAATCTTTTTAAATAAACTTTGCTCGTACATTATTTAGATCTCCTTTCTGCGAATCCTTTAAAAACATTCTTTTCTATATCTTCTTTAGGTTTTTCATCAAGTATATTCTCTTCTTCTTCTATTCTGCTAAGGATCTCAAAAGCATCGAATATCGCTAACTTCTTTGTAGCGGCGGCGTTCTTTAATTTATCAGCGGACAAATCATCTTCACCGTTATCTAGTATAGCTTCCTCTGCAACTTTAATTAGTTCAAGTACTGCTTTGTGCCCAGCTTGGATTATATTCCTCTTCGTCTCCTTTACATTCATATTTTATTGAAATTAAATTGGTGGGTACTCGGTATAACCTCTGCCCTTCTACTACAAACTCATATTCACTACCAGGTAAAAACCCTACTAATGAACCAGCAACTATATTGTTTTTTATAAGACTTTTGTCTGCATATTTTAAAACACCAACAAGTGGTCTTTCATGATCTGTAGTAAATATATTTTTTGACTTTATAGGTTTTATAAAACAATATCCTTTAGGAGCAATCCATTTGTTTTCGTGCTTATACAAAAATATTTGGTTATCATCTACAAAATAAGTATCTTCGTCATAGTATGCTCTACTATTTTTTTCAATACCCTTTATATCATGAAATCTTCTAAACACGTTATGATGCACAATTACTTCATCACCTACACTTATTTCTGTGTCTGTTGCTAAAGGAATAGCTTTTACAATACCGTGTCTACTAACACTTTGATAATTTTGTAATTCAGTATTTATAATTATGCTACCGTGTTCAGTCTCTTTTGTGTTTGTATACCTTTTGTCTTTAGGTTCCACTATAAAAGAAAAAACGCTTCTCATTAGTAATCTAAATTATATTCTACAGATATTGCCATGTTCTTATTAAAGTCTTTCCAGGGAACAACTTCATCGTCTTTCTTAATATATATAGAATACTTATCATCTTCTTCTATTATATTATTAATTATATGTTTACCGTATACCTCTTGTCCTATTGAATAGTGCATTGCATCGGTCTTATAATCTCTACCTATACTTATCTTACGAACTAATTTCATCTACTTTCGGTTTAAATGTGCCTGTATTAATATCAACCACAACATCACCGTAAGTATCTTTTAAATTATTCTGCAATGTTTCCAATGCTGTTGAAATCATTCCTACTTTATGTAATAATTGATGTTTTTGAATTTCTAAATCACCACACTTAAGTTGTATACTATTGTATTCAGATACTAAAGATTGTAAATTGCTTAGTTCTTCTTGTGTTAATTTTGATACTTCTTCAAAACTTGTAAATTCATTCTCTACTTTTTTCATTTTATTTGATTTTATTGTTATTACTTATATAAATCACCTGTTTACTAATTATTTTAAAGTGTTGCAATTATCCTTGCCCTTTGTAAGACTTTTTATATAATTTTGATGATTTTAATTTTGACACTTTGCTTTTAGCATGAATGCCCGATCTTGTTACTTTAGGGGTAGAAATTTTACTAACTGTTGTCTGTTTCGCCATAATAAATATAGTATTAATATTAATAAAAATAACCAAAAAATTAAATAATATCTAGGGCCTCTATTTACTTCCTTAGCCTTATTCTCAATAACTTCTTTTGTAGTTGTTTTATTAGTTGCAATAGAATCTTTTAACGTGTTAATTGTTTCTTTGCTACTATTTGCATAAGAAGTATTAGTCTTGTTTCTTTTTAATTTTATAATAACATTTTTATAGTTTTTACCCTCTACAATTATACCCTCACTACTATCTATGGGTGTTATTGTTATTTCGTCTGTTTCTGTATTAATCTTTATATTGGTAGAATCTTTTTTTTCTTTATTTTCTTTTACTACAAGCGAAACATCGGTTACAGATACACTATCTTTTCTCGCGTTAGTTTTATTTACATCAACTTGTCTACTTGCGCAAGAGGTTAATAATATTAATAATATAATATATTTTTTCATTATGACTGAATTGTTAAGGTTATATCTTTTGCTGCTTGCATTTTTTTAAATAATTTTTCAAACGCTTTTCTTGATTGACCAATATAGTTTTTATTTCTAGACTGCCCTACTAGTATGCACCCTTCTGTATCGTGATTAGAATTTCCACTATGTATTCGTACACCCTCAAAGTTAGGAACATTTATAAGTAACGGTAGTAATCTTTTAAATCTATTAGATTGATTTATTATTACCTTATAAGTCCCTTTAGGTATTGCTGTTTCTGATTTTATCTTTACATCTCTTTCTTTATCTTCCAATGTAAAACATTCAAAAACCCCGTCTATTGATAATTCGCCTATTGTAGATGAATCAGTCTTATATAATCTCTTTACTGTTATCAGCATTTTTATTTTTTATTTTAATTATTATCCAATCGATTATTTTCATCATTGTATATACTATTGACGCACATAGTAGTGTTACTTTTAAAGCAGCTTCCAAATCGGTAAGTGTTATTGCTATTGTTATTATATTTAGAAAATATATTTTTAGTGACTCGTTATTCATGCTTTTTTAATTTTTCAACTATTGTTATAAATGTTTCTGATCCTACATAAGCAGTGGCTATTACTACCCAATCGTAGGAATCTAATATATTTATAAATAATCCTACACACGCTATTATAAAGACAAGTAGTTTCCTACTTATCCATTTACTTAATAATATATCTATTTGCTCTCTACTCATTTATTTAATTTTTTATTTTGTGTAGTATTTTGCAAATAAACAACAATTGTACTTTTGTTTTGTATAAACCCCTATATGTGTCACATTCCTGTTCAGTATATTATATCTATGCCTTGGACTATCCATGTACGCTTGACACAAAGCGTTATCTGTAGAGAATCCCCATCCCACATTTTCTAATAACACTATAGCATTACTTTTATCAAATCTGTTTGAAAACCCATCGTGATTTACATTTTTTGTTTTAATCATATCATTACATTTTTCTTCGCAAATCGATGTTAACAATTTTTCCGGTATCAATTTTGGCAGACCGTTTAAAGCTCTTTCATTGTTAATATATATAACTAAAGAGTCACTTGCATTATAGGGTGTTGGTAAATATATTTTTTCTACAGGTGGATATGATTCTTTAACGGGCTCAGATGTGCAAGTTAAAATAAACATAATCAACATTACTACAAATATACTAACTTTAAACATATTTAATTTTTTTATAATTTGATTGCATCTATACAATGCTTCTCGGTTAATATCCACACAAGAACTTTTCCTGCATTTGTTAAATTATTAATTAATATATTCTTCCCTAAAACACTTGATATTGTTTCTCCTTGTATTCCAAATGGATAATCTATTTTATCCTTTACTAGATGGTTATTCCAAAATGTTCTAAACTCTACATTTCCCCAAACATCTAAATTTAAAGCAGTACTTCTGAAATAACCTTTCTTGTTCTGCACTTCAAAAAAGTTTACAATAGTCATTAAAAATATTAGAACTAATGCTATTATAAATAATAAAAACCCTATTATCTCTTTCATTTATACTAATTCCCAAGGCACTTCTCTTACATTCTCAGAGTTGTTAATCAATAAATGACCTAACTCTGTATATTTTTTACGTCTGTAAGCACCTGTTTCTGTTATAGTGTACATTTGGTCTAATGCGTCAGTTAAAGCATCAGCTTCTACAAAAGTCATTACCCTTGAATGGTTACGAATTATTTTTTTATTTGTAAATGTTTCCTCTACAGTTCCTCCATTACCATCAGGCACTTCAGCAGTATAAGGAATTTCTACCCACTCTTCAATATACAAAGTATAAGTTTCTGATTCATCGTTTCTAATACTCTGACCTATTTTTGCAAATACAACCTCTGTTAATGAAGGAGTTATATAGTCATAAGCCACTGGCGTTGTTGTCTTTATCATTTGTTTTTAGTAAAATGTGTTATATATATCTGTTATTTCTGTTGCGTTTAATTCTCTGCCTTTCCATATTCTTGTGCTGTCTATTCTTGCAGTTATAAAAGTACCTGCATTATTTCCTTGCCTACCTAAAAGCATTCTACAACCTGTAGGATTGTTGCCTGTATAACCTGCAACTACTTGATTTGTGGCAACCAACAAATTCCTATTAAGATACATTTTAATTCCTCCAACAAGTAATCCACCGCTAAAAGTAATTGTTATCATATTCCAAACATTAAAAGGTACAGCTATTGTAGCAGTTCTTCCTATTGAACCTCCTGAAGTACTACGTTGAGTCCAAATAAGTTGACTTGTTGCAACATTATGAAATATAGTCCATTCGTTAAATGTTGGGTCTCTTTTTGTTATGTAAGTACCTCCTACACCACCTGTAGGAATGTAAACCCACATATTAATTGAAAAAGCCCCCGTACCAAAACTAAAATCATTTGAAACAGGATTAGGAACATTAATAGTTGAATTACTTCCATTAAATGTAGCACTACCACCAGTTCCACTTGCTCCAGGATTCGTGTAAACTATATTATTACTTGTTCCATTGTAAGCGTTTATTAAATCATTTGCATTAGTATCAAAAGGATAGTGAGCAACTTGACTTGTTATATAAGGGTCTGATTGTATTAATTGTCTATAATAACTCATAATTTATTAATTTACTATCCAATATTCTATTCTACCTGCTTCTGAATATTC
>Ga0181351_1000285_pt1 | contig 14019 bp, 26 predicted proteins | sample Su13VDMM15SD_FD_170485 | JGI IMG/M metagenome (GOLD analysis project Ga0181351, IMG submission 170485) | Freshwater viral communities from Lake Michigan, USA - Su13.VD.MM15.S.D | ecosystem: Environmental > Aquatic > Freshwater > Lake | place: USA: Michigan | collected 2013-07-16 | reverse complement strand
TCCTAGATGCACACGTGACTAAGGTCCATGGCATCGAGTTCCCAGTCTATTCCCACAAGCTCAAGACCGCAGGCACCGTCGACTTCTTTTGTGAGTGGGACGGTAAGAAGACAGTCCTCGACTTCAAGACATCATCGAAAGCCAAACGTGAAGATTGGATCGAGGGCTACTTTATCCAAGCGACCATCTACGTGATGTGCCTGTGGGAGATCTACGGCATCAGGGTTGAGCAGATCGCTGTTCTGATCGCCGTGGAGCATGATCAGCCCCAATTGTTTGTGAAGGACCCAATGGACTATATGCCACGGGCCCTTCACATGTTCAAAGCATATCACGCTGGCAAGCGCGCCAACTAGAGTTTGGTGATTTTCTCAGGCTCGGCCAGAGTGATCGAACCACCACCACCCCAAGTCATCCAGCGCTTCAGGGTATAAGCCTTGTTGATGACCTGTTCAAGGGTCCCCTCGAAGTAACCAAGAAGCGGTTCGTGGTGGTATCCACCCATGTCGCAGTTGGCGTCTTCACCCTTGACACACCAGATGCCATATTTCGAGAGATCGTATTTCTCGAGCAGTCGTTTGCCACTGTAAGTGCGGCCGAAGTGGAACACGTGGTCCGACTTGGCCCGGAAAGCCTCGTCGGCGCGGAGAGCGTCGATCTCGTTGTCGTAGGTTTTGCCGTCGTCCGATTGGAACGCGGTCTTCATAACTTGAACGGTCTTAACCATTGGTCTTCCTTGTTGCGGTGTAAACACCTTTGCGATAATCAAGTCCAAGATCATAGAGAGTCTTGACACGGGCAGTCCGGTTTTCACCTTCGACCCAAGTCCAGCCTTCGGCATCCCGCACTTTGAGCAGGAGGTCGGCAGCGATACGGGCTCGAATGACCTTTTTCATAATTTCATAATACGAAGTGTGGCAATTAAGTACACACATCTTTTCGTTGTACAAGAATATGGAATGTCGTACTATAAGAGTATGACCAGACGATTCGCACCCATCGATTCCATCATCCCGATCACTGATCGGAACCGGAACGAACTGATGCCTCGCCACGAGATGGCGCACCACACAGTAGCCTATCTTAAAGGCCACAACGGCCACTATTATCTGGTCACCCCGTGGCGCTATGGAGCTCCCTACATCATCCGGCTTTACACGAAAAATCAGATTCGTGAATCCAACGTGTTGCAGGTGAACCTCGACCGTTCTGAGGTTCTCGACTGTGATGGCCGCCTGACTCGTCAGGCTCAACGTGAGTTTATGATGGCTGTGAACGATCACCGTGCCTTTCACTATGTTCCGAAGGTGGTGGATAGCCAGCGGCTGTCCTGCTACCGCTGGGAGGCTGCCTTCCACCACGAGATGCTGGAGACCACTGGCAAGCATCATGGCTTCACCACGATCGAGAACTGTGCCAAGTATGTAGAGATCATCCTGCAAAAGGAAGGGGTCACCAAAATCCCCGAGATCAAATATACCAAGCGTGGCAGCACCTCGTGCGCTTGGGGTGATTGGAAACTCAAGTTCCTCGTCAACTCGGATAACAAGGTTGCCGTAGATACGATCATCCACGAGTTGGCTCACATCATCGACTCGTCGCGTGGTCGGAGCCGTGCTGCTGAGGCAGGTCATGGTCCGAAGTTCATCGGCATCTACATCGACCTCCTTGTTCGCTATCTGAGTGTCGATCGTGATTTCCTCGAGCGCACTGCTCGGCAACACGGTCTCCGCATTGACTATGATCGTGCGGTTATGGCAAAAGCAGCCTGACCGCACTTTTTAGTGTTCTTATTTGTGCAATGTCTTATTATAAGAGAGTAAGACAGAAACAAGGAAACTAACATGCCCCGTGGCGTCCCTCGCGCTGGTTTTCGTAACACGAAGAACCGCAAAGCCGCAACCACCACTACGAGCGTTCCGGACACCTTTGAGAGTGTCGAGACGTTCGAGCAAGCCGAGCTCCGCATCCGCGAGCGCTTCGAGGTTCTGGACGAGTTCGTTCAAGACTCGATCAACGGCGATGTCACCAGCCTGATCGTCTCGGGTCCTGGCGGCCTCGGCAAGTCCTTCCGGACTCACAAGGCCCTGAAGGATTGGGATGCTCGCAAGCAGAACCACTCGGTCACCAAGGGTTACTGCAAGGCCACCGGCCTCTACCGTCTGCTCTGGAAGCACCGTGCTCCCGGTCAAGTCATCTGCTTCGATGACTGCGACTCGGTTCTGTTCGACGAGACGGCTCTGAACTTCCTGAAGGCCGCCTGCGATACCTCGGCTCAACGCATCATCAGCTACTCGGCTGAATATGACATGTTCGATGAGGAAGGCGGCGAGAACATTCCCCGCGAGTTCCAGTTCGAAGGCACGATCATCTTCATCTCGAACATCGACTGGGATGCCCAAGTCGACAAGGGCTCGAAGCTGGCTCCGCACCTCGGCGCCATGATCAGCCGGTCGCACTACATCGATCTTGGTCTGAAGACGAAGCGTGACCTTCTCATCCGCATCAAGCACGTCATCGAAGACGGCGCTCTCGATGAGATGGAACTGTCGGCTGAAGAGCAGGACGATGTGGTCGGCTTCATCAACGAGAACGCTGATCGTCTCCGTGAACTGTCGGTCCGCATCCTGCTGAAGGTCGCCACTCTCCGCAAGGTCAACCCCAAGTGGGAGCGTGCGGCCAAAGTCAGCTGCTGCCGCTAGGAGACCATAAATATGCTCAGTCAACCGAGGAGTGCACGTATGGTCGAAGCTGACATCAATCCGTACGGAACGGACATCGTCGACGTTCTTGAAGACGAGATCACCATGCTCTTGAAAGAGCTTGAGTACCATAAGAAAATGTCGAAGGTGAAAGTGAAAGGCCCCAACATCCATAAAAAGATGTTGGTCGCCAAAGAGCGGAGCATGCGCCGGCTGCTCGACCTTCATCCGGATGGCGAGGAGTTCCTGTTTGACCTCTAGCAATGATTATGTCTGGTTTGACCCTTTCGAGCAGAGAACCAAGATTGAGCATGCTAGAGCCGCTCTAACATCGCTCCAAGAGGCTGAGAAGGCCACACTGAGGCAAATCCCCAGCTTCCGGAAGGCCCGCATCGGCGTTAGCGAGGAAGCAATCCAGACCCTCGGGTTTGCCATTCATCTCCTGCCTAAATAAAGTGTGTACATAAATGCAGGACTTCGTATTATAGGAATATAACCTGGATACGAAAAATGTTTGATGCTAAGTTTCTTGCCAAGGATTTTGTCGGTGGAAAACTGCCGACCAAAGTCGGTGAAATCGCCAAAGTCAAGGAGTTCTTCGGTCAGAAGAATGCCAAAGTCCGCGTTGTCGAACTGTGGGGTTCTTCGGTTCTGGCGAGTCTCCTGTGAATCGCTATCGGTCAACCCTCGTAAATCCTGAGGGCTACCGTCTATCGGCCACCCTGCCTTCCGACGGTGCGCCTCTTTGGCGTCAGCCGGGTGAGACTGCAGAGGCTTGGGCCAACAACCATCCCCATCATTCCAAGCACGGTCCTTGGACCGTCGTTGAAACGGATCGAGCTGCATAATGTTTCGCAAAAAGTATCCCTACGTCGTTGAGCTGCTTCATAGCGGCCATCATCCCTACGTTTCTGATCCCACCTACGACATGTTCGAGGGGATCAAGCAGGAACAGGTTCACGTGATGGCTACCGGCTATGACGATGCCGCTAAGAGAGCATTCCGTGAGTCAAAAGTCCGGTCGTGGAGAACCACGGTTTGGACTGTTCGCCATAAAGAAGCAGGTGAGCATCTGCTTCCGGGCCGGAAGGCCGACCATTATAAATGTGGCCAACGCTGAGATTTGCAGTTATCGAAGTGATAACGTTTCATGTTAGGTCCCGCTCCTGTCTTTCCACAGACGGTGCATACTTGATCAGGAAACCTTCTACCTCGATTTGCTAATCCAATAGCTTCTTTAGCTGCTTCTGACAAAGTTTTATTTTGTTGCGAAGCCAACCAAGTAGGATGATTTCTTCGTTTTTCAGTCATGGACTTACGTGTCTCGAGAGACATTTTAGCTCCGGTTTTTGACTGACTAATCTTTAACTTTGTTTCTTCAGAAAAGATCTGTTTGGCTCTTGCCTTCTTCATCTTTTCTTTGGTTTCCTCTGAGTGTTTCATCCCTGTCATGCCTCTAGATTGTGGTCTGTTTTTAAGGTATGATTCTTTGAGCCAACCATAGAGTCTATTCGATGACCTCTTTCCTTTTGGGCCAATAGTCATCATATAGGCTGCGTATTTAAGACCATGATGGTCTGGATAGATCTTGACTAAAAGCTGATGCGCCACGTAGTGCTGCCTCGCTGATAGATCAATAAGATTGTCCTTACCATTACCGCCGCCTAAGCATCGAGGAAGGACGTGGTGTCTTTCTTTTGGACCAACAACTGGGTGTGATCTAGCTGATTCTATTAGAGCGTCGTAGATTCTTTGATAGTTCATTTATTTCTCTCCTTTTATATTTATGAAAGCAAGTAGTCACTATGTGGCAAGAACGTAAAAAAGCAGTCTATTGTGATATGGATGGAACGCTGGCAAATTGTGAGCACCGTCGCCATCACGTAGAAGTCAACAACTGGCCTGGTTTCTTCGAAGGTATGTGCGATGACGCTATCATCACCCACACCGAAGAGGTCCTGCGCGCTCTGCACGCAGCTGGCTATGCAATCATCATTGGTTCGGCTCGGCCCGACGAGAACAACTATCGTCAGATGACCACTGAGTGGCTGGATCGTCACAACATTCCATATTCGGCAATCTACCTGCGTAAGGGCGGGGACTATCGCAAGGATTCGATCGTCAAGATCGAGCTGCTAGAGCAGATGCTGGAAGACGGCTGGGATATTCAGTTCGCCCTGGATGATCGCGATCAGGTGGTTAAGGCGTTTCGTGAATATGGCCTGCCGGTGCTGCAGGTGAACGAAGGCGACTTCGATAACCGCCAGTCGCGCTACGTGCGTGACAATCAGGGCAAGGAAATGCTGCACATGATGATCGGCCCTTCGGGTGCCGGTAAGTCGACTCTGATCAAGCAGCGCTACCGTCCTGAGGACGTGGTCTCGTCTGACCAAGTCCGTCGTGATCTGTTCGGTTCGCATGACGCTGCTCATGTCCACAATCCTGACAATCTGGCTCTGACGTGGGCTTACACCCACAAGCTGGTTCAGGCTCGGATGGAGTGTGGTCTGTTCACCGTTCTGGACTCGACTGGACTGCGCCGTAAGGACCGCCTGTCGGTTCTGGAACTGGTTCCTCATGGGTATCTGGTCCGCTATGTCGTGGTCGACCGTGACTATGACGAGAAGATCAAGGACCGCGACTGGCGTCCTGTGGCTCTGATCGACAAGCACCATCAGGCCATGAAGTCGGCTCTGAAGGATGTCATGAAGGCGGATGGCTTCGGCCATATCGTCGTGGAAGACACGCGTAAGAAGCGCTGAAACTGGTGGTGATCATAAATAGGTCACCACCTCTTCCAAGGAATCCACAATGCGCCCTATCAAAGCAGTCCTATATGAAGCAGCAGCATCTGGCTCTATCAAAGAGCTAAGGGCTCGTCAGGCAGCTTCTCTGGCAGCACATCACAAGCTCCATGCAGAACTTGAAGCTCAGATTGTTGCGATCAGGAAGAAGCAAGGCACTAAACTCAAGGCTCCGGACTACTCTGGATACCATGAGGCAGGGCGAGACGCTGATCGCCGTCGAGGCTAATAGCCTCTCTTATTATGAGGAAGTGAATGCAGCCGACACATCCGTTTCAGACGGACAAATGGTTATCACCGCATCTCGCGGTGTCAGCCTCTTCCATGTACCGGTCATTTCAAAACGAGACGACACTATTTCTAGAGGAGGTCACTCCCTTCTTGCAAGAGATAAGAGCGCTCTTCCCAACCTTAAAGAGAGAACCGACTGTTCGCGTATGTCACATACGCTGGAACACGGGCATGTTTTACGGGGTCTGGAATCCGCCCGTACTCATGATAGACGCTCGTCTAAAGCTTGCTGAAGCTATTGAGACCCTCATCCATGAATATGTCCACGCCGAACAGTGGGATCGTGGTGACATTGTATTCCATGGCGGAGAGATCTATTGGAAACAATCAATGTTGATCCAAGACGCAGTAGCCCACGCTAGGTCTGAAGACGCTTATAAAGCTCTTCCTTGGGAACAAGAGGCATATGAGCGTGCTGCGATGCTATATCACAAACATTTTGACTACCGCCTATAATAGTTGTGTACCTATTTTCCTGATCTTTGTATTATGAGAATAACTGTAACGGAGATTATATCATGTCCCACGAAATTGAATTCCAAGACGGCAAAGCCCAAATGGCATGGGTTGGTCAGGTTCCTTGGCACGGCCTCGGTACCAAGGTTGATCCGGACCTTACTCCAGATGAGATGATGACCGCAGCTGGTGTTGATTGGTCAGTCCGCAAGGAACCGGCCTTCATTGAACTGGAAGGCAAGCGCATCGACATCGGCCGTTCGGCTCTCGTGCGTGACACGGATGAGCGAGTCCTTGATGTTGTGACCAACGACTGGGAACCGCTGCAGAATGCTCAGGCATTCGAGTTCTTCAACGAGTACATTGTTGCCGGTGACATGGAGATGCACACGGCCGGCAGCCTGAAGGGTGGTCGTATCGTCTGGGCTCTTGCCAAGACCAAGGAATCCTTCAGTCTCTTCAACGGTGACACGGTCGAGAGCTATCTCCTGTTCACCAACCCTCACCAATTCGGCAAGTCGATCGACGTTCGATTCACCAACACTCGAGTGGTCTGCAACAACACGCTGACCCTGTCGCTGAACAGCGCCAGCTCGAACATGGCTCGCATCACTCACCGCAACGAGTTCGACGCGGATGCCGTCAAGGAGACGATGGCTATCTCGAGCCGCAAGCTGTCGGACTACAAGGAGATGGCTGAGTTCCTCGGTTCGAAGCGTTACGACAAGGAAAACATCGTCGAGTACTTCCAGCGTGTGTTCCCCGTCCTGTCCTCGAAGGAGGACGGTGGCAAGAAGGTCCTGTCGAAGAATGCCGGCATCGCCCTCGAACTGCTCGAGCAACAGCCCGGCTTCCAGTATGCACCGGGCACCTTCTGGTCGGCGTTCAATACCGCCACGTTCATGACCAACCACGTTCTCGGCCGTAGCCGTGACAACCGTCTGCAGTCGCTGTGGTACGGTGCAAACAAGAACCTCAACGTGTCGGCTCTGAAGACCGCCGTTGAAATGGCGGAGGCTGTCTGATGAGCTATAAACGCTGCATTGAGACCTTCATAGATTGGAAAAACTCTCCATATCTCGAGAGCTCGGATGTGCAGCTCCTGAGGGAGTTCATTTGTGATGTCTACGAGAAGGATGATCAACAATTCATTGATTCAGTCAACCGCGTCATTGAGAAAGAACCAGCATGACCGACACATATACTCAATGCAAACTCGTCCGTGAGGGATCTACTCAGGTCTCATGGATCCCATCGCGTGGTGCTATCCTTGGCAAGTTCGTCGAGGTGAAACCAGAAAATGATCGATGGGAAGTCACTGAGATCTATGGCACTCAGCCTGAGGCCACGATCCGAGACAACGAGCGCAATCACGTCAATCATCGTAAGGCGACTGACGTCTAACCCATTCGAGCACCAATGGTGCCCGGATATTTGTAACAATGGAGAAGAGACTATGAATAAACTCACAATGCTTGGTGCAGCTATCGCTGTAGCCCTGATGGCTTCGGCTGCTTCGGCTCAAGAAATCGGCCTGTCTGTCGGTTCAGTTGAAGGTCGTGACACTGTCGTGGCCGCCAGCTATTCGCCGGCTGTCACTGGACCTTTCAACACGCAGGTCGAGTTCACCTATGACACGCTGGTTGGCGACAACTCGTTTGATGCTGACCTCGTCGGTGTCAACCTGGTTCGGGCTGTCAGCCTGACTGATCGTCTGTCCGTCTACGGCCTCGGCGGCGTTGGCTATGCGTGGACCAACGTTGAAGACCGTGCCACCTATACGTATGGTGCCGGCGTTTCGTATGATCTGACTGACAACCTGCGTCTCGATGCACGTGTCCGTGAGGTCGAAGCCTTCGACAGCAACACCGATGCCTTTACGGTTTCGACTGTTGGTTTCGTCGCCCGCTTCTAAGACTACATGAGCGGCGGGGTTCTTAACGGGACCTCGCCGACTCTCATATTGGGACTACATTATGTTTGACCATGCACCTACCTACGTAAACCGTAGCCAACACACCTCTATTCGGGTGGAGCAACAGCCTCATGATGCAGCTGATGCTGCTCGATTGCATGGTGAGATGCGTGAAAATGTTCTCAAAGAGATCATTCAACGCATCCCCATCCTCGCAAACACTTTCAAGTGCGAGGTTATGGAGATGCCATCAATGGGTCGTGAGTGTTACCTCATTGTGTTTGATCTAAATGGCCAACGTATTCGCCTTGAGTATGAGCCCGATTATAGTGTTCAGACTCGCGACGATCTGATTATAGGATTGGCTACCAAGATTAGCAATGCTGTCGCTGTTGAAATGCTCATCCCCCTTCTTAATGAATCACCACTAAGGTATGCAAAACTATGATTGGTTCGACACTCTATACGACAGACTCCAAGGGTAAGACCCGTTGGTGGAAGATGGAACAAGATGGTCCGAGGTTCCGTACGGTCTCCGGCCTCCTCGATGGCAAGGCCGTTGAGTCTGAGTGGACCGAGTGCTTCCCAAAGAACGTGGGCCGCGCCAATGCCACCACTGCCGAAGAACAATGCTCGGCTGAGATCCTGAGCCTTTACACCAAGAAGCTGGATCGCAAGTACCACACTGCCGAGGACTTCAAGGCTGCTGGATCTTCTGCCGGCTATAAGTTCCAAGGTCCGATGCTCGCCACCAAGTATGAGAGCTTCCCAGGTGTGTGCTATTCGCAGCCTAAGCTTGATGGGTATCGCTCGACTGCTGATGCCACCGCAGGTCTGTTGAGCCGTCAAGGCAAACCGTGGCGCCATGACCATATTCTGGATGCGCTGGCTCCTGTCTTTGCTGCATTCCCAGGCATCGTGCTAGATGGTGAGCTGTATAACCACGACCTTAAGGATGATTTCAATGAGCTCGGCAGCCTTATCAAGAAGGATAAGAGAACGCCTGAGCAAGATGCCAAGACTCGTGAAGTCGTGCAGTACCACGTCTACGACATTCTCGATGTCGGTGACATGCTGCGAGAGACTCCTCACAAGTTCTTGGTCCGTTCATTCCTCCTAGCCAAAATCAAAGAGCTTGTCGGTGATGGATGCATCAAGTTTGTGTCGACCGAAGAGGTCAGCAATGCCGACCACCTCGACGAACTGTACGCGCAATACATGCTCGACGGCTATGAGGGTCAGATGGTTCGCCTCAACACCCTCTACGAGGGCAACGGTAAGCGATCCAAGGGCCTCATGAAGCGCAAGGAGTTCTTTGATGAGGAATATGAAGTCATCGAAGTCCATGAAGGCAAGGGCAACTGGGCAGGTCACGCAAAGGCTGTGACCTTCAGGATGCCCGATGGCCGAATGACCGAGAACGGTGAACACCCGAAGGCCGGCATCAAGGGAACTAAGGAGTTCGCCAAAGAACTGCTGACCAACTGGAGAAAGTATGAAGGCGTGACTATTCGTTCCTTCATCAAGACCCCGGCTGGGATCCCACGCTTCGGTGTTGCCTATGGATGGCACGAGAGCCTAGAGTTCAGAGGATAAGAACAAGATTAAGGTCAGTTGTGAACACGAAATGGTTCCATCTGCCTATGTACATTATTATACCGGCGAGGTATAAATAAGCTACCAGTGAGAAATCGCTGTACGATATTCGATGAAGCCATCGAGTTGTTGGTAAGACCGGGGTGCGATTCCCCGCGCCTCCACCATAACCACATCATTCCGAGTGGATGGGAGTTCAATCTCCCCTAAAGCTTCAGGGCTGCGGCCTTGAGATCAGACGGACGAAAGTTCTCATAGCTTGGTTCAGGCTGCGCTATGACAGATGACGAAAGTCATGCTGACCTGCTGGTAGGGTGTGGTTATGATGGGGGCGACCAGTTTCGATTACCGCGGCGGAGTGAGTGGAGAATCCGGATGGAAGCACCGGTCAAATGCGCAAACTGCTTAAATGCAAACGATAACGAGGCTACCGTAGCTTACGCCCTAGCGGCCTAAGTGAAATGCGTATGGGTTCCACGTGTAAACAGAACGGGCCCACTAATCTTGCACCGATCATGCAAGATAGGATCAAAGTAAGATCCGCCGTACCACCTAATGATGCATTAAGGTGTGGGGTCAAGAGATTCGCTCTTGATACTCAACTCAATCAACAACAAAAGGAGGTAGGTGTTGTCAAATACAAACACTCTACTTGGAGGCGTTATTTGTGCGTCTCTACTACTTGCTGGATTTTCAGCAAGTCCACAGAGTTCGCAAGAACTCATCATCTCACCCCCTGCTCAGGTGAGTCAACAGACGGTCCCGGTCCCATATGAGCAGGTATTGAGGGAGGAAGCTGAAGCTTCTAGGGAACCAGTCAACACAAGATCAGCCAACAGCGCTGAAATCAACTGTCTAGCTCGAAACATCTACTACGAGGCCCGCGGTGAGGGAGTCGATGGCATGCGTGCTGTTGCTCACGTTACTATGAACCGCATGCGCAATGGACAGTTTCGTAACACAATCTGCGGCGTGGTCCATCAGCCATCCCAGTTTTCTTGGGTGAGGCAAGGATACGCATCGCCTCGCGGTCCTCTATGGGCTCAAGCACAAGAAATAGCCGAGCGTGTATATACCGGAGAAGATGCATCGGACAATACACACGGCGCCACCTATTTCCACGCATTCAGGGCTCGTCCTAGCTGGGCAAATAGGTTCAGACGCACAACTACGATCGGAGGCCACGCTTTCTATCGCACTTAAGGATACTAGTATATGTCATTGATTAAGCCTGAGAAAATGGTCGATACGACTCAGTTCTTGCAAGAGGTTGACCAGTTCAGCCGTACCACTTCATGTGGTTACATGGACGCAGTCATCCACATTGCAGGACTTAAGGGCATTGAAATTGAGACGGCTGCTGCGATGATCAAGACCAGCACCAAAGCCAAAGCCTTCTTGCAAGAGAGCGCCGAGGATCTCAACTACATGACGAAAACATCGAGGTTGCCAGTCTAATCGATGAACTCGTTTGATGCTTACGTGATGTACATAGCACTGAAGAGACACTTTTCCTCTTCTTATGACTATGTCAAATATAACGGAAAGGTAAATGTTTCGGTTGCATCTCTCGAGAAGAGACGAGACAAATACTCTTTCACCAAGCTGGCTAAACAGCCAGATCCATTCGGACTAGCAGTCGCCAACCTATTCGAGGACACCTCTAAGTGGGTTGGCGACTTGTTCGATGATGAATCGCAGCGTGTCTACACATCCATGAAGAAGAGGCGAGAGACTCTCTCGTATACCTTCAAGGATCAGCTGCTGTCACTAGACAACTTCAAGGACTCATTCACTGTCGTAGACGGTCAACACCCACCTCTGCTCAAGGCTTATTTGCGTGGTAAGATTGGACCAGAGACAATGATCATCCTCAACAGTCTCGGTGGCTTCTTTGACTCTTGGGATGCCAAGATCACTGAGACGTATCAATGGCCAGAGGTCAGGTTCAAGCTGAATAAGCTCGCACAGTTCTTTGATTTCGATCGTGCCAAGTACAAGAAGATCTTCAAATCAGTCATCGACGAAATGTCCGATTGATTACGAAGACCTAACGGGTCATGCCACCACAAACTCATATATAGATGGTAGCTTCGGTTACACATCCAAACATACATCGAACACATTCATACGGAGAATACAATGTCTTTTGCAGATCTACGCAAACAAAGAGCAAACGCCCTGTCGGACCTGACCAGTGAACTGGCAAAGGTCAATCAGAAGGGTGGCGGTAAAGGATCAGAGGATACACGCTTCTGGACGCCGACCATCGATAAGGAAGGTAATGGCATGGCCATCATCCGCTTCCTCCCCTCCCCAGAAAATGAGACTGTTCCATTCGTTCGCGTCTGGGATCACGGTTTCCAAGGACCAGGTGGCTGGTACATTGAGAAGTCTCGTACGACTATCGGCGAGGATGACCCCGTGTCCGAATACAACTCGGCGCTGTGGGCAACCGGCAATGAGGACGACAAGAAGATTGCCTCGAGCCAGAAGCGCCGTCTAAAGTTCATCTCGAACATTTACGTGGTGAATGACCCCGGCAACGCTGCCAACAATGGCAAGGTCTTCCTCTACAGCTACGGCAAGAAGATCTTTGACAAGCTGAACGACCTGATGAACCCATCGTTCGCCGATGAGACTGCCATCAACCCATTCGACCTGTGGGAAGGCGCCAACTTCCGCCTGCGTATCCGCAAGTTCGAAGGCTATCGGAACTACGACAAGTCCGAGTTCGACAAGCCATCGGCTATTCTGCCATCCGATGACGAACTCGAAGCCATCTGGAAGTCCGAGTATCCTCTGCAGGCGTTCATCGCACCGTCTGAGTTCAAGAGCTATGCTGAACTCAAGGCTCGTCTTGAGAAGGTCCTCGGTTCGGCTACGCCTGTTAGCGCTGAGAAGCGTGAGGCGGTTGCTGAGTCTTATGCCGCTGCTCCAAACTTTAAGGAGCGTGCAGCTGAGTCTGCGCCAGCGGCCATGGCCGATGACGATGATGACGATCTAGCATTCTTTGCACGTCTCAAGGAAGAAAGCTAACCCACCTACGTCGTGGGTCGAGGCTTAAGCCTCACTCGAGAGGGTCCCTTCGGGGACCCTTTTTAGTATGTACTTAATATTATGCTGTCGTATTATGGTGGATAGGAGAATAGATCATGACCAACTGGAAACCTATTGAAGAAGTTGACTTCGACAACCCGATTTGGGTTCTTAAGTATGACATCTTCTTTGCACCAGGTAGTGGTGTCTTCTGCACGGCAGATACTCCCGGAGCACGCAAGTTCACCGACTGCCATGGTTGGTACGATGATGAGGATGAGGCTATTGAGGTGCGCAACCACTTCAGCAATCCTGACCACTACACCATCGAGAAAGTCTACAAGCGGGTGCTTCTGCGCAACAAGCCGGACCCGTACAGTTGCGCCATGTGCAACGGCATTCCGCCGTATCCTGGTTCGCCCTGCGGCATTCAAACCTGCCCATACAAGAAAGCTTAAGACATGTTAACTGTGCAATGGACTGACGGACCGATCAGCGGTTCGACGCCTGAGATTCTGCGTAAGCGGCTCGGCGTAGATGAGATCATGTCTCAAGACCTCAAGGCCATTCGGTCGGCCAACAAGCGTGGAGTGCCGATCTACGGTGACATCTGCCCGTGCGGCCAAGACATTCACGGTGGCAACTATCTCGAACTCGATGAGAACTTCGAGCGACTCGAAGAGAGAATGTATCAGCGGTCTATGGATATCTGATAATGTCTCATATCATGGTTATCATGGCTATCAAGAGAAATAACCATAATCCATCGGTAGGCGGTTATTCTCCTAACGATAAAGACCGGCCACGAGATCAAACACCCAACTACGGTAAACTTCGATATCAAGGAACTGTAGATGAGAAATTCACAATGTTAGAGCGTGATCTTGTAGCGCTCGAGCGTCGTGTTTTTCGTTGTACTTAATATCCATACATCGTATTATGACAATATGAATAGCAACAAATATACCCTCGACGAACTGCATCAGTCGGATGCTTATGCCGACTTCATCCTGGATCATCCTGATGACCGTCCAATCTGCAACGGGGACATGCTCCTCGAAGCAATGGAGGATGGTTATCTGTTCGATGAGTTTCTCGCCTCGATTGGATATGAAGAATGAGCTTTATTAGTGAAATGCCTGACGACCCGAAGGCAGCCGTGCAGTATTTGGACAACGCATTCCAAGCCGCCTGCCTGCAAGGCGACATGGACTTT
>Ga0181351_1000281_pt1 | contig 14200 bp, 24 predicted proteins | sample Su13VDMM15SD_FD_170485 | JGI IMG/M metagenome (GOLD analysis project Ga0181351, IMG submission 170485) | Freshwater viral communities from Lake Michigan, USA - Su13.VD.MM15.S.D | ecosystem: Environmental > Aquatic > Freshwater > Lake | place: USA: Michigan | collected 2013-07-16 | reverse complement strand
GAATACCGCCGGTACCATACGCGGTGCCGTCAGCCCGAACGCAGCGAGTAAAGTCGTAGGTGCCACCTTCTGCGAAATCCGTAGGCTGGTTCTGCGCAACGAGTTCCGCGAATTGCGCCAGCGACTCTTCAGAGAATGATCCTTTCATGGGTACTTCTGGCTCTATGACTGGGTTTTACCCTTCGCGGGAGTTTCAACTTTTTTAGCAGGAAGGAACTCGAAGTAAACGTCCTGCATTCTCTCTTGCAGGCCTTTGCTTGGTTCGGGTTTGTTGTCTTTATTCTCAGGCATGTCAGTCAATCTCCACGATAAGGTTTTTGCCCTCTTTGGTCACTTTGCGAATAGTTTGCTCAGTGCCGCGAGGGAGGATGGCCTCGTTCTCCTCTTTAATTTCAGAGTGCATGTTAATGGGCGTCATACTCTTACTTCGGGCTACAAATATAATATTGGGGACGTTGCGGTTTGTAAAGTGCTCAGCTTGCCTTCTTTCGGCAGAGTACGACCCGTACCCTGGGTCTTTCATTCTGGTTCCCGGTTGAGCATTTTCTAATGCTTTGTACAACTGCTCTGTTTGCCCGGGCCGCACTTGCACTCCCCGATAGAAAGCATTGCCACCCTCATTCTTGGGTAGTTTTGCAAGAACCACATCAAACTCCTTTGTAAATCGCGACGATGTTTCCTTGTCCGGGCAGGTGGAGGGGAACCTGAGACAACTGTTCATGTTATCGTAGGAACGAGCACTCTGACCCATTGTTTCCTTGGTGTAATCGGCAATGACTTTCTTATCTTTAGCACTCAAGTTAGCAGCTAGTTGACCCTCGTTTCTTCTTTTCTGCGCTGCCTCGAAGTTTGCTTCCTCTTTAGCTTTGTCTTCCGCATTTTTCTTGAGCTGTGCCGCAGCGGCCTTTCCCTCGGGTGCGTCTTTGGCCTTTTCTGCTGCTGCCTTTATTTTTTCGGTCAATTTCATGGCTCCGGCCATGTCCCCCTTTTGCACTAGCTCCTGCTGTTTTTGCATCAGTTTGGAGTAGGTTTCTTTAGGGTTTTGAGTGGTTTTGGGTGCTTTAGCAACCTTGACGGCTTTCTCTTTTTGTGCTGCCTTGGGTGCCTTTTCCTCGATTTTTTTCGCCCCCTCGGTCCCTTTGCGACACTTTCCGTTGGTCCCGTAAGCTGTACCGTCCGGTCTCACACACCGAGTAAAGTCGTATGTGCCACCCTCTGAGAACTCCACGGGTTGTGCTTGAGCAGCCAAAACTGCAAATTTCCGTAGTGCTTCCTCAGAGAATGATCCTTTCATGAGCGTCACGGATTTTGTAATAAGGTTATACCCCCTCTTTCCCCGTCACCCACTCCTTCAACTCCGCCAGATACCCCCTCAACATCGCTGCCTTCTGCAGGTGCCACACATTGCCGGTCCTGAAGTATTCTATGTTGTGCTCATCGATCGCCTTCAGTATCTGGGCTATCGGGCCATTCCAAGGTTCCCGAGTTGGGTTATTCCACGTTCTCTTTTCCGTCATTATTTTTTGAAATTCTTGTCTATTTCTTGTAGCCACCGGGTCGAGGCCGGATTCGGGGCTAAAGCAAGTTGGCTCTCAAACATTCTCCCTATGACTCTCTTCTCTTCTCCCGAAGACGCGTGATACAGTGCGCGAGCAGCCAAGGCGCGACGCGGGTTAAACTCGTCGACAGTTAAGAGTTTTTGAACTTTTTGCAAGTTGGTCACAGTTTCCCCCCTGCGTTGTTAATGGCGGTGTTTACGGTTGAATCAACCCACTTGTACAAGCCTTCGTCGTAAGCTTTAAGTGCCGTAGGATTAAAGGAGTATGCACTAAATGACTCTGCAAACAGTTCATCGGAATTTAACTTAGCGTACTCGCTAGGGTATCTCACATTTAAGGGTCGGTTTGGACTCCCTGCTCGGAAATACATCTGGTGCCCCATCTCGTGAGTGTAAGTTGCAAAGACTCCTTCGTTCCTGCTTGTAATCCCCATTCCCCCCGCAAAGGTGTCAAGTTCAACTTTTGTTTTCTCTCTGCCCTCTAGCCGGTTCAAATTCAACCGTGCCTCGAGGATTTTGCCCCAGTTTTCTTGGTTGACTTTCGGGTCAGCCCGGCGGGATTTATCAAAAGGGCGGTTGAGATTGGCGGGGTCGTCGGTTATCTTAATAATCCGGCTGTGTGAGTTCGTAGACCCATCCACCCCGTATGCGGCTAAAGAAAAAGAGGAGAGGCGCCTAGGCAAGTCCTTTAAGAAATCTTTGTCATCTCGCATTTGTTTTCGAACGTGCTTCAGCATATCCTGCTGAACAGTGTAAGCTTTTCGCCCTAAAGCGTCATTCGACTGTTTTTCTTTCTCTGCTTTCGGCTTAAGTGCGGCCTCTAACTTTTTGTTTTGTTTTATGCGATCTTCGGAAGACTTGATTCGGTCAAAAATTTCCGGTGGCACCCCCGCCTTCTTCAAGAAATCAACGTATTCTCGGCTAACGGACCAAGGAACATCTTTTTCGTTTAATTCACGAATACCGGCAGCACCCACTCGCTCGGCTATGGTTTCCATCGACTGGGTTATGATAACTGCTTGTCCGTCTCTCAAAATAAAATCCTGTATTTTTCGAAAGTTTTCGCCAGCCTCCCCGTCGAGCTTGGCCGCGTCATTAAGCATATTGCAAATATCCTCCCCCGTGAAGCTGGTCTCGGGTAGGGCGTATGAACTCTCTTTGAAGTGGGCTAAAAGACTCTTGTCGGTATCTTCACGCGGCCCCACTTTATTTCCGAGGCGGCATGTCCCCCCAGTCCCATAAAAGGTGCCGTCGGGCCTCTCACACCGGGTGAAGGAGAACACGCCGGCAACGCCTAGGACACTGACGCAACTTTCTACGGACTTCTTAGAAAGGCTCCCAAGCATTACAGCGGCTACTCAACTACCCGGTTTTACCCTTTGCTGGCCACAATTCCCCAGCCGCTTCCGTCACCTTCGACGGTCCAGCGTGCCTTCAACAAGTTCTTGCTGTACTTGAGGCGGTTGCCATTGGTTGAGAGGTATGTTCCGGTGGCGTGGTCTATCTCTCCCCAGGGATCGTGCACAATATACTTATCACCCTCTTTCCCATTCACAATAATCCAGTGCCCGCCACCAGAAGGTGCTGAGCTCGGGCCGTGGTGAAGAATGCCTACTGGAACCGGCACACCTTGGGAAAGCAGGGAGTCGAGCGTAGAGAACGAAAGGTTAGTCGCAAACCGCGCATTGACGCCGAAGTGCTTGAGCGTTTGAATCTGCACGGACGCATCGGTGCTGTCGCCGATCGAGAAGACATACTTGACATAGTCATCGTCGCCTTTGATTGAGGTTGGTTTCAGATACTTGCAGAGCATCGCACACGACGAACTGAAACATGTTCGACCGGCGTCACGATAGTTGTCACGCTGAGAGAAATAAGGCACGTTTAGTACCGCGCCGACAGCAGGTTGAGCCCGGTGAAGGCGCACCCAGTTTGCCTCGTCCGTCAGCAAGGACGGGTCAAGTGCTTTGATCTTCGCGTAGAGATCGTCGTATGCTGCCCGGTGCTTCGGGTTCGCCGGGTCTGCAAACTGGGCAAAGTCGAAGAATTTCTTCTGGTCGAAGGCTGGCATGGGGTTACTTCAGAAAGGGGAGTTTTTTAATGAGGTCGACCACTGGTTTAATAGTTTTAAGGAGGGCCTCGACGCGACCGATAGCGAGAATCAACAGATCGAGCTTCTTCTCAAGTTTGTCAACACGTGTTAAGATGGGGTCTAGTCCTTGCTCAAGCTCTTGTTTAATGTAGGTGCCGGGGTCGGGGATGCTGCCGCCCAAGGACGAAGCGAATTTAGTTAGGTCCATGTTCAGGGTTTAGGTTGAGTTTGGGGGATGCACTTTGGTTTCTTTTGCTTCTGCTGCTGTTGAACTTGAGCAGGCTGTTGCGTGGCGCCGACGGAGGATGGCTGCGCAGGATTAGGTGGTTGCGGGGGAGGCTTTGGTCCGGGCGGTTTTTTCGGGGGGCAGGGTTGAGCCGGGATGTCGCCCGGTTCGGCGAACAGCATCGCTGAGACGACGTTGAGAGACTCTTTTGAGAAACCGGGAACTCTGAGAGCTTCCCCGTAGCTGGCCGATATCCCGTGTTTTACCCCGAAAATGGCCGCGTGCCATAGAGCAACTGCGTCACTTTCCTCGCTAAAGTTGTAGGCGTGGTCTAAGCCCTCTTCAGACTGGTTAGACGGTACCATTTTTCCGTTACTCTTTTTAGCATATTGGTTCATTCCCGGTGGTCCGTCGACTTCTTCCCCGTTTTTTGTTGTCTTTGGCCTTGAGAAACCCATTTTAACATATGTATCCATCCTGCTTTGCCCCCTGCCATCCTCAGTCCAAGCCGCCGTGCTTACTACCGCCCCTTCCGGAAGAGCCTTCACCAGGGCTTCGTACGTGCGGCGGACTGTGTTAGCCACCTGTATTTGCTCTCTCCGGTCTGTAACAGACCCCGCGTCATACTTTTCATTGACTTGGAAGTTGAAGTTTTTTCTTCCGAAGGTTGTCGACACGTTGTGACCCGAGTTGGTTTTAACCTCCGTTCGAATATAGCCCATGGACGTTACCGTGACCTTAGTTCCGGCAGGTACGTTTGCAACCACCCCCTCAAGGATTTTTTCGTTGGCTTTGAACTTATCCAACTCCTTGTTAAGCCGATTCAAATCGTGGTCAATGATCTCAACGTCGTCTGGATACTTTTTCTTGACTTCCTCGAAATACTTTATTCGGCCTTCGAGTTTTTTTCTGGCCTCTCCCCCCGTAATTCGGTCGGTGCTTCCTACGAGTTCCCCTCCGAGTCGGGGTTTAAGGGGGGTCTCGTTTTTTTCGGGGGGATTCTCAATCTCCTTGGCCTCTTGCGTCCCTTTCCGGCACAGTCCGTTTGTTCCATAGGCGGTACCGTCGGGGCGAACGCACCGGACAAAATCCCAAATGGCCTGGGCCTCCTCATTGAAACTTCCGGGGGTCATCCTAACATCCTCAAACCTTGAACGTCTTTGCTGCTTCCCCCTTGAGGGTTTCCCGGCCCTTTTGGCAGAGCAGGGCCAGATAGAATTTCAGCGTCACTGTTAACTTTGAGCTTGCCCGTATCCCCGGGTTGTTTCCCGCGTTTGGACTCTATATCAGACACTGCATCGGTGTTCCGCTCAAACCAGGGATCGGTTTTATAGTTTTGCTTGTTTTCTGAGATACCCCGGCCCGTCTCAAAGTTTTTTGCCCAGTCGAGCTCCCCGTAGAGCATCTCTGTCACTTGGTTAGCAACCTCCTCGGAGTAACCCATCGATATTAGTCGTTCAGCGTGATCCGCAGTCTTACCTCTCTTACCGCCTTTGGACTTCCCTGCAATGCTCAAGGCTATAGCTATGGCCTGCTTAGGGTTTGTCACTACTTTCCCTTCTTTGCCTTTTTTGCCCACGCCCGAATGCAATGCCTTTGGGTCCCGGTGTTTCCACCGATGCATAGTTTGCCCGACAACGTCTTTGTGGGCGGAGGCGGAGTGCCCCTCAGGGAGTTTGGCCATCGTTCTCGTCAGAAGGGTCGGGTTTTGGGGAAGTTCGGTTTCTACCGCCCGCACTTTGCGAAGGTTGAACAAAATAAGCTAAGAAAGTCGTGACCATGCCGGAGGCGATCGCGTACCCCTGGTTCCAGGCGGCATCGCAGGCTTTCCCTCTTAGCTCGCAGGTTACAACGCCTGACGCCGAAAGAAGGATTGAATAGGCGTAACCCAACGCAAGTCCCTTCGTGATGAACTCGTCCATCCTTCTTTTCTGGGGCTGTGAAGGGGCCATCAAACAACCGCAACTAATCGGTTTTACCCTCAAGCTCTTCGATGTAATCCCGAAGCTGTGTAACTTGGTGAGCCAACCTTGTAAGGGTATCCAATGCTTCAGCGAGAAAGTCTTCAAGTTCCTCGCGGGTAAGCCCCCCCAACTTTTGCTTCACTCTTATGAGTTGAAACTCCTTCTCCATCGGAAAAGGCGTAAGCTCAAATTTCCTCTCGAAATCCATGGGCTATGCTCTGCAACTCGTAGAACTTTTCGGCACACCATTCGCGCTCTTCGTCGCTTATGGGAGATTCTTCCACATACTTAATCATCATAGCCATTTCCGGGTCAGAAAGAGACCGAATCCCGGCCACTAACTCGGGTGACAGCAAAGTTGCTTTGTGCTCTTCGAAGTTGTAAACAAACTCGGGCGTCACCCAATCTTCTGGAGAACTGTCGTACGAAACATGGTAGTTGTTTGCTGACATCTCGCAGTGCAAGACCTTGAGTTCGTCTATCCCTAGCAGGGCCGCTATCTCACCGTAAGTTTTTCCTTCCGCCACCAGCTCCGAGATCTGGTTTCTGTAGTTTGCGATCCAGCGGGGGGTCCTAACCATGCGGGAGTAGTCGCGCAAGGCGTGTCTAATGTAGCCTCGGGCCGTATTCCAAGCATAGGTGCTGTACTTCACATTCATGTCTGAGCGGTAGCGGGTGGCTGCCACGCAAAGAGCGAAATTTGCAATAGACTCGAGATCGTCTTTTGTTAGAGACCCGGTGTGGCCTCCGGTTAAAGACTTCGCACCATAAGCCAACCTGCCCGCGATCCACTTATGCTCTTCGACGAGTTTTTGCTGCTCTTTAGTTAGTTCCGGGTAACGCTTGAAACGACGTTTCGCCACTTTAGGACTCACAGGCGGCGCATTCGCCGTAGTTTTTTTCGGTCTCTTGGTTTTTGTTGCTGAGGGCATCTAAGTTAGTTCCTTTTGAGCGGTGCTCTATGTAATCATTATAGCCGCCGATGTGCTGTTTGTAAAGCCACAACTGGGGGACTGTTGTCCACTCCGACTTCCAATAACCTTTCTCAATGGCCTCATCCTTGGTTATTTCCCAATAGATAATCATGTCTTCTTTGAGTGCTTCTTTAAGCTTGGTGCACCACGGGCAATCCTCGCGAGTGACAATGAGTGCAGGCAACGTCAATTTCGTCAACAGCGAACTGGACTTTAGATAGTAGAGAGATTTCAAACCATTCTTCCAGGCAGATAGATGAAGACGCATAAGGTAAGCGGGATCTGCTTCAGGGTCAACGAAAAGGTTCAGTGATTGGCCTTGGCAGATGAAGGGTTGGCGATCTACCGCTTGTTTGACGAGCTCAAACTGGTCGATTTCGCGTGCTGTCTTGAACACCTCTTTCTCGTGAGGAGTCAAACAGTTCAGATCTTGCACACTTCCTTTGGACTCCAAGATTTTGTCCCAAACAGACTCATCAATGCCTCGTTCCGCAAACAGCTTTTCAAGAGAGGGGTTTTTTCGAACGTAGGTGCCTTTGGCTTGTTTGGCGATGAAGTAGTTGCGGTCTTGCGGTTCGATGCCTTGGGAGAAGGCCCCGGAGATGACAGAGTTTGTACGAGTAGGAGCCACAGCAGTGAGGTGAGTGTGACGCACACCAGAACCAATACACCACTCAGGCTCACCGAAACGTTGCGCCAACTCCCGACTTGCTTTTTTGGCTTCGTCTTGAATAAACTTGTGGCACTCAATGTTGAGGGATCGGGCACCGGCGCTGGCGAAGGGTAAACCACGGGCTTGATACAATGCGTGTAACCCCATCGTACCGAGTCCGAGGGCTCTGCTTTTTTTAGCAAATCGAACAGCGCGACCCATGCCAACAACTCCGTCTGCTTTGCGAATGAACTCAGAAACTACCGCGTCAAGAAGGTGGATTGCCAATTCAGGTGCGGAACGACCAGTTATGGGTGATCTCCAGTCTTTCCATTCGTCATAGCGCAGCAGGTTCATTGAGGATAGGACACAGACGAACGTGTGGTTTTCATCGGTGTGTAGGAAGATTTCCGAGCAGAGATTGGACGTCTTGACAGTGAGGCCGCGATCTTTGTAGCACTCGGGGTTTTGAGCGTTGGCGTTGTCAATGAACACAAGGTAGGGGGAACCGCAAAGCATCCGAGACTTTAGAACTTCTCCGAACAACTCTTGTTTTTGACGGTCTCCCGCAATCATTGACTCGATCCACTCGTCAGTGATAGTCAAGGCAACGTTGCTGTCGATGAACTTGCGGGGGTCACCTTTGCTGTGGTCTTTCGACCGAAGCAACTCAGGGACGTCAGGGTGGTCGATGGGAAGATAGATGGCGAATGACCCACGACGCACACCGCCTTGGGATACTACGGATGCCGCCAGGTCGTATTGCTGTGCCCAAGGGACGATGCCAGTGGATTTGCCACCCCCTGAAATAGGTGCGCCAGATGGGCGAACATCGCCGAAGTAAACACCAACGCCACCGCCATTCTTGCTTAGCTGAGCAACTTCCTTCAGATGACTGTAGATGCTACCAACAGAATCACCGATATGTACTGAATAGCAACTAATTGGGAGAGCGCGAGAGGTGCCGAAGTTAGCAGCAACAGGGCTAGCAAGGCCAATCCAGCCATTCCACAAGCAATCAAACAGATCCGGATAAAGCGTCGGGTCGTCATTGATCGTTGCTGCTGCCTTTGCCACTCTCTCAAACATCTTGCGCGGCGTCTCGCCAACCTGGAGATAACCCCCGGCAAGCGTGTGAAGACCTTCCTCGGACAGCCACTTTGGCGCAATTTCGGCATTGGTCATACGAGTGAGAGGTCGAGGGTTTTGAGGTTAACCCCGGAGAAGTCCTGGGTCGGTTTAGCGACATAGTTGCTGCCGTCTTTGGATTGAGCGAAGAAGTCGGTGCTGGTGAGTCCGGCGGCTAAAGGATTAAACCAACGTTTAATTCGGTCGGCGCGTTCGTGCTTGTAGATGTATTTGGGTCGAAGTCCGAGTTTCTCAAGACGGTCGTTTGCTCGATAACAAATGAACGCACGGAGGTCTTCTTGAGCGACGGTGTCAAGGGAGATTTTCTTGATAAAAGCAAACTCGTTCTCGATCACTGCGTCGAACCCGGCATAGATCGCCTCTGCTTCTTCATGCGTCAGTGGGTCTTCTTTGACCAACTCTTTGAAGAGGGCGATGCCAACGTCGGAGTGTTGTTGCTCGTCATTAATTGACCAGCTAATCAACTGTGCCAAACCCTTAAAGCGGCCCGTTAAATTCAGTGACAGAAGCACGGAGAATGAGCTAAATAAGGAAACACCTTCGCCTGCACCACTGAAAATGGCAAGAGATTCCTTAATGCCTTTCTCATTAAGGAAATAACTGATTTTAGCTTGGGCAGTGGGATCCCCGAGGAATGCCTCAAACTCATTGATGCCAAGAGTATCTGAAAGAAGATTGTATGCCTCTGCGTGCACGATCTCCGATAGAGAGAACATGCGGGCAACCGCAGCAACTTCGTGCTTAGGAAACCAAGTGGGAATGTTCGACCAATAGTCGCTCACATGGCACTCAAGTTGGGTGAACCCTCTGAGAATACCCCCGACCACCTCTCGCTCTTGCGGAGTGGAGTTGTGCCAGTCGCGGACATCACTCTCTAGCGATGCTTCTTGCGGACGCCACACTGAGGCAAGTGCTTTCTGGTAGTGTTCGAAGAAGAACGGATATTCAAAACCATCGGGCGTCTTATACGCCTGCCTGTATTCTCTGATGCTTGACATTTGCTCTCTCAATTCGTTTGGCTTCGCGCAAGGCGAGATATTGTTTACGCACGGGTTCGTGCTTTGCTTCGTCCCACCAATCTGGTTTTTTCGAGTAACGCCACTCCGCGTACCCCTTGTAACCGTTGATGTAGTTGCGGTAGGCAGTGACCGGGTCTCCAGGAACTTTGAACTCCTCTGGCATTGCCATGACGAAAGGGGTGTGGTCTTTGGAGTTATCTTTGTTGTGGTTTTTGTACACAAGACTCCGAATTTGATTCAAGCCGTGCAAAGTTCCGTGATATTTGTTGTATCTTTGCCAGTACTCGTCAGCCATGCCAAAAGCATGCTCTAGCAACCAGTGAACATTCGCGGGACTTTCGTAAAGCCATTTTGCACAAGGGTGGTGGGCAAAGCCTTTGATACCGTAAAACAGTTTTTCTGATTCTAGCAAGTTGAACTGTCCACTAGCCCCGGGTTTTTCAATTTTGACACCTAAAGTGTTGTAGGCCCAAGGCGTAAGCAGCTGTAGACTCTCGGTCGGCATTTTGACAATGAGTTTGTCGGGTAAGTCGCGAGCGGCAAGGAAGGGGTCGTTTTGGACAGCAAAAATGTTCACGGTTGTTTTGAACAGGTAAATTTAGTATAGCGTGGCCTTGGGGCAGAGTAAAGGGGGGTTACCCCTCCATGGCAGCGTATCTGCGGAGACGCTCGTTTTCTTTTTGAGCCATGGCCAGGTACTGGTTCTGCAGAGCTTGTAGCTCAGCAACTTGTTTCTCTTGCTGCTTTTGAGCCATGTACCCGATAAACCAAAGAAGGGCACCGCCACCGACAAAGATGCCGAGGGCGGAACCTGCGAAGACAATCAAGAATGTCATTTGTTGTATTTTTTATAGTTAGGGTATTTGGCCAGAAAAGCCCTCAGATCGGGTGCTTTTTCGGCGTCGGCGACGAATCGGGTCCGGTCTTCATCCGCGATTGGTTGGATGAGAAGGGCCAGCATCCTGCTTGTGTTTGGGTCGTAGAGTTTCATTAGATTTCAGACTTTTCAGCGGCGATTATGCGACCCCGGTTAAGAACAACCCAGTAGTCGTCTTCCCCAGGTCTAGGGATTTGGTAGGCGTGAATGCCCAAGGCGGCAGCAGCTTCCCCCCGGTCATTGAACGGGCGTCCTGTCTTGGACTCTGCTTCGTCCAAAATGTTTCTTCTCCAAGCCCTATAAGCGTCCTCTTGTTCTTGCGGGGACCCCGAGAATCTAACCACGTTGGCATCGTTGCGAAAGGCAAAAGCGGTTACACGCTCTTCGTCTTCCTTTTTGTCCAGTCTAGCATACCCCTTAGCAACATCTATTGCTTCCTTTTTCCTTTCGGGAGAAGCAGAGTTGGGAGCAACGGCGTAAGAACCGTTCCCACCTATGCCTTTTCCCGGAAAGTGAACTCCACCATCAGGGCCAAGACCTTTGAACTGGTCTGCATACTCAATATTGGTGACGCCGCGAAATAAGATTAGGTTCTCCCCGTTTGGCTGCTTTAACACATCTGTTCTTTTTTCCAGGTCGGATCTACTCCCGACTAGCTCTGGCTTGGCATTGAATCCCTGCTTGGAGTAGATTTCTTCTAGAGAGAGAGTAGTCGGGCGTCCAGACTCAGCATCACTCACTCTTCGATTGGCATCTTCAAGTAGGTATTTAATCTCGAATAGACGTGCCCTTTGTGCCGAAGTTGTTTTATCAAGTTTGCTAATCTCCTCTTTCTCCTTTTGGAGTTTATCAAGACTCGCTCGGGCATCTTTCAGGTCTTCCTCAGCAGAAGGTTTGGGGAGAGGTTTTGAACTTCCGGGTGCACTGTCATACGTGGGGCTGGTCGTTGACTTTGTGGCTTCTTTGGCACCAACTTCGATGCCTTTTCTGCATTTTCCTGAAGCACCATAAAAAGTGCCGTCTGCTCTCTCGCAACGAGCAAAGTCAAAATAACCCCCATCGGCAGTTTGGCTAAACACATTTTCTAGCCACCGAATATGTTCACCCATAAGAGCAGACTTTGTTAAGCTCTTTTACCCTTTAGGGCTATTTGCCTTGACCTCTGTAACGTTTCAGGCGGCCACGAGTGGGCGTTGCTGCGAGGTTAGTTCGCTTGCTTCTTCCCTGCGCAGACTTCTTGGGAATCGACTTGATCGTGGTGTTGCTGTTGGTGGATGCTTTCGCCATAAGGTTCTAAGATTTTGTTTGCGTGATCGAGGAGAGCTTTTTGAATCTCTTCAGAAAAAATTGCCTCACGCTCGGTGGTTTCGTACCAATAATCGAGCCAGTCAGAGCAAAGCGTGCCATCGCCAGCCGAAAAAAGGAGACCTTCTTCGATTTTCATGACCGTAAGATCCTTAAGACATTGGGGGTCGGGCCACCAGAACTGTTCTGGGCCAGCTGGGGTGGTTTCCTCAGTCATAGGTCAAGAGGCGGTAGAGGAGGTAAGCAGTGCCAAAAAGAAGCATGGCAACCATAAAGTTGACGCTATGTACGGGTTCTGTCACCAGATTCCAGGGATGATTTGTCCGGTGAGGGCGTAGGCTCCGAGGGCAGCGATGACGCCAAGCATTGCGAGTCGCCCATTCAGTTTTTCAGCTCTTTCGTTGTGTGGCATGGTGTAGGTAGGGTCAAGGTAAGTGGGGGGCTCTTTGGCAAAGAGGTTGTTTTGTCCTTGCTCGTTTTGGGTCACAGTCATTGTTTACTCATAACTAAGACCTATTGTAGCAATCCCGTTAGGAAGTAAACCTTAGGGCATCAGAAAGGTGCGCTCAAGGTTGAGGCGCTCTAGCTGCTTTTTTGCGGCTTTCTTCTCTTTGCGTTTTCTCAGCCAAAGCCGAAAGAATGACAACTCTGCCGGGGCGTAGAGTTCTGGGTGCTTTAGGGCACTCTCGACTAGTTTCTTTTTGCTACTCATCGCTTCACTTCCTGCATGTTCACTTCAACGGGGTTGAAGTAGTCGATGAACATTTGAGCACCTAGTTTCGTGTCTATTGACCCGCAGGTGAAGCAGTCGATAGCTACGCACTCTTTCTCAGGGAAGCTGTGAAGAGAGATATGCGATTCAGCTAACGTGAAGACAGTTGATACCCCTTGAGGTTGAAATTTGTAGGAGAAACGGTTAAGAACCGTGGCCCCCATAGCTTCGGCAACAAGATCAAACAAAGTCTGTATGCCTTCCAGGTCATCTAGAAGGTCAAACTTCACCCCATAGAGTGCGAGTAAAATGTGTGTTCCCAAGTCATTCAAGCCCCTTCTCGAGTACAGATTTTACCCTATCTCTCAGCTCAACGATCGTCGCTTTGCCAACGTGATGACCTAGATAGTCCCCCTTCTTGGAGAGCATCATGTAGACCGGGAGGTCCACCGTATAGTCTGGATTCAACGCGTACTTCTCTAAAAGTTTCGCAATCAGGGCGTAAGTGTTCGGTTTCGCTGTGTCGCCAGGCTGAGTGATCTCGTCCAGACTAACTTCCTGATACCTTACCTCCGGGAAACTATCGAAAGTGGCGCGATCGTGGCGCGACATGTGTTTGCAAATGTCGCAATCGTGGTCGTAGACTTTGGTTACTATGATGTCTATCATTATTTACTCGCTAAGGTGTTTTTGCGTTTGATGTCACCGCACTTTTCGCATTGGAGGTTGTAGAAAGCGCCTAAGACGTGGTTGTACTCGTCTGTGATGCCCCCCCTGTGAAGAACCACCCACTTGTGTTCGCAGTACGCTCTCCCATGGAGCAACGCAAACATTTTCTCAAAGAGGGTCATTAGATTAACTCCGCAAGTTCGGGACGAGTGGTGCGCACTTTCAGGTGAAAACGAGCAAGGTGAGACTGAACGGCCTGCTTAGTCAGACCGTACTTCTTAGCCACTTCGCCTTGGCGCATAGCAGTCTTACCGAACAAGCCAAACCGGTCACAGACGATCTTCGCCTGCTTGCTTTCGAGAGTACCGCAACCGGTCAGGACGATTTCTTTCACCAATTCAGCTGCCCTCTCATCGAGAACTTCGTAGAAAGCCGGGTCTTCAAGGTTGCTACCCCAGTCGGACTGCTCAAGAGACAGCGGGTACTTGGGGTTCTTATTCTCTTTTCGGGCCACGCTTTGAACCGCACCCCGAACGTTAGGGTAGATCCAAGTCATGGGGGCCACTTTCCGGTCAAGGTCGAAAGTTTTGATGGCTTTCACGATACCAAGCAAACCTTCCTGAACCAGGTCCTCGCGACTGTGCTTGGGCGCCATGAAGCTGTACTTGTTAACGATCTTGTGAACCAGGGGGGTGTATTGGAGAAGAATCTCAGTGACGGCTTTGTCATCGCCTTTAACGGCGGAATAGAAAGTTTCGTGTTTGGTCATGATTTGGTTTAACTCTTCTTAGTATAGCGTGTTTCGGCGTAAGTCGAAAAGGGGGGTAAACCGCCCCCTTCAGCTTGGGTAACCGCCCCAAAGGCCGTCGAGCCCCTGCTCGACCATCTTCGCTCGCTCTTCCCAGCCTACTCCTCCAGGTTGACCTTTGCACGGATTAATGCAAGCGTCCATTTTATCCCCTTCGAGGCGCCGGCAGACCAGAGCGTTAAGATCTAATTCGTC
>Ga0181351_1000279_pt1 | contig 14232 bp, 19 predicted proteins | sample Su13VDMM15SD_FD_170485 | JGI IMG/M metagenome (GOLD analysis project Ga0181351, IMG submission 170485) | Freshwater viral communities from Lake Michigan, USA - Su13.VD.MM15.S.D | ecosystem: Environmental > Aquatic > Freshwater > Lake | place: USA: Michigan | collected 2013-07-16 | reverse complement strand
GCGCATCATGGATCATTGGTGCAGGCATGACCATGGGCTGGCCAGTCATAGGGTCCACAGTTGTGAGCTGTGCTTCATCAATGGCAGGGTCTGGATAAGACGTAATGATCTTGACCTCGCCACCAGGCTCTTGCATGAGCATTTCAAGGGTCTGGTCATCGAGGCCGGTGTACTCTTCAATCCGGACCTTCTCTTCATCTTCCCACCAGAATTTGGCTATTCCGCATTTGCGAACTAATGCATCCTTAAAAATTGCATAGGTCGTCAAAAACCCATTGTTGTCATTTTGGAAAATGTAATTAGCGTAATCGGTTGCCTGCTGGGCCATCTTCACATCTTCGGGTCCCCTAGGACTAAATTCCACTACATTCTCAGAATTAAAGAAAACGCGCATTAGGCTGGGCAACATGGCCGAGACAGTGTCACGCACCTCCATGGCCACCACTTTGCTGTTACCTTCGACCTCATTGCCAAATAAATCACCGCGATAGTATTCAGTCCCTTTGGCGCGTGTGGGGGACAGATCACTGTCCACATAGCTGATCGCGTCAGTTAAATCTTGGGTGATGATGGCTTGCAGCTCCATTTCATCCATTGGCTCTTTGGCTGCAATGTCGGTATTGATGGCGCTGGTGATGTCTTGCTCGTTCATGGGGAATCCTTTTGTATGGCTCAAATCAATTCTAATTGTGAACAAACAGAATATGCGGCAGTTTTACCACCAAAATTTCTTGGTCGTCTAGTAAGATATCTTCAAAATAGCTTGCATCTCCAGCATAGCCTTTATCTCGAAATCCAACCTTTTTAGCTCTGTCTGTCTTCACAACTGCTGCGCTTATGTCAATTGAATTGCGCTGATAACTTGTTTCAAAGTAAGAATAAGGCGGCAAATCTCTACCGCCAGGGCGGTTGTGGGAATGCACCATGTCAAACAAAATGACATCAGGCTGCCCAGTGGCCACGTTCAAAATCTCCACCGCCTTGGGGATAAAGTAATTATCTGCATTGGTCAGCAGCAAATAATCGCCCGTAGCCTGTTCAATCCCAATCTGCCTCAAAGAATGTCCGTAATCGTTAAATCTAGACTCTGTACAAAAATACTTGATTTTCTCTGGCATTTGCTTGGCCAGTGGCCGCATTGCCTGCTCAAACTCGGTGCTTGGCCCATCGTGAATGACTGTAAGTCGCCAGTTGTCTGCGCTCTGATTTATCCAAGACTGGACAAACACCCGCATTTCATTGGTGCGCTCATAGGCCACCGCGAATACATCAATCAAACCATGCCCTCGCATATTCGGGTCGATTCTCTTTGAGCCATGGCAGCGCATCCTCATGCAGCTGCTTGGCATTCATGCCAATGGTGTTGCTGCCAATGTGGTGGACATAGCTTGCACTCACATAGTGGCCATAGCCTTTTTGGATTAAATCCATACAATGCACATCATCGCTGTACCAGTTTAAGGGGGGAAACTTTGCCTCTTCAAATGCATCACTTGATATCCATGCAAAGATTGGGCTAACCTCTTGGACCAATTTAATGTGGGCCTCAGAGGGGAATTTGTAGAAACTCAGTCGCTCACCAGGCTGACAAATGCGCACATTCTGGCCAGACCTTGCCGCATCACTTCGAGCCGCCACCCACCCAGCTTTGTAGCTATTCATGGTCCTGACAATGGCCACATCTTCTAGCAGCACCTTGACACTGGTAGGTGTCAGCACTATGTCGTCATTGGCCACAATGCATGATGACCAGTCCTTGAGCGCTGCATCAATAACCTCGTTGTAATCCTCACCAAAGTTCCTTGGCTGGCCAAAGAGTTTGTAATCGGCATCAAAACGCTCAATCACCGACTCTGGGCCGCGCAAATAGACCGGACACTCTGGCGCGTATTGCTTGATTGACTCCAGCAATACGGCCAGACCTTGGCCTTTGACAGTGGCAATGACAATCGGACAAATCATTTCTTGGCCTTGTTCCTGGCAGATATCGCAGCTGCCTTAGATTTGGCATCGGCCTTGGAGCTTGCGCCCCATGCCTTCAATGACAGCAGCAGCCTAGTCGGCTCACCGCCCTTCATCTCAGGACCAGGCATATTGCCCATGCGCGCCAAGAAACTAGCGCGTCTTGGGTTATCGCCAGCCTTGACTGGCGCTTTCAAGTTCATGCCCTCGGCCTTGGCACTTGCCCGACCCTTGGCATTCAAACCACCAGAGGGTGACTTGCCCTCTTTACGCTGCCAAGCCGGTGTCTTCATTTCTTTTTCACTGGCTTGGCGGTTTTAGCCGCTGCTTTAAAGTCTGAAGCGCTTGGAGCGCCTTTGCTACCAGGCTTGCGCATTTTTTCTTTGCTGCCAGCAGCAATTCGAGCTTGTTTTGCATGAATGTTTGCATATAGTCCTTGTTTCATTTCTCTTCTCCCTCTTCATAGTTTTCAGATTCTTCACCCTCTTGCTCACCAGTGTTCGGTCCACCGACCACCCATGCATCGCAAGTTCTGCTTGCTGCGCACTTGAAATCAAAGATTTCGCAGTAACCCAGATCAGCCAACTTAATCGTTCCCCATGGGTCGGCTTCCATGCCAATGCCCTGGGCAATGCACTCTTTCAGCTTGTCAGACACGTTGAATGCCGCGCAGTTACCGCACAGGCTTTTCTTTGAGTCCTCAATGCTCACATCCCACTGATCTGACTTCTTGCGCCAAAAAGCCTCATTGGGCAGTTTGGGATTCTCAGGACCATAGGCCGCGCTGGTGATTGCCTTGGCGCGGTTTTTCAAATTCAATGTAATGTCTTGCGTGGGCAATGGGCAGTTCTCGCCTGCGCTCATGTCCTCGCCCTCTTCCCTGTCCATGACTTGCTCCATGGTGCGTTTTAGCGTGGCCATTATTTCTTACCCTTGTTTGTGGCTGTGCGCTGGCCGCGCATGGGCATGGGGCGGCTAGAGAGCGCAATCGCCATGGCCTGCTTGGGACTCTTGACAGTCTTGCCGCTAGAAGTCAACTTGCCAGCCTTGTACTCTCCCATCACCTTGCCGACCTTCTTTTGTCCTTTGGTCATCATAACTTTCCCCTTTGGTTGTAGATATCCGAATTATGCAACCCTAACTAGGTTTCTGCGCAGGGGTTGGGACCACTTGCTACTACCCGCTGACCCGTACATCCCCATCACCGCATCACTGGCAAATGTCAGGACAAAGGCATCGGCCTTGTCAGGGCTTGGCAGGCCGCGTCTCTTGATCTCGTCTTTCCCCTCAATAGCAATTTTGCCATTGCTGGTGAAGTTGTAGCGCACTGTGGCCAGCTCGGCAATCAGCACCTCATCCTTTGGCATCTTGCAGTCCCGCGCCTCAAACCAAGCCCTTGCCCTGTACCAAAGCTCTGCCTTCAAGTTCCTATACGTTCCACCCATGGCCGGTGATTCACTCACATTGATCCCTCTGGCCGGTAGCCCCAGCTCTCTGAGCCGATCCACCACCCCAGCGCCTAATCCAATCGAATCGACCAGTATTTCCTTTGGCTGCTGACTGGGCGGCAGCGCCTGATACTCGGCCACCACCGCGCCAGTCAATTGCATCAGGTCCAAGTTTTTCCATGTCCGGATATTCTCTGTCACCGCATTTCCCTGCCTTTTGCACAGGGCTGACCGGTCACTTCCAAACCGCGCCACATCCAAGCCCCAGATCATGGGCGCATAGTCACTTGGCGCAACATCCCGATTCACCGCACTCTCCAGCAAATCCATGGCAATCACAGTGTCGTCATCGCCCTTGGGGAATTCACCAATCACCCTGATCCGATAGACGTTACTCTCTTCCCCATAGCGCATGGCCATCTCTTTGACGTACTCATCACTCACCCGTGGCGAGTCAGTGCAGGCCACTTGAAACGTAGTCCACTCATCGGCCAGGCGCGTGTGCGTGTCATAGAAAAACCCACTAGACCTCACCGGATTCCCCAATAACAGCGTCACCGCGTTATGCCCAGACATACTTCCAGCCGCGGCCTCAAACACTTGCTCTGGCACACCAGAAGCCTCATCGGCCACCAGCATCACATTCTCACTGTGAATCCCCTGCAAAGCCTCCGGCTGCTCGGCCCGTGATGTCCTAGCACTGATAAACATCTCAGTGGGAGCCGCATTGAATTCAATCCTCTCTTGCTTGACAGTGAGCAGCCCCTGCAAAGGCAATGGCATCGCATTGATCCACCTCTTCAGCTCCGCAAACATCGCGTCATACAGCTGCGAACTCGTTGGCGCTGTCACCACCACCTTGACCGGAGACCGCGTCATAAAGTACCAGAGCATGGCCCAGCTGCTGGCCGTACTCTTTCCCACCCCGTGGCCACTCCTAACACTTATCTTCCTATCCCCACGGGCAATGGCCCCAAGAAACTTCACCTGCCACGGGTCAGGGTCAACCCCCAAAACCTCCCGCACAAATAGCACCGGATCAGGCTGATACCTCTGCACCCACTGGCTAAAAACATTTTCTTTCATAAGTGAATCGTCTCATAGATGGCCCAAGCCCGAGGACTCATCGCCCACTTATGCCCATCCAGCTCATCACTTCTCACCAAAATCAAAAGGTAATACGTCATCGCCAAATCAAACCTCTCCTCATGTATCGCCTCAATCATCCTGATCCTCAAATCCAACATCACCACCGACAAGTGCAGCGCTGTCAATAAATCAGTCATCTGGCCATCTCCTTTAAGTTCTGACTAGTCACCCTATTGGTCCAGCACGATGCACAAATCCACCTCGATGCACTCATCTGCACACCACCCTCCGGCAACCTCTTCTCTTCACATTTATTACATAGCCGTAATTTATGGCCATGCATATTGCCGTTCAATCGAATGTGATTGTTTACAAAGTTACTCTTCACTGGGGTATTTTCTGCACTTGATTATTTGGATGAGTTAACCACTTATCACCCAATATTCTTAATGCCTTAATATACTGTCTCTGATTATGTCTATTGGTGCTAGTAGGCACATAATCGACACAAAATAACTTTCTCACTTTAGTCAATATACATATATTCATATTATCCCCACGATTTGATTAATATCCACCCATGCGTGTAAAGCAGTATGCCCGTCTGGACTCATTAAAGTGCAGAAGACTTTCCCGTCTTTAGTCTCGGTAGTGTCGATCACAATCCACTCCTGACCTTTGATGACCACTGTCGCTTGCTTAGATTTCATTCGTTTACCCCGTTGTTTGTGAAGTTGACATTTTTGCACAATTTGACTTGTTTGGTAAATTATTTTTTTATTTTTTAGAAAATTTCTTTGGTAGGTGTTTAGTGCCGCCACAGTCGCCCCCGCCAAACCGGCCATGGGGGGGTCGCGGCCACCGACCGCCAGCTGGCCACCACCGACTTGTCCACGAATTTTGGCCAACCTTATCCACAGATTCCTGTGCATAAGTGTCGATGTAATACTTTGATGCACTTAATTCTGTGGATATCTAGTTGTCCACTTAACATAATGGCCATTGTATAAAGTAGCTGAATGCTTCGGTATTCATTTATGCAGAATCGTCTAGTGATACGACAGTGCGCTTGCGCAGGGCATCAAGGGCCATGCTTCCTAGGTCGATATTGACCAGGGGTTGCTGCTTGTCTGAGAACTCTTCAGAGAGCTTACTGGCCAGCCAGCGCCTTGTATCAACCCGTAGCTTGGCCACCTGCGCCTCTTGAGGTGTGGCCGCGTCTGCAATATCGATGGTTTGCTCTGCTAAACTCTGTCCTGCGCGCACACGGGCGCGCGCGTAGGCGGCCATGCGTGTCTCGCCTCCTTTTTCAACCCATCGGTCAAAGGTTGTATTCCCGACCTCCAATAGCTTGCACAGTGCGGAGATTGTGCCGCCACTGGCAATGAATTCGATTACGGCATCTTCACCACCAAATTTGTGGATGGCTTTGTTGGCCAGGCTAACTTCGGTTTTTCGGGTTTGTGCAGCTGCAATGTTTGCAGCGCCTTGTTCGGCTATTTCAGTTAATGTGTTGCGAGCCATTCAGATAATCCTCAATAGTTTTGATTGCTTCGGCAGCTGATCTGGCGACCACTGACCGATACCCTTTTGCATTTAACTGCAAACCTATAGCGCTTTGCTTGCTTGAAACCACACCGGCCTTGGTCTTCATCTCCACAAACAAGCCATGAAACCCATTTGTAGGCTCCAAGACGCAAAGATCAGGCATCCCTGCCAATACCCCTTCACTGTGCAGTCTGACGCGCTCTGAGGCTGTTCTATCGCCTCCATTGGGTATTGCTGCAATGATGATGTCTGGATAAAACGCTCTGAAGTGCTGCACCACTTTGACCTGGTCAATGTGTTCAGTGTTTTTTCTTTTGCGTTTTAAGTCAACCACCATTCAGATTCTACAGCCGAGGGCTTGGTCTGAAACATATGGCATCGGTGCTTGACATCGGTTGGGAATGTGGCGAGGCCAGTCTGGCTGCACTGATGTTCGGACCATGTGACAGTTGCCCATCCATTTTTGACTTTTGCTTGGTCAAACATCCACTGGAGTGGTTTGGCGTTGACCTTCCTGTGCCTTTCCATCTGCTCTGCTGGCATGGACAGGCGCTGCTCCACATTTACCGCTTTATTGCACTGGTGGCAGAAAACGCGGTCATCTTCCACGAATTTCTCTAATCGTGGATAACCTGTGGATAACTGCGTAACTTGTTGAACCATTGCTTTTCTCCAAAAAGGGTGAAAAGTAAACAGGTATGACCAAAGGAAATCTACCGCTTTACCGCTTTACTTTTCACCATCACAAAACTTGCCAGACTTGCCTGTGGATAAGTGGGTCTAAGGACCCCACTTATACCAACAGAGCCAGCCATTGTCTAAACAGGTATACCGCTTTACTACCGCTTTACTACCGCTTTACCGCTTTACTTTAATTGAACCCATCCAGAGCTTACTTGGTCCAATGCAAAGCGCTGGAAGATGGCAGCTCCCACGGCCCGTCTGGAATAGCTTTGGTCGGCCATTGGCACAACCTGATAGATGTCAGCCCACTCCAACTGGTGCATTGATTGCATTTCTTTTGGGACACTTGGCCTGCCGGAGCCTCTGCGCATGATGACAGCGCCTTTGGCGTTGATGATGGACTGGACAAAGTTGCAGGCAGCATCTGCTGCATCTTGGACTTGTTGTTGTTTTTTGTCGTTCATGCGTTCGTTAGCTGCCTGCCTTCGGTCATCTTCCGAGGACATAGCTGGAACGACCAAGAGCACCATTTGCTCTTGAATGAGGCCATCTTCATCGAGCACTGTGTCGGCAAAGACATCTGAGTTGAATTTGATTTCTCTAAAGTTGGGCTGGTATCTTGTTTTAACCAGGCGCATATAGCGGGTCTTAGTCTCATCTTCAAACAGAATGCCGGTGAGGGTTGCATCACCCGTGAATGCACTTGCACCACGGGCTGTGGCATCTGAGTCTGACTTTGATATTGTTTTATTCGTGTGGGTGATGATGCAAACTGGCGTGTCCAGTTGGATGTAAATGGTCTGCTTTAGGGCTGCAATAAAGCTACCCACTTCTGAGTTGTCATTCTCATTATCAATATCCATGGTGGCGTTGGCTGTATCAAGTACCAATAATGGCCGGACATTATCTATTGTGTGGTGAATCACATTATGTGCAAGCATAAGCAAGTCTTTGACATTAGACCTCTTGGCATCGATGATGACAAACCAATCTGATAATGCTTGTGGGCTAATCCCATAATGTCTGGCGTATCCGGTTAATGTTCTTTCGACTTGGTCCGAGTCTTCAGTCACTATGATTGTTTTGCGCTTTTTAGTGGCCGTGAGTTGGCAGTCCTTGGCCTGTAAGCCTGCCATGACTAGGCACAAAGAGATGATGGCCGTGGTCTTACCAATGCCAGGCTGACCGGCCAGCACCATAAAGCTGTGCGCCCAAAAACCTTTGACCATGTAGCGGATGGGCTTGATCTGGCCAATGGCTAGAGTGCGCTCTGGCCAGCCTTGTGGGGCATCGGTGGCCACTGGCGCATTGATGACAGCTGCAAAGTCTTCCACCGCGCTTTTTCTTTCGGCCTGCTTTGTTGGCGGCTCATAGCCACAGTCCTTTGCGTGTTTGTAGAGTGTGCCAAGCCCCACACCTTTGCCCTGCTGAAAGCTCTTCCAGTGGGTTTCTATGTCCTTGGTCCCTGCGTACTTGTTGCCTGCCATGGACCATGTCATCCATGGGCCGAGGCCGTTCTCACCGAATTCTGTGTGCAGCGCTTGGCCCAGCTCGATCCACTGGTCATAGTCACAGTCTGGGGAAATATGGTGCAAAGCCTTGACCGCACGATCAAGGTCGCTGTCTTCAAGTCTTGAGCCTAATTGGGTGAAGTCAAAAGATTGTGTGGCAATAGCAGGCTTTGGCTCTTGGAGCTGGTGCTGCTCGATGACCCCCCAGTCTTGGAGCAAGGCATAAAGGTCCACCGCCTCTTGGAATTCACCGACCACCGCATTGCCACTAAGTAGCACTGACTTGCCTGCACTGTTTGGCAGGCCAAATACCTCCAGTTCTTGGCCACCGCCAAGTTTGTATTTGGGCAGCACCAGGTCAGACTCTTTGGGTGGCTGGACCCATAAAAAGACATGACGGCCACGGCCAGAGACTGACACTTCGGTCAGCATTTGCTTCTGTTTTACATACTTGGCCATGCGCTGGATGGCCACGTTAGTGGGGCCAGAGGCGTGTTTCATGTCCACATCAAGGCAAACCAAATAGTTCCCTGATGCGGAGATGATGGGGCGCTGCTGGACTAGGCCAAGATATTGGCCATGTGGGCATGAGTCCATGGCCCAGACATCTTCAGCGTTGTAGAGATCGCTTGGGTCTGTATCACGGGCCACACCTTGGCCAGACCTCTTGTAGGGGATTTTTTTAGAGCCTTGCAGGGCAAAGGTGCAAAACACCGCATCTGGGGCCACAGCGCCTATTTTGCAGGCCACAGTCTGGGACTGGGCAAATGTATTGTTTTGGGGTGTTTCAGTTATGATGGCCACTGAAATTCCTTTAGTTGGGTGTTTCATTTGTAGTTGCCCTTGAGTTGAACTTTGGCCTGGTAGTGTTAACGCGCTGCCAGGTCTTTTCTTTTTGGGGGCGTGAGGTTTGGATTCTATGCTTGCCAGATAAAAGCCAAATTGATCACACTGGACCAAAAGGCAATCAGCACGGCCAAAAGTAAAACCCAGACATAACCTGGTCTCATTCCTTTGCCTTGACCAGACTTGGCGCAGCACTCTTCTCACCGACTAGGTCTTCGCTCACTTCGACTCCGAGTTTCAAGACAGCACTGGGGCTTTTGAGTTCCCATGCTGTAGGCGTGTCTTTGAATGCTTCCATGACCAGCGCCTCATCTTTCCAAAACTTTGTCTTACGGCCTGCGCGCATGGCCCAGCCTTGGATGGCTTTGCCTTCAGTGATCTGAGCCTTGGCAGCAGACTGCACAGAGTCGGCCCATGCGGCCACCAGCACAGCGTTGTCTAGCATCTCAGGGGTAATGCTTGTGTCAGGCTTGAAATCGCTTCTGGCGACTTCTTGAACCTTCTCACGCATGGATGGGCAAATGGTCTTAGCTTTGCAGTAGCGGCAGGCATCAACGCTTGGGTGGGTTGGTGCATCGCCTGTGAGCGCCAGCTCGGCTGCCAACTGCAAGCGCCTGCCGTGCAGTTCCAAACGTAGGCCAGACACTGTCCACTTGCTGTGGCCAACCCGTGGCTGGAATATGTGCATGGTGCAAGTGATGGTGCTTGGCGCTTTGAGCTGGCGCATTGCACCAAGGGCATAGGTCAGCAGCTGCTTGTTGTCTGTGGCATCCACGGCCACTCGGCCAGTCTTCAGATCAATGACATGAAGATGGTCTCCATCGACCAAAATGGCATCGGCTGTGCCACCAAGAGCCGGGTGCAGGGACTGGAGGCCCTCATCGAGATTGACCTCAATCAGCTTTTTGCGTGGGTTTTCGACCAGAGTGTTGACAAAGTTGGCATAGCCTTGGGCCATGGACAGATGGTCAGGATCAGTGCCGGTGGGGATTGCACCACCGCGCAGAATGATCTCTGACAGCTCATGGATGGCTGTGCCAATGGCCGCGGCCTCACCGGCTGGCTCATAAGGCATGAGGGATTCGAGGCGATAACTGCCTGGGCATTGCATGAATCGGTCGGTGCGTGATGCTGACAGACGGGCGTGTTTTCTAACTTCATGATTTACTAATGCGTTCATTTTTAATCTCCACAAAAACAGGATATGGTTTCTTCATTGGGGTCAAACATATCTTTTTGCTCTGAGGCAAACTTGATCATTTGGGCATAACTTGGGCGATCTGATCTAAAGACTGCCCCCGATGGGCGAGAGGCCAGGGCCAGGGCCTCCATCTTGGCCCACCAAACTGCGCGTTCTGGCTTTTCTTGAATAAGACTTAACACTTGAGCGCCTCCTTTCAAAAAGCACAAATCACAATTGCCATGCATAGTCACGCCATTCATGTTGGGCAAACCAAGATCAAAAGACTGCTTTTTCCAAAAATCACCGACTGTTTCTTTGGTCACGCCAAGTCTGCCCAGGGGCGCAATCTTCTCTTCATGCTTGCCATAGTCTTGATTGCCAATCTTGGCCAAGCGCCTTTGCTCATCAGCTCTGATGCCGAGCATTGACTCCCACTCGGTCCAGCCATTAGCCTTTAAATACCGATGAATGGTCCTAACTTTGAGTTCGACAGTGCAAAATCTTGACACTGGATTTGGCAAGTAATTGCGCTTTTTGATAAGTGCTTCAAATGGCTCACCATCTCGACTGGCTGTCTCAAAATTGACCTGTCTCCACCGGTCTTTTGTTTCTTCAGCATCAACATATTCCAGCCAAGTAATTGGCACGGCCCAGTTGTCTTGGCAGTCTTTGACAAATTGCAGGGTGGCCTCATCCTCTTTGCCGGTATTCGCAAAACAGACTATTGCCTCTGGTGGCAGGCTCATCTGGTGAGCCTCTAACACCTTGTAAAGCATGAATGCACTGGTGCGACCACCAGAGAAGCTGATGCAAGTGGGGCTGTCAATTTGGTATGGGTTTGACATGGCTTCCTCAAATAATCTGATTCACGACATTCATTTTCTTCAGCACCTTGGCCAGCACATTGTGGTCGAGGCTTGCTTTGATGGTCAGAATGTAGATGACGGGTGGAATGCCTGACTTGTTGATGTTCTCAACCCTGCTGCTGGCCTGCTCTAGTGCCGAGGTTGACCAAGTGCATTCGACAAAGACAATCGTGTCGGCAGCAGATAAATCAATACCCTCGGACATGGCGGCAATGTTGCCAATAATGAGCTGGGTCTGGCCGGTCTGAAAGTCTTTGAGCGCTTGGTCGCGCTTGGCCCGTGATGTATCTCCCACCACAATGACCGGCTTGTGGGTCTTGAGTTCATCTTGCAGGGCTTGGACCACATCCTTGTGGTGCGCAAAGACCACCACCGGCTCATTGGCCTGGAGCAAATCATCGATAAATTCACTGGCAGCCTTGACCTTGCGCATTCCGGCTTCCCGCATGATCTCGGCCAAGCCTTCAAAGGCCATGAGCGCGTTGGGGTTGGCCATCAAGGCATCGGCATCAAAGGTCTGATCTCGCTTGTCATTGGCCAGATCAAAGGTGATCAGAGAAACTTGTGGGTCTTTGTAGTCTTTGAAGATGGTTTCTTTTTTGCGTCTCAGCACATGGGGCTTCATCAGCTCTTTGAGTTCGACCAAGTTAGACGCGCCACTGGTATCTAGGCCCCATGGCGCATTCCACATTTTTGCGTAACGGGCCGCAAAGTCGTACCAGCCACCCCTGTAAATGCCAAGGCCGTGCAGTATGGGCCACAGCTCAATGGGCCTGTTTGGGATGGGTGTGCCAGACAATGCATAAACATGGCCAACTTTCTTCATGGCCAGCATCGCGGCCTTGGTTCTTTGGGCTTTTGGATTCTTGATTCGGTGGCACTCATCCAAAACTAGAGTGTTATATCTGTCCAAATCCGTTTGTGCATATTGCAAAACATCGTAGTTGATGATGGTGATATCTGCTGAATTTGGCAGTGCAGCCTCGCGTTTTCCATTGACGACATGGACTGAAGTCTTGGGGGCGAGCTTGGCAAATGCAGATTCCCAAACTGTCTTGGCAATGGCAGGGCAAACGATCAGGGCGGGTAGGTTTTCAAGTGCAGCAGCTGCTGTGGGTAGCGTCTTTCCAACACGGGGTTGGTCGGCCAGTATGGCCCTGCGCCTAGACAGCAAGAAGAGCTTGGCCTCTTGCTGATGGGGGAATAACTGCATTTCGGTTTCCTCGTTTTAACTTGAACGCATCTTAACTGACATTTGTGCTAAAGTGCAATTTCTGTTTGACGACAGAAACGTAAAAACCTAAACCCTTAAAAGGAAAAAACCATGACCAGAGTCGTAACCGGCAAAGTTCGTTTCTCATATTTCTCAGCTTTGACAGCTCGTAAGAATGAGATGAACGGCAAAGAAGAGTTCTCAACGCAAGTGCTTGTCCCTAAGACAGACACTGAGACTGTGAACCAATTGAAAGTGGCAGCCAAGGCCGCATTGACTGCAAAATTCGGGGACAAAATCCCAAAGACTGTCAAGAGTCCCTTGCGTGATGGCGATACAGAAGTGAAATCTGATGGTGGCCCATTGGGGCCAGAGTATGCGGGTCATTACTTTTTCAACACCAAGTCAACAAGCAAGCCTGGTGCAGTGGATGCCCATGGCCATGACATCTTGGGCAGCCAAGACATTGTCTCTGGCGACTTTGGCCGAGTGAGCTTGAATGCCTATGCTTATGACCAGGCTGGCAACAAGGGTGTCTCGTATGGCTTAAACAACATCATGCTTTTGGCCAAGGGTGATTCGCTTGGTGGTGCAAAGCCATCAGCTGCCAGTGACTTTGGCGTGGTGGCCGGCAAGAGTGCGCCAGCTGCTACCGAGTCAGTCGACAGCGACTGGTGATTTGTCGATCAGTTTGTTGAGCGCCAAGTGCAATTGATTGACTGATGTCCACAATGGCTCCACAGTTCCACTCAGCCACCGGCTGACTTGGGACTGCTGGATGCCAGCGGCCTCGCACACCGCAGCCATGGTGATCTTGTGAGCCTTGGCCCTTGCGCGTATTGTGTGAATTGATTCCATGGCCGCATTCTAATTGCGGTTTATGTATAAAAACAACATGGACAGAATTAGTTCTTGCAAGATAATTGATTTCTGTCCACAATCGTTTGTCCATATCACTTAAACGAAAGAAACCAATGAAACCCGAAATCAAAAACCTTATTCTGGATTGCTTGACAGCTGCTGCCATTGGCGTGGGTCTGGCTGCTTTACTTGTCGCATGGTGGTCAATATGAAATACCCATCTACACCACAATGCCCCAGGGGTCTTTTTGAGTTCAAGGCCATCATTGAAGATGTTGAACTGACTTGCTTTCTGGAATACAGCCCAGAAGAGAAAGGCTCGACAGATTCTTATGGCTCACCTTATGAGCCTGATCTTGAAGAGGGCATGATGCTCAACAACGCATACATCTTTGGCACTGATGTGGACATTGCCCACATGATTTTGCAAAGCCTGGTGGACCATATTGAAGTGACTGCGCTGGAGAAGTTTAAGGATGGTGATGAATGAGCTGGCTTTATTCGCAGGCGCTGGTGGAGGAATACTCGGAGGCAAGCTCCTTGGATGGCGCACAGTCTGCGCAGTTGAGTGGGAGCCATACCCAGCAAGCGTATTGTGCGCCAGACAAAATGACGGCCTTCTCGAAACTTTCCCGATTTGGGATGACGTACAAACCTTTGACGGCCACCCATGGCGAGGCATTGTTGATGTCGTATCTGGAGGCTTTCCATGCACCGACATTTCCATTGCAGGCCGAGGCGCAGGACTTGATGGAGAAAACTCCTCAATGTGGTATCACATGGCGCGGGTGGTTAGCGAAATTCGACCAAGATTCGTATTCGTGGAAAACAGCCCAATGCTCATTCATCGAGGAATCGGGCGAGTCCTTGGAGACCTTTCCAGTCTCGGGTATGACTCGAAATGGAATGTTATGGGAGCTGCCGACATTGGCGCACCGCACCAGCGCGACCGCATCTGGATTGTGGCGAACGCCAGACACGGGGGGGGGGGACATCTGGAATACTCAAGCAAGGCAAGAAT
>Ga0181351_1000277_pt1 | contig 14269 bp, 14 predicted proteins | sample Su13VDMM15SD_FD_170485 | JGI IMG/M metagenome (GOLD analysis project Ga0181351, IMG submission 170485) | Freshwater viral communities from Lake Michigan, USA - Su13.VD.MM15.S.D | ecosystem: Environmental > Aquatic > Freshwater > Lake | place: USA: Michigan | collected 2013-07-16 | reverse complement strand
TAACTCATATTTTGATTTGTAGTCCGTATTTTGTTTTATCATCATTAAAGTTTTGTTGTGTACATTTTAACTTATTTTAATATATCCGTAATATAATATTTGCAAACTCACCACTATAACTTCCACTATTTATTGTTATTGTATCTGACATATTTTATTCATATATTAATTATTGACAGTTTATAAATTGGTTTATAGCTGTAACCACACCTGAACCATTTATAGTAATTGCATCAAAAGCATAACTACCATCTTCAAGAGGAAGACAAGTTCCATTTCTCCAATTCAAGCCTCCAGAACCATCCTGACAATCAGGATTAGGTATAAATAATGTAGTTAATCCTGAATTAGTATATAAAACAGTTCCAACTATTATTGAAGAAGAAGTTGTGTACACTGTTACCAAACACCCCTCACAACATTGACCCAAATTAAATGTATATACTGTTGGAGGTGATGCTGACGGTGTTTGTGTTCTCGTAGGTGTTATTGTTGGTGTCGGTGTATTAGTTGGTGTAACACTAGATGTTGGGGTGATTGTATTAGTTGGTGTAACTGTATTTGTCGGTGTTACCGATGGTGTATTGGTTGTCGTACTTGTATTAGTCGGAGTAACTGTATTTGTCGGAGTTACCGATGGTGTGACTGTAGATGTTGGTGTTTGAGTATTTGTTGGAGTTTGAGTGTTAGTTGGTGTGTTAGTTGGAGTTTCTGTTGGCGTAGTGGTATTGGTTGGAGTAAATGTTGGTGTAGTAGTATTAGTTGGAGTTATAGTTGGTGTAGTAGTATTAGTTGGAGTAAATGTTGGTGTAGTAGTGTTGGTTGGTGTTTGAGTGTTAGTTGGTGTGTTAGTTGGAGTTAGTGTAGGCGTAGTGGTATTGGTTGGTGTTATAGTTGGCGTAGTGGTATTTGTTGGAGTTATAGTTGGTGTAGTAGTATTGGTTGGAGTTATACTTGGAGTTTGAGTATTAGTAGGTGTGTTTGTTGGAGTTTCTGTAGGGGTTGGTGTGTTAGTTGGAGTTTGAGTATTAGTAGGTGTCATTGTATTCGTTTGAGTTGGAGTTTGTGTTGGTTCAACTAATTCATAATATAAATCATTACTTGGTATAGAAATGTAATATAAATTATTATCCGGAATAAAAATGTAATATAAATCATTGTTCGGTATTGTGATTCTACAATTTAAACAATTAGGGTCTAATAAATTATATTTGTTTTTTAATAAATTAAAGTTGTGTTTTATTTGAGATGCATTTAATGGTTCGGTATACATTCTAAAAGCACTAATGTCTCCAATCATACTACCTCCAAAATACTCTTCTAATTTAATATGAGTTGTTAAACCCGAATATTGTGTGTTGTTAAGGTCATTAGTTGTTAAACATTCCGGGTCTTGTTGATATGTTATTCCACTTAAATTAAGAGGGCATCCACCTGAAAAAGTTAAGTTATCATGAAGACCTTGGGTACCACCACCTAATGAAATGTTATATCCAACACCAATTTGTTTTTCTTTTGGGGTATCAAGTAATCTTGGTATAATTTCCTCAAAGTTTTCGGCAACCATAAATAATTTACCATTCACATAGAATTTCATTGCCCCTAATCTATATTTTTCCTCCGCAGTCCAATTATTATTGAATGTTACAATCTCGGTTGTTGCTGGGTCATATATTTCTTGATGAGTAATTGGGGGTTCAATTAAACTAATACTATTATTTGATGTCGTTGCAGTATAAATTTCTTTTGTAATTAAACCAAGACCTCCCTTCATACTTAAATCACAAAACTCGAACCATTCATTTCTTTGGAATACCGCGTCAATCTGAACCCAATGTTCCACATTTGAATAAGTAGTTCCACTACAATCGTCAAAAATACCTCTTGTTGAACACCATTCGGTCACGGATGTTCCGGTAGTATATGTAACTCCAGTAATACAAGTTCCGGTTGTTTCACATCCACCTGTAATTCGATATGTTTTAACACATAATTTAGGACTTCCGGTATCACCACTTAATCTCAACGATAACGCGTTTGATACACCATCATATAATGGGTCAGTTTCAGGATACTCTGCTGACACACTACAAGAACAAGGACATCCACAACTACAATTGTATGAAGTACCACCTGATTGTTGGTAAACTTTTAAACAATCATGAGGGTTACTTCCTAATAAACTACAAGCACAAGTATCTATACAAGTTAAACCTGAAGTAACTCTTGTATAACCTGAATCTTGAATTGGAGAACCATCAGGATAATGATAAAATTTATTCTCAGCTCTCGCCCCCATATAAAAGAAAGTACCTTTATTGTTTGGGTATCGAGCATTCAAACCAACAGAGGTATCCCCTGTCCATCGGTATCTTAACATAAATTCCGCACTCCAACCTAAATTTGGTCTTTGCGGAAAAATTTGATAATCATATCCAGCAATTTTATAAAACCCTTGAAAAAAACCTCCCTCTAATTTTGCAACATATCCTATGTCCCCACCTGCATTATTATAGGATAAATCATAAAAATATGAATTATCATTCCATAATCTATTTTCAGATGTTGTGAACCCGGTTATTGGGTGCATTTTCATTCTTCTATCGTATTTGTATCTACTAAATTTGTCTGATTGACCAATATAAAGACCTGTATTGATTTGAATTGTTTCACCGGACATTTCTTTAACTAATCCGTTATCAATTCCTGTTAAACCAACATCACATAAGTCAGTAATGATTGGACAAAGATTTGGGTCGATATTATCCGGGTTCCAATAATTCTCAGATACAATAGTATCATAATCAAAAGTACACGCGCTTGTTGGACATAATGTGGTTCCACTACTATTAAAATCAAATTTAAATGGCATTCGATTACCATCTAATTCCCCAATTAGTAAAGGTGAGAATACAACCTCTTGGTCGTAGTCTTTTTCGTCTGAAGCAAGACAAATGTCCGTGATTTCATTCGCCGGTTTTAGACCCCATCGTCTAAAATTATACTGATTAATGTTTTGATATGCCATATACAATTGATAAATACCTTGATTCATAGTATTTATAGTTAAAATGAATATATGATTTCCGTAGATAAAGAATTTTATTCGTCACCATATTATTTTCTCCTTCGTGATAAAGGGGACAAATATTCGTTATATTTCTCAGTAGAGGAGACTTTAACCGAATCTCGTAAAAAAGATGAGGTAATCCATTTTGACAAAAAGAAAGGGAAAAAAGTTAAAAATCATTTAGAAAAAGTGGCAAAAGAAAAAAAAGTTAAGTCAACCAAAACATTAAAAACGGATTTGGAGGAATTGGTAAACGCCGATGGTGCAATGTCAAACTCCGCAATTCCAATTCTTGACCCAAAACTTCACCCAAAGAAAACTATGGACCAAACAATATCAATGGCTCGTATAACTAATGACCCAATTGCTCGTGGTTATAGAAGTTATTATGGTGAATCAGTTGAAGAAATTGAAGAAATTGATATGTCAGGAGCCTTTGGATATGAAGAAACTGAAGACATGGATGGTAAAGACACTTTTGAATACTTGGTAAACGATATGGGAATGGAACCGGAAGATGCTGAAGAAAGAACGAAACAAAAAGGGCAAGACCCGACAGGTAAGAAAGATAAAAAATCACCTTATTATAAAGACCCAAATTTTATTACAAGAGCAACTCTGTCTGAAATACAAAAACAAAAGGCTATTAAAGTTGTTGAAGATTTATTAGTTAAGAAAAAATCATCCGATAGTGGAGATGTTAATAAAAAAGATTTAGAAACCTCAAGAATGTTAAAAAGAAATTTAACAGTTTTGAAGAAACAAGCCGAAAAAGAAGGTATTTCAGTTTCTGATTTAATTAAAATGTTAAAAAGTGAATAAAGACCTATACAATTCATCCAAAGGTGAAATCGAATTTCCAAAAGACAAACAGGAACATATGAAAAAATGTTTTTTTAGTGTTAAAGGTGCCGATGAAAATACTGAAGGTTTTAATAGAAATAAAGAATTACAGACTCAAAATTTTATAGAATACAAACAATTAAAAAGAATTAAAAACTTCTTTGATAATTTTATTGGTAATCAAAATCAACCTTCATTTATTTTAAATGGTGGTGTAATTATGAAAAATTGGGTTAATGATGAATTACGAAAAATGAGGGAATTTGGTGATTTAACCAAACGAAATAAAAAAGATACTGGAATGCAAAATTCCTATATTAAACCTCACGAGAAAAAAGATTTTACAAATGTAAGAAAATCTCAAGAGCATTCTAAAACTGTTGAACGATATGACGAAGCGGTTATGAATACCTTGAAAAGAATAAACGAAATAATGTTAAAATTATAATTATGGCTAACGAAATAACAATTGATTTATCACAAAATGTTGAAAACAACCTAACCGCTATTGCCGATATGGAAAGAGCTAAATTAATACCTAAAAATGATTACAATGCCGCTGGTAACGAATATTCTTCTGTGAATAAAGATGCAGTTGCGGATGGTGATGATAAAGGTAGAGGAACAGGAGTATTCCTTGATGTATATAATACCGCTGCGGGTACATCAACTGATGTTGTCGAAAGAAAAAATGAGATTAAGATAAACAAGTTCAACGCTTCTAACACTTATCCGAACTTTCAACTATAATGAAATTACAAAGCTCTCTTAAAAGTTTAATATTAGAAATAGCGTCTATTGAAAGTGTTATTGATGCAATCAAGAATAAACGAGTAATGGGTACTAGTTACGATGGTGACGAACCAGGTGGTAAAGGTCAAAGACTTATTGAACCTGTTTGTGTCGGAGTTAGTAAAGCCGGTAATCGTGTTGTTCGTGCTTGGGAAAGAGAGGGAGCGTCTCATACCGCAACAATTGGTTCACAACCATTACCAGGATGGAGACTTTTTAGATTAGATAAAACATTCACTTTTTTACCAACATCAGAAGTTTTTACGGAAATGAGACCGGGGTTTAACCCTAATGGTGATAAGAGTATGGTTTCTGTTGAAATAGTTGCAAATTTTAACACTCCACCGACTCCTTCTATAATACCACAACAATTTCAACAAACTCCTGAAACACCACAAGTAAATACAGATGAAATCATTGATAAAACAATTGATTTATTAACAACAGAATTTACAGGAAAATATGGTGAAGGCGGATTTGACTTATCTAAATCAGCGGAAGCATTCAAACGAATCTACGCAGCGATAGAGTCAGAAATCGGAAATAGATTAACTGATGATGAAAAAACAACATTAAGAGCAACGATAACAAACAAATTACAAAAATAATTATAACCTTATAATGACAATATTATAATATCGTTTATGATTAATTTAAAATTAAAAACTTATGAGTGATTTAATGCAAAAATTAGCGATGTCAAACGCTAAAGCCCTTATGACCCAAACAGATAGTCCAAGAAAAATGGGCTCCTCACCTCAATCAATGGTTCAAGAATTTGATATTCCAAATGTAAAATACAATATACCACAAGAATATTTACAAGAAAGTCCACAACAATCATCACAACCATACCTTTCATCGTTACCGGTAGAAAATACAAAACCTGTTGGAGTACCAACGGTTGACGCAATTAAAAATTCAAAACTACCTGATGAAATTAAAAAATTAATGATGGAACATCCGATTGCTCAACCTAACCAACAACCAACAATGACTATGTCAAATGAGTTGATTGAAAAATCTAGAAGATTAATGGGTAATACAGGAGGAAGTTATATTCCGGAATCGGCAAAACCAAAATCACCTACTGTCCAATCATCACAACCATCAAATACGGGAATTGATTATAAATTAATTCAAAGGATGATTAATGAGGCAGTTACTAAATCATTAAAGGAAAATGGATTAATTACCGAAAGTTCTGAAAAATCCAATGAAATATTTAGTTTTAAAGTTGGAAAACACATATTCGAGGGTAAAGTAACAAAAATTAAAAAATTGGCCTAACGACTTTCTTTCTATGACATAAATTATTATATTTTAATAAATGTAATAATAACTATGACAAAAATTAAAGTATTAGTAATACCCTCAGATAGGAGTGGAGTTGGGAAATTTAGGTCAGTTGACCCCCACATTTTCTTACAAAATCTTTATGGAGATGAATTTCATATCGATATCGTCTATGACCCACCATATGATGACATGAACTTTTGGAAACAATATCAAATAGTTTCTTATCATAGGAGCATTGGTGCTGATTTTGAAAAGGCAAACGCACTTATTAGAATTTTAAACTCCATTGGTATTATCACTGTTTGTGACATTGACGATTATTGGATGCCAGGCAAAGAACACCCAATTCACGACATTATTAAATTTAATAAAATAAATGAAAAAATTGTTGAGAATCTTAGGGTTTCAAAATATGTCACAACAACAACAACTCTATTTGCGGATGAAATTAAGAAAATAAATAAAAATGTTTTTGTAATTCCTAATGCAATTAATCCAAATGAACCACAATTTAAAGAACCTACATTACCGTCAGATAGATTGAGAATTGGTTGGTTAGGGGGTTCTTCACATTTTCACGATTTAGATATATTAAACCCATCATTTGGTAAATTAGTTCAACACAAAGATAAATTACAATATGTACTTTGTGGGTTTGATGTCAGAGGAACTGTAACTGAAATTAATTCTCAAACAGGAGAACACACAAAAAGAGATATTAGACCTGAAGAAACGGTTTGGGCTCAATACGAAAAAATTTTTACTCAGAACTACGGAAATATTTCCGAAGAATACAAAAAACATTTAGTAAATTACAACACAAATTCATTCCCAAATGAGATGGCCGAATCATACTTAAGGGTTTGGACCAAACCTGTTACTTCTTATGCCAAGAATTATTCAAAATTTGATGTATCTTTGTCACCAATTAAAAATCACATGTTCAATAGAATGAAATCTCAATTAAAAGTAATTGAGGCAGGATTTTATAAAAAAGCATTAATTGCGTCTAATATTGGACCATACACTCTTGATTTAAAACATTGTTTAAAAAATGGAGAATTTGTTGATGGGAATGCAATGTTAGTTGATGAGGTTAGAAATAATTCTGATTGGGCAAAATGTATTGAAAAATTAATTAAGAACCCAAATTTGGTTAAAGATATGGGGGAAAGATTATATGAAACCGTTAAAGATAAATACGATTTAAATATTGTAACAAAGGATAGAGCAGAATTTTATAAATCAATATTATGATAAACATACCATTAAACAAGATTTTATTTTTAGATATTGAAACTGTAGGTATTGAACCGACATGGGAATCGTTGTGTTTAAATAGACCGGAACTTTCATTCCAATTTGAGAAATATTTTGATTGGTTTCAAAAAAGATTTCCTGAAGACGGTGATGAAGGTGCTGCCAAAATGTTTGTTAATCGAGCAGCATTGGTACCTGAATTTTTACGAATAGCTTGTGTTAGTGTTGCCTTTGTTGGTCCTGATGGAGAAACAAAGATGCAATCATTCAGTAATGAAAATGAAAAAGAAATGTTAATAGATGTTCAAAAAATGCTTCATCGTACTGGTGAATTAGGATTTTTTCTTTGTGGACATAATGTTAAAGGATTTGATATCCCTGTTCTTGCAAAAAGAATGATAATAAATGGTTTATTACCTCCAAAAATGTTACCAGGTCACGATACCAAACCTTGGGAAATTAAAGCTCTTGACACTAAAGAAGTTTGGCAATATGGTGGGTATGGTTCAATCGCCTCATTAGAGTTAATGTGTGTGTGTTTAGGAGTTGAATCATCTAAAAATATGGAAGTAACAGGAAATAAAGTTCACGAAGCTTTTTGGGATAAAAAAGACATTAAAGGTATTGTTGAATATTGTGAAAAAGATGTCGAAGTACTAGTGGAAGTGATTAAAAAATTAAAAGAATTAAAATAATGGAAGGATTAGATGGTTTGGGGTTTGACCCAGCAATATTAAATGATATTCAAAATCATTTTAAAAAAATACAAGAAGAAGCAGGGGTTGATATCGATAATGATGATGAGTATCAAAAAGAATTAGAAGCTCTGATTGGTATGACATACGAAGAGATGAACGAAGACGCCATGATGACATTTAAAACAAAAACATTAAAAGTTGAATTATTAGATTCCGACGCTAAGTTTCCTGAGTATGCTTACCCAAGTGATTCAGGATTTGATTTATACTCAACAGTTGAAGTAATACTACAACCATTTGGTAGAGCATTAGTACCAACGGGTATTAAATTATCAATACCTGAAGAATTTGAGATTCAAGTTAGACCTAAAAGCGGATTGGCAATTAATCAAGGTTTAACAGTTTTAAACACACCCGGAACGGTTGATTCCGGTTATAATGGTGAAATTAAAGTAATCATATTCAACACAAATAATACTTCAGTAACAATACCAAAAGGGACAAAAATTGCTCAAGCAGTTTTATCTCCGGTGGTAAATGGAAAATATGTTAACTTAGTTCAAGTTGAGAAAGTGGAAGATGGGGATAGAAAAGATAACGGATTTGGTAGCACAGGATTAATATAATATGATAACAGTAGGATATTCAACAAGAAAACATAATACAGAGTTTATTGAATACTTGAAAAAAAGTTCAGGTTTTAAAAAAATTGAGGTTATTGAAAAAATTAATAATGGTGAAAAATCTCTTTCAGAGGTTTACAACGAAATACTATCCGAGTCAAATACGGATATTGTTGTTTTATGTCATGACGACATTTATTTTGACACCAACGCATGGTATTCTAAATTAATCAAACATTTTGAAAAATCTGATTTTGGCATAATTGGAATGGCAGGAACTACCGATATGCCTGAAAGTGGTATGTGGTGGGAAAATAGGAAAAAAATGATTGGTATTGTGAATCATGAACATGAAGGTAAAAAATGGGAATCAAAATATTCTGATAGTCTTGGTAATAACATTTTTGAAACTGTAATTGTTGATGGTCTTTTTATGGCAATTAACAAAAAAAGAATTAAGAAAAACTTTAATGAAGAATTTAAAGGATTTCACTTTTACGATATACCATTTTGTTTTGATAACTATTTGGAAGGTGTTAAAGTTGGTGTTATCACAAATATTAGAATCACCCACAAATCTATTGGACAAACTAACGAACAATGGGAAGAGAATAAAAAATTATTTGCCGAAAAATATAAATCAAATTTACCGGTTAAATTACCTTTTAATGAACAAAGAAAAATAAAAGTATTACTATCTTGTTTATTTTTTAAAACATTTACTGGGTCAGAACTTTATGTTTATGAACTGGCAAAAAATTTAATTAAACAAAATTGTGATGTAACCGTGATGTCTCAAATTGGTGGCCCATTAACTGATATGGCAAAAAAACAAGGAATTAAATGTATTTCATTCGAAGACGCTCCCGGATTTAAAATGGGGGATGGAAAATGGGGTCATACAACAGATAAAGGATTTCAACCATCTCAACCAAATGTTATGTATAGAGTATCAGAAGTTAATTTTGATTTGATTCATATGCAACATAAACCGGTCGCAGAAAGAATGATTCAATTCTACCCTGAAATTGATAAAGTATATTCAATCCACTCAGAAGTAATTGAATTAGAAAATCCAATCAAACATGAATCAATTAAAAAATACATTGCAATCAGACCAGAGATAAAAAATTATTTAATTGATTTTTTCCAAATACCCGAAGAAACAATTGAAATTGTTTATAACCCAATTGACAATGAAAAATTCAAACCAAAAGAAATCAAAGAAGAAAATAGTGTCTTATTTGTTGGGACCATTGATTACTTAAGAAAAGAAACCATTTTAGATTTGATGGACAGAACAAAAGAAGAAGGTAAAGAATTATGGTTAGTTGGTGAAGATAAAGGAAATTATTTACAACAAGTATTATTTGAACCTCATGTCAAGTATTTTCCATCAACATGGAATGTTGAGTCTTTCATATCTAAATGTTCTGAAACTGCAGGTATCCAATTAGGAAGAACAACAATTGAGGGATGGTTATGTGGAAAACCGGGATGGATATATAATGTTGACTCGGCAGGTTTTATCTTAAATAAAGAAAAATTTGAAGTACCTACTGATTTAGAAAAATATTACTCATCAAATGTTACGGAACAAATAAAAAAGGAATACATTAAAATATTATAATATGAAAATTGGAGTTATTGGAGCAAACCCGTTAGGAGTTGCGTTTTCATTACTGTGTGAAAATAACGGATATGAAGTCATTATTTATGATGAGAATGAAGATATCATTTTTAATTTAAACCAAGAAATTTATAACACAACAGAACCTTTGGTTCAAAAAATGTTATTTGAATCAGATGATTTTTCCGGAACCACAAATGTTATAGACTTGATTAAAAAGTGTGATATTGTATTCACTTTTGTTGATACAATACCAACGATTGATGGGGGTAATGACACAACAAAAGTTTTTGAAGTGTCGAATCATTTTTTCACTGCATCTCAATTAGACATACCAATTCATAATAAAAAATTTATAATTGGGTCGACAATGAATCCCGGTGAGACAGAACAGATTCAAGAAAAATTACATATGTTTAATATACAAGTCGGATATTGTCCAACAATGTCGTCAGAGGGTAATATCATTAATGAATATATTAATTCAGATATTGTATTAATTGGAACGGAACATCAAGAACTTTCCAATCAATTAGTTTATCTTTTTTCTAAAATTCAACCTAATGGTGTTAATATACATACAATGTCTTTAAAGTCTGCGGAAATTGCGAAGTTATCAATAAATTCATTTATTTCAATGAAGATAAGTTTTGTAAATACATTAGGTGATTTACTAATTAAATCTGATTTAAAAGAAGAAACCAATGCGATATTACATTCAATTGGTAGTGATTCAAGAGTAGGTTCAAAATCTTTTAAATATGGATTTGGATATGGGGGACTTAATCTCCCAAGGGATATGAAAACTTTAACGGAATATTATAAAAATTACGATATTGATACTACTTTAATAACTTCAGTCAAAGATAGTAATGAAAATCATTCAAAGTTTCTAAAAGACTATTATATCTCACAAAACCCAAATAAAAGAATTCCTTTCGTTATGGAGTATATTACCTTTAAAAAAGGAACAAATAATTTAATAAACTCACAACAATGGAATCTTTGTCTTGAGTTACTTAAGGAAGGGTATTATGTCAATGTAATCGATGATAATCAACTTGGTTCACAATTATATGAATTAAGTCTTTCCTATAACAACAGACTTAAATTTTATAAATCGGGTACAACACCTGAAGGATATCTAATCAAATTATAATGAAACTATTAATTAAATTCCCAACAAGAAATCGTAAAAATAAATTTTTTACGGTATTAAAACAATATCAAAGATTATGTGAAGATATTGATAACACATTTTTTTTAATAACCTTAGATAACGATGATGAAGAAATGAATTCACCTGAGGTTATGAATATTTTTAGTACATTTAAAAATATAAAATATGTTTATGAAGACAGTCCTACTAAAATCCATGCAATAAATAGAGACATCGAAACTATTGACGAATGGGATATTGTATTATTAGCATCTGATGATATGACCCCAAAAGTTAAAGGGTATGACAATATCATTCGTAATAAGATGAAAGAACATTACCCTGACACAGATGGTATTTTATGGTTTAATGACGGACATCAAGGAAACAATTTAAACACTTTATGTATTTTGGGTAAAAAATACTATGAGAGATTTAATTACATTTATCACCCTGAATACAAATCAGTTTGGTCAGATAATGAATTTATGTTAGTCGGAAATATTTTAAAAAAACAAACATATTTTGATGAGGTTATTATTGAACATGAACACCCTGATTGGGGGTATGGAAAGAGAGATATTATTCATAGAATAAATTCGGAAAATGAAAGTCATGATAGAAATTTATTTACCACAAGAAAAAATAATAACTTTTATCTATGAAAAAAATAATAAGTTTTTCCCTTTGGGGTGATAATCCTAAGTACACTGTAGGAGCAATTAGGAATGCCGAATTAACTCCAATTATATTTCCGACTTGGACATCTAGATTTTATTGTGGAAAATCAGTACCTATGGACATTATTGAAAAACTAAAATCATTACCTAACACTGAAGTTGTTATTATGGGTGAGGATGGGGATTGGACCGGAATGTTTTGGAGATTCTACGCTTGTGAAGATGCTGACATTATGTTATCTCGAGATACTGATAGTCGTCTTTCATTTAGAGAAAAATTGGCGGTAGATGAGTGGTTGAATTCAGATAAAGATTTTCATATAATGAGGGACCACCCATATCACAACACAGAAATCTTAGGAGGTATGTGGGGAGTTAAAAATGGAGTGTTAAAGAATATTAAACAATTAATTCAAGAGTATGTTAAAGGAAATTTTTGGCAAGTAGACCAAAATTTTTTAAGAGAAAAGATATATCCCTTGGTTATAAATAATAGTTTTGTTCATGACTCATACCAATCATATAATCATAACTCAAAACAATTCCCATCTGAGAGAATAAATAAGGAATTTATTGGAGATGTTTTTGACGAAAATGAAGTTAGACATCCAGAATATTACTTACAAATTTATTAAATTAATATGACATTAACTATTTTAATATGTGTACATAGTACCGATAATTTTCACGACAATTTATTAAATAAATCAATACAATCATTAATTAATCAAACATATAAAGATTTTAAAACTTTAATTGTTTTAGATGAATGTTGGAGTAAAACTATGGAAATGATTACTTCTTCAAATTATGAATTGGATTTAACCATATTAACTCGAGATAAAAAACAAGGTTTATCTTATGCCAAAAATTATGGATTATACCATATTCACACAGAGTGGGTTGGATTTTTAGATGCGGATGATTTATATATGCCTACTAAACTTGAGGAACAAGTTAATTATATTACTAATAACAAAGTTGACTTTTTAGGAACTAAATCTTGGTATATTGAAGGTTTAAATGAGGAAAACTTATATCCTAATTGGTATTTGACTAATGAGGACACTCCGTTTTGTGAAAATCATGAAGACATTAAAAGTAAAATTTTTGAATCAAATGTTTTAACTCATGGTTCAATGTTAGTTAGAAAAGAATGTATTAATAAATTAAATGGATACCAAGATGTTAGAGGTATGGAAGATTGGGATTTATGGAAAAGAGGTATCTCAAATAATTTTATATTTCATCAATTACAAAATAAACTTTACATCTACCGAAAAGGAACTAGTGTACCTTTATAACTTATTAAATTACAAAAAAAAATGTTTAAATTAATTAATAATGATAAATCATTATATCGTACTGAAAAAATAAATTATTTAAAATCTTTGAAGTATGCAAAAAATTTAGAAAATAGAGAAGATGATAGTTTAATTTTTCATTCTTTTTGGAGAGTACCTAGAGAATTTGGATTAAAACAAGTTTCAGTAATTAAATCAATAATTGTCGCACATAAACATAAATTAAATAAAGTAGAAATAAATTTATGGTCAAATGTTGATTTATCTGATAATCAATATTTTCAAGAAATTTCAAAATATGTTAATTTAAAAATTTGGAATGTGAGGGAAGAAATTAAAAATACTATTCTTGAAGATTGTAATTTTTTAAAAAATCCGGAATTAATTAACGATGATTTATGTTGGATAGAAAGTGATTTATTTCGTTTATTAATTTTACATAAATATGGCGGATTTTATCTTGATATGGATGTATTAGTATTAAGAGATATGTCTCCATTAAATAATTTAGAATTCGTATACCAATGGGGGCCAAAAGGGTTTAAATGTTTTCATACCAATACAGTAGATACTGAGTTTAGTGTAAATAATGCAATTATGAGATTAAATAAAGGGTCTGACTTGTCATTAAAGTTTTTAGAGATTCTGAAAATAACACCACCAGTTAAAAATACCGCAGATTGGGGTAATAGATTATTTTCTAAAACTATAGAAAATGAATTAATTGTATTACCTTGTATTTGGTTTGATTCTGAATGGGGATATGAAGATACTATATTAGAACCATTTAAGAAAATTGACAATATTAAATTTTTTGAAGGGTCATTCACTTGGCATTGGCATAATGGATGGGACGAACCAATAGAGATTGACTCTAAATTTGATATTTTGTATAAACAACAAGATGAAGT
>Ga0181351_1000276_pt1 | contig 14306 bp, 15 predicted proteins | sample Su13VDMM15SD_FD_170485 | JGI IMG/M metagenome (GOLD analysis project Ga0181351, IMG submission 170485) | Freshwater viral communities from Lake Michigan, USA - Su13.VD.MM15.S.D | ecosystem: Environmental > Aquatic > Freshwater > Lake | place: USA: Michigan | collected 2013-07-16 | reverse complement strand
TCTGGAGGCCTCAATGCGGTTGGAGGGCTCTATAGTTCTACCACTTTTGGAACATCAAACACGGTTCTCAATAGCAATATGGGTTCTTCGGCGTCTTTTGTAAACTCGAAGTGCATAGGAATCGGACCGGCGACTCTCGACGGGGCTAACGGCGGAACCAGGTCGATAGCGGTAGGTGATTACAACTCTTTCGCAGTAGCACCAGTGGACAATATTTACGTGGGCATGGTCAATGGTGGTATGGGCGGGCAGCGCAACGTGGGTGTCGGGAATTATATTCAAAGTCGGGGAACCACTGGTGAAAACGCACTTGTCGGCCATGCGATAGGCAATACAACAACGGGAGGCGATATGGGGAACTGCAATGCAATTTTGGGAGCTTTTTGTTTTCAACAGGGGAACGGCTTCGGTGATAAAATTCCATCATTCAACTCCGCTGTCGGTTGGCAAGCCCAAAGGAATTCGGGAGACTGGTATAACACAAGTATTGGAGCCCAGAGTCTCTTTAATATAGCGGGCAACAACGGTCTAACTTATTCGACACAATACAACAGCGCAGTCGGGTATAGAGCGGGTTATGCCTTTGATAGAATGAACAGATGTAGTTTTTTGGGAGCATTTTCAGATGTTAGCGGAATAAATATAAGTAATTCAACGGCTATCGGGCACATGACCAAGGTAGATGCATCAAATACGATACAATTAGGCTCTAATGGGGAAAGGGTAGCTATAACAGGTCCCTTATTTGTAAAACAAAACGCAAATCAACAAGTTCTAATTTATGATACAACTATATCAAAAAATATAATCAAATTCAATAATTCGAACCAATCAATCGCGATAGGATTAGACGCATTACTGAATGAAAATTTTTCTGGAGTTCGAAACAACACTGCGTTTGGTGCGAACGCGTTGAAGGCGCTTACTATTGGACGATATTGTACAGCACTCGGCGAGTCCGCATTAGAGACTCTTACAGGACAATCTTTTTCTCAAGATGTCGCAATCGGATACAGAGCGCTCGCGAACGCAACCAATTGCACGGACTGCGTAGCAATTGGTGTAAGCACAGGAGGACAAGTTTTGACTGGAAGTCGAAATACCTTTTTAGGAACAGGAACTAATTTTTCGTCAGCGACACAACATAACGACAGCACTGCCGTTGGTTATGGCGCATTAATAACGGCATCAAACCAAATAGTCTTAGGTAGAAGCACAGAGACGGTAAATATACCAGGAAAAATAGAAGCAAACGGCTCAGGTAATGACATGACGTTCAATGTGGCAAACGGGCTCAAAATTAATACTAACGGGGGAATATATTGTTCCGCTGCTCCAAGAGTCAAGGGAGTACATATTAGTCTGACAACATTTTCTGCTGCTGCTACATTAACCCTTTCTGATGTGCTGCCTCAAATAATTGCTATAGCACCGACAGCAACAATGACAATAACGCTTCCCGCAGCATCCGCCTCATACGATAGTGCGATACTTTACTTCAGACGAGTTGGTGGGACTATAACAGTTGACATCAACTCGGCTTCTTCCAATATATATGATTTGACAAATACGCTCACAAGCGTCATATTGGGGAGTAATGGCGTTATCCGACAAATCGCGTGTATTAGTAATAACGGAACATATGGATGGTACTATATGTCTTAGGCATAATTATACAGCATACGGCCCAAGTTTATAATAACGTTTTACCCAATCGAATATATAGTTATCATCAGACGCCCAAGCCTTATAATCGTCTCCTTCGATAGTATGGACTGCTGAATCAAATGGTCGGTCGTTTTCATCCATAAAAACTACCACAATCCGGATATATTGAAACAACTCGATTTCCATTGGGCGAACGGATAGTTTCACAATTGAAACGGTTCGTTTTATGTTTGGATACACATTGATTTCTCCACTGGACATTTTATAATATACGAATAGATTATAATAATGGCCGACTTATCCATTATCCCTCTGAAAAACAACTTGCTGGTCGACGCGACCTTCCACACCGTCAAATCGAAGATTATCACACGACTCAACGAGCTCGGAATCACGGATGCTAAATACAAAAATGACTCGGAGTTCCTGACGCTCGTATGTAATCTCATCGAACACCTGATTCAAAAGAAAGACAAGATAAATAAGCGGGACTTGGCCCTTGATATAATCGGGACATTGTTCAATACTACCGAAGAGGAGAAAGCTGCGATTGGAAAGAACATCGATTTCTTATGTTCGCAGAAGAACCTCGTGCGCAGGGTATCCTTCTACAAGCTGTTCAAAGTCGGTGTGCGCGAGTTCTTTAGAAAAAAGTAATTCGGGTTGGCTATAACGCACTCACGATGGGTCGGGACCTTGCGATTAATCAATTGCTCATAGACGCGAAGCTGGACTATGGAGCATGGATATATACAATGGCCACCTTCAATGCGCGCGAATTATTGCTGACCACACTTGGAGTCAAACTTGGATTTTCCAATAAGCTTATTATAATGACGATATTGGCATTTATCCTATAATTTATCCTAAACATTACACAATTAACCGAATAAACAAGGAAATAACACTTATAACTACGTAATTTGCTGGATAAATGGGTTAAACGCTGTATTAAATCGATTAAATTCAGGGATTAACCCTCTTTTTTTCCTAAATATTGGGTTAAATACGTAATATTTGGTTATAATGGGTTAAATACGTAATCTATGGTTAATCATTTTACCCGAAATCCGACATTGCTATTTCGGGCCCATCTTCGGACCGATTGTTTTATATCGTGATTATCAAACAACAATGGCTCCTGCTTGAATCCGTGTTTCGAAATACATAACTGACACTCGGGATAGTCGCATTTGTAATAAATAATACTATCGACTTTATCGACCTCTTTTGGGCAGCATTGACGTGGCATATCCTATATATATTGTTTGTATATTTTATATTACAATGAATTTACTTCAAGAGTATTTTAGATTATTTAGAAATAAACTGGTCAGACTATACAATCGATTCCTTGAAAACAAAATGTCGATAGAATGTATACCATTGACCATGGATGACATCATTCGAAAGAATAAACCGAATATATCAGCATCAACCATTAAAACGTACCTTTCTCTACTACGGTCTCTCTATTACAAGCAACACCCAAAAGGCTCTGAGATTAATACAAAATGGTTTCACAAGCAAGACGACATCATCGAACTGTTGGCGGACAAGCCCGCCGCCTCCCGAAAAACCACCTTTGCCGCCCTTATTGCGGTCTGCGACCAGGACTCGGTGGACAAATATAAGAAAGCCCTAATGGCCGATTCTAAGACCTACGACAACTTCATCGAGAGTCAACAAAAGAGTGATACCCAAAAAGACAATTGGAAATCATTCGACGAGGTCAAAGAGAAATACGCCGCCATGGAGGCCCGAGTCAAACCCCTACTCAATTCCAAAACTGCCTTGGACAAGAAGGACCTTATGACTCTACAAGATTTCATTATTCTATCCTTGACGTCGGGGGTATGGATTCCTCCACGTCGGTCGATGGACTGGGTCGCATTCAAGATTCGCGAAGTTGATAGAGAGTCAGATAACTACATGGACAAGAACATGTTTCATTTTTCGAAATACAAGACCAGTAAATACTATGGAGAGCAAACCGTAGAGATACCGAAAGGGCTAAAAGCCATCTTGACCAAATGGATAAAACTCAATCCCCACGATTATTTGCTCTTCAATACTGAGGGTGAACAATTGACCAATACCCGTTTGACCCAGAAGCTCAATAAGATATTCGATGGGCTAAAGTTGAGCACCTCGATGCTCCGGCATATCTACCTGACGGACAAACTGAAAGATGTTCCGGCGTTGAAAGAACTCAAAAAGACGGCGGCCGAGATGGGACACAGCGTGGGTGAGGCGCTCGAATACGTGAAACATTGAGAGTAATATATTATTTTGAATATTATATTATTCATATTCAGACTCTTATAGGCGAGATTCCAGACTTCCGGTCTCAGTGTCATGGACGTAAATGATGTCTTGCTTGGCGATGAAGAAAAAGGTGAGAGTGTTGCTGGATGCGTTGGCAAGGGTCATGTTCAAAAAGGCGTTTCCGGAGTTGAGGTTGGCACCCGACATGAGGCCGAACTTGGAAATCTTCTCCAAATTGTAGCCCCATAAGAACTGAGATTGGGAGGCAACAGAAGTGGCAGTGCCGGCGGCGAGCACGACCTGGTCGGTATCAGCAGCAACCGTAGTGGCACTTGGGACATACACGAAGTATCTGCTTGGGACCAAGCCGGATTTGAACTCGTGAGTGTTGAAACTTGCGTTAGCTTCTTGGGTGTATGACATAGTCAATGCGGGATTGCGCATGAAATCGACGGGGTTCGATGGCACAACCAAGCCGTTGAGGTTCCATGCTACACTCGTCGCCTGTGGCATTTTACTATCGTAAATTTGGTTGATACATCCAGCAGTGCTGAGGGTGGAAGCTTCCGTACATCTCATAAACAAAGCACGAACAGAGGAACCGCGCAAACCGGTAAGCAGGGACACTGTGCCGGCAGTAGAGGGCAAAGTCGCGGAGGACACTCGATAGCTCGTTCCATCGTAGTATTGCAATCCCGATTTACCGAGCATTTTAACCCCTTCGTCTCCAATATCGATGTACTGCAGGTCGAGCGACATGTTATCGATTGTAATTCTGAAAGTTGCCTGCGTAGTTGCAGTGCTCGTCACGAACGTGATGGGAATGATGGCACTGCTCTGTAGCACGAGCTGAAGCTTGCTGGTAGCGCCAATTTGAAAATATTTGCGTGCGCCCTTACCAATAAGAGATGACATAAGAGGAATGGCGTACGAATAGTAGTTGCTTGATGCAGCGGCGAGAGTCGCGCCATCGATATTTCTCAAAACGTGGCCTTGGTTCACATTGAGTCCGCTGGATTGTGTTTCGAATTGGAACCCGTACATGGCTGCAAGTGAATCTTTCTGGGCTACGTCTATTTCTAACTGAGTAAGCATGTCCTGGACCAAACCGAAGTTGTTCACATCGTCCAAAACAACGCCGTTTTGGGATTGGATGTAGCAACGGTCCCAGTGGGAATGCGCGCCACCACGAAGTTGCGCGTTGCTGATAATCGCAGCGGAGGGAGTGTTCACAATTTCATAGTTGACGCGGAACGAGAGAGTCGAGAAGCGAGGGTCAATGAATTTACCCTTTCCTTGACCGGCCGGGATATCAAAGATAACGTTGCTACTGGTTCCGTTCAATTGAAGAGTGGACGAAGCAGTTAGGGTTTGGGTCGCGGATTGGACCTGACTCACGTTCGAGGGCAAAACCTTGACCGCGTAGGATGAAACGCCTGGGGGGAGAGACATGTCAATCTCATTTTGCAATTCCTTGGGGAAACCGATTGATGATTGCATATTCGTATATAAAATACGAATATATAAAAAATTCCTAAATCTCTTCTGATACTGGCTCGGGTTCTTCTTCCGGAATCGGAACACGATTTATTAATTCCACCAAATTTTCGAATCTCATCGGACGCTGAATTGACCGTCTAAAGATATTGAAGCGCAACACAAAATAAGAACTGATACCGTTGAAATTGATGAGCCGGTTGTTATCATCCGTTATTGAAATGACCAAGTTGCCAACATTCGGACTCTTGACCAAGAACTCGGACGAGTTGTTTTCGTAGACGATTTGGCCGTTATTCTTGGCCACATTGGGAATACTGGCCAACACATCACTGGCCCCAAGTGTCGAATTGGTCGATAGTATTATACCATCGTTCAAAACATTACAATGAATTATGAATCGCGGAATCGGCAAGAAATTACACGACCGGGGCATAGTCAGCGTATTCGCAGTCGAGCTCACTTCTCCGCTAAACCCAATAATGTAATCGCATGTCGATGCCCTAAATGTGAAGTTGCTCGAACTATTCGCGAATGTAAATGTGTTCGTTGTAGAATTGAGAGTAATAGTCCACCCCGCCACTACCGGCAAGAATGTTTTCAGCATGGTGATAAATGTGCTGGCCGTGTAGTTGCCAAATGGCAAAGTATACGTGCTCGTCGTCATCCCAAGCGTGATAACCAACTGGTTGTTATACTCATTGACGATGTAGTTCGAATTACACATGACCGCATACGGCAACTGAACAGTTATATACTCTATACTATCGTCGTCTTCGAAATTCAGATACCCTCGGACATCATATTCCGCCTTGCTTTTATAAGAACCATTCAAGAGTATACTACTCGTTGTCTGGGTTGATATGTGTAGAACTTTCGAGTCCTTGATTAGGTGCCCCGTGTATGTTGTCTTCTCCATCTTGTTCTTGTTTTGGTTCCTCAGTTATAATAACACGAGATTCTTGTGTTAGCTCAATGGCCCCGTTGGGGTTTTCGGCGTTGGCTTGGATTTCAAAATAGGCCAGCCGTTCTTCATACTCTTGTTGATTCCGTAAACGGAGTTCCTCGCAGATTGCGTCCTTCTCTTCTTGGCTCTTATTCAGTGCACAAGCCAGCATGATTTCTTTGAGTGTATCATCTTCTAAACCGTGGAAGAGCGTATCGATGCTGCGGATAATCTTTTGTTGGTGGCGTTTTGATAACATTGTAATAAACAAGTCTATATACTATACCGAGACTAAAAAAGGCCGCTACCAAGCATATTGGGCGTTTCGATTGGGTCGGACAGTTCGAAGTGGATGAGGATTTGCCAGTTGGGCGCGTTGGGATTCGAAATAAAAGTAGGGGCGTTGTCATTGTAGATTTGGAATGCTACCTGGGTGCTTCCAGAAGGCATATTGATTTCCACCCCGTTTTGGTCCCCGAAAGTATCGGACACATAACAATGACGGGTTCCTCCCGTTGGTAGGGTCGTCGGATACAACAACCCTAAAACTGTCCCGTTCGTGGTTGATGCCGTATAACTGGATGGTAGAGTACAACATAGGATACCGGTGTATGCCTCCCAATTTCCATCTGCGCCGGTCCATCCTTCCGATGTTAGCTTGTGGCGTATCGTACAACGCCTAAACTTGTGTTGGTCGCCCTTGAATAGCCCGTTGAAATCAATCAACCAGCTGACGTTGGCCAAGTTAGAACGGGATACTGGTATAACTAAACTGTTCGCTGGAATATCAGTGGCTGATGCGAAAGTGCTCAAATAGAGAGTATAGACCTTTGATGACATATATAATATACCTGCAGAATATTATCTATTTACTTTTCTTCTGCTTCTGATAGTCCGCCTTCGCTTGGGCGGACTGCATGGCCGTTTTCAAACTTACGTTATGGGATTTGGCCCATGCCCCGATAAAGCGTGCCCACATCATTTTTGCGGTGTATATACTCTCACGCGAAAAAATACTCGACCGGTTTGTCCGTCCGTTTCGCTTCGCTCAATGCGATGGCGACTCTCTGCGCAATAGCCCGACGCTTGGTCAATGGCGTTTTACTATACTTCTTCTTGTTCTGGTCCTCGACCTTGAATCCTCCCGAGACTCCGACGATTTTATATGGCATATATAATATATTCAAACAAATTTGAAGACCGCTTTTGGTGGGGCTTGCGCGGGGACCGCCTTGGGCGCCTGCGGCGCCGGCGCCTTCGCCTTTACAATCGTCTCCTGCTTGGGCTGCCTCTTCTTCTTGGGCGCAACATAGATGATTTCATCACCACTACTCTCGTCATCATCCGTAGAATCATCGCTACTCTCGGATTCCTGGACGATGACCTTCTTGGGTTGCTTCTTGGGTTTGGTCTCAGCGGGCTTGGACTCGGCGGGCTTGGCGGGCAGACTTGGGGGCTCCTCTGGGGGTTCGCCGGCTACCAACCGTTTCTTGGCCGACATCTTGGCCACCTTCTCTTCCAACTGTTTCTGCTGCTTCAGTGCGCGCTGGAGAGATGCGTCCGCTCGGGCCTGCGCTAACGGTAAGCTCTGTTCCATCTTAGCTATATGCGCCTTCTTGAGTGCTTCCCGGGACTTCTCAATATGCTCCTGAGTGCGACTACGGGTTATCTTCTTCTTGAGAATGGGTGCTTCCACGGGTTCCTGACTCTCGACTTCTTCTAAATTTTCTTTGGTTTCGGACATTTTATAGAATAAGCAGAGAGATTTTATAGGTTAATTTGCCGGGGGCTTGCGCCATACATAGATGTTTTCCTCGTATTTATTGCCCCGGAGGCTGGTAGGGCATGTGCGTTGCCGTTTTACAAATGGGTAATATTCAGTGGCTTCGCCAATGACCGTTTGGACGAACTGATATATCTTATGCGAGATGTTCAATATATAATACCCTCCGGGCTGAAGGTGATTGTATGTCTCACGCACCAACGGTTCATAGAATCCCTCGTTGGTTATCGTTGGTTGACTCTCGGTGTATATTTCCAAATCATAATACGGAGGACTGGTTATGACCACATCGTATTGATGTTGCGAATAGTCATGGGCCAACGCATCCTCGAAATACAACTGGATGTCGAGAGTCTGATTCTTGGAACGTAAGAAATTGACCAACCGTTCATACCCGGGTTGGAGATTAGTATTGGAATCTATCCCGATGTATCGAGGCACATTTCGGACGGCCGCACCAACCAACCGCCCACCCCATCCCATCGTGGGGTCCAATACGCCCACCTTGGATGGATACCGGCCGAGAATCTCAATCATCCGTATGGGCTTGAAAATGGTAATACTCTTGAATGCGATGTTATAGATGTATTTCAACTGCTTGATGTCATTGTCTAAATACCGCCCGTTCTCATGGCAGTGTGTTATCAAATTGGCTATATGCGGCAACTCCTCATAGAGTCCGAACAGAGCCACAAACTCATAGAACGTGGGCGTGCCCTTCTTATGGGTATTCAATCGTTCATAGATAGTAAAATAATCGACCAATTGATTGCCTGCGTTTGTTCCCTCGGTTAGAGTCTCGAAGTTTCTGAGACGGTCCCAATCTCGGTCGATGTTGATTCCCTTTATAAGATGGCGCACTATATCTTCGTTATCCATGTTATATATGTAATCAATAGATAATTTTTGGGGGGAAATCACAAAAATCACAGTTGTGGTTTATGTGATTCTATGCGGACGTCCTCGTCGGCCTTTTGGCTTGTTCTTGGCCGGGTCGCACAAATTACAAAGATTACGCTTGCTGTTTCTGTGGCCTTCGCCGCATTCTTCACAAGTCCGACCTGCAAGTGGCATGAATTTACGGATACAGCAGTTTCCAATAACCAAACAGTTTTCGTGTATATCTTTACGGGGAACGATGTAGCAGTTTTCGAAGATAGTATGCCCACAAAGACAGCATGGCTCCCATTCGGGGTATTCATTATGTCCAAATGTCTGGAAAAAGTATCGTTCGTGGGCTTCTTGTGCGGGGGTTGGACCGTCCCAATTGTCTGGATGATTTTGGCTTCTTCCATCTCCACCGGCATACTTCCATTCTTCTAATACTTCCTTGTAGGTTATATTTCGCTTATAAAGACCTTCTACAAATTGTCTAAAATTGCCCCCATACTTGCCCATGAATTCAAACATCTTTTCTGCCGGATAATCCGACAATGCTAACTGACAATCTATAAAGGCCTTTCCAGTGTTGTCAGCAGCTTCTCTTGCTTCTTGTAAGTTTGTTTCTTCTAAGCTTATTACCGGGCTAAACTTGCGCGCACCAAAAAAGTTTCGAATGTCCATGTTTGATAATAGTAATAATCTAATAGTATATGTTCAATATGCTTTATATACTTTATAAAATCACAAAAACTACAGTTGTGGTTTTTGTGGTTATGATACTTTTTATACTTTGGACGAATAATCAATAAAAGGAAAGCCCAGGAGGGCACCGGTGGCACAAAAGAACCCCGAAGGGGGCTAATAAGTTCCTAAGTGTCCATGGTAGGTTTTGTCCGTTTTTGTCCTTTTGTCCGTTTGTCCGCTTTTTTCAAAGTATATATATACACGCGTAAAAAATCAAAATTGTTGTATATATTGAAATGACTTTCAAAAAAAGGGACAAACGGACAAAAGGACAAAAAAGGGACAAAAGCATCCACAATCAAAAAGGAGCATCTTATTCCTCTATATATTCAATATCAGTATCTTCCTCCTCTATTTCTCTTGGCTTGAACATAACCCCAATAAAACCACCCTTATATGCCTTTCCATATCGGTCCTTACCTATTTTACGCAAATCCTTATCATACTTGAATCCAAGCCTGGCCATTCCTTCCTTGACTAATTTCTTGTCTATTTCGGAATCACCTACAAGCTTGTCGAGAGAAATTCTCCCCTTTATATCCCGAATACAATTCTCCTCAAACCATTGACCAAACACATCATTCTTTTGCTGAGTTGCCTTCGTATCCTTGATAAATTGGCTTGGAATGGCCGGCAAGCCTCGAGTATAGTATTTACTTGCGTATTCAATAATAAGTCCGAACACTTCATTGTAATATTCGGCCTTAATTTTGTCCCCCAGAGTTTTGTCGGCAATAAATAACAAGTTATCCGCATCTTCGATTGTTCGTTGGCCAGTGCGGTCGAAATGAGAACCATACGAAATTTGCTTGTATCGATTATATACGGCAGTATCTTTTGCGTCAATTGTAGGAAGATGGTTTGTAAGTGCGAAGACTTTGAACATGATATTGATACTCTCGCTGGTTCCAAACAGAATCTCGTTTTCAGTATTCTGACCGTCGCCGATTTCCTTCATCAGTTCGCTGTTGGCCTTGTTTTCGCTGAACTCGTCCAACCATACCAATCGTTTGCCCTTCATATTTGCCAGTTGTTTATGGACCTTTTTGTTGGATTCTTCCAAGAATGAACCCTTGGTTTTATAAACATAGTTGGGCAACAGAGTATCGATAATATTGAAGAAAAACGATTTACCATTGTCTCCGTTTGACCCCGTAGTTTTATCCACGCAAAAATAGATTGATTTTTCCAAGTGAGGCACGCCGATAAACGTATATCCAATCAACGAAAGAAAATACTCGAGATGTTCCGGATTGTTATTCAATATCTTCAATAGCACTGATTTCACGAAGGCTTTTTTGTCCTCATCTGCGGGGGAATAATCGTATGGAATTGTTTGAGTAATGTAATCAGATGAAAAGATACCATCACGAAATACTCCCGTTTCCAGATTCATAATACCATTTTTGAAAGCTAAAAACCCAGTGTTTGAATCCAGCTTGTCCGCAAACTCATCATTCACAAGTAGCGTTTTTAGACACTTGATAAGTGCCGACAAATATTTCGGTTCTAATATGTCTAAGTGGGACTTGGAATACATCGGGGGCTTTACAACAGACTTTCCAGTAGCGTCTATAATATGTCTAACCTCAGACGCTTTTTCGGGGCCAATTTCGCGAATAGACTCATCGACATACTTTCGCAATTCGGTGAGCACATAAAAGGTAGGTTCCTTTTGATGTTTCCATAATTGCGATTCAGTCAACATATACCAATTTTCTCGACATAACACAAGAGTAGTTTTCAATGTTTTCGAGATAACAAGGGCCGTATCGTATGGATTTGCCAAATCAGTCTCACTGATAAAATACTTATTGTTTGGAACAGACAACTGTTTTCCAGCAATATATAAAATATCACATGCCTTTTCCTTATCGGCTTCTTTGATATAATAAATGAACGAGGCCCAGCCCGCGCCGATTTCCTTCTTTTCAATCTTGTCCCATTGTTCGTCCACTTTGAAACGGTCATATCTTTCAGTATCCAACTTCGAAAACAGATGGAACAATGCTACATCATCGAAGACGTTTTTAATGATACATCCGAAGGTAAACCAAAGTTTATATGTTCCTTTTGCGTATTTATCCAATAGGCCGGCTTCCAATGAACGATAAAAAATGTCTCGATACAAATTGTTCTGGCCCTCTGTAGTGGCAGTTTCTCCAGTATGTTTTTTTACGGGTTTGTCTTCAACTGAGATAACTTCCGCATCTGGGGAAATAAACGATGTAATACACATTTGCTCGAATGTTCCAGTTTGGATTATTATTGGGCGGTTTTCGGTTGGCTTGCTTGCGTATACACTTCGAATCTTTTGTTGTCCATTGTTGTATACAGCAGTATCAAATACGCCGTCTTTGTAATACAATCCAAGGTCGTCCGCGTCCATAGACAGATGTGCTTGCTCATTCAGTTGTCCAACAATGTATTTTTGGTGGCGTTTTAATGCCAAATAGTTGTCAATAATAATTCGAAATGATGCCTTCGCAATGGGGGTCTCTTTTCCAAATGGAACATATCCGGGGGAATGACATGTCGCAATTGCGTATTTTGCGTTTACAAATCTGGAATCCAAATATGAAATAATACCTTCCAATAGTCTCGGTGCTTCTTCCATCAACTCCTCGCCATCTTCCACGTCGCGTTTGATGTCTACATCAAAATATAGTTTGACCGGCTTGTCATCTGGTATAATCTCGAAACAGTTCTTCTTTTTACATTGTGCCTCATATTTGGCAGCATCAACAGTGTAAGATTTTCCGGCGTTCATTTCGACAGTGTAAGAGATGGAGGAGGACATTTTTGCTAAATGATTCTATATATACTTTCCATATATTATTTCTAAATCCTTTTATTGGAAAATACATTTCCAATAAAAAATACAGTTTATACAATTCCGGCCTCCTTGGCTAACTTCGCGAGTCGTTTCTGCTCTTGCATTCTTGGCTTGGCTACATTCTTGTAGTATTCTTTTGCGTAGGTCAAATATTGTTCTTTGTTCTCACTATAATGTACCCGACGTAATTCAATCGCTTTTTCATGGTTTTTTTCTCTCCATCTACGCCCAGCTTCAAGTTGACTCTTGGCAGTTTTGCGAATCCGCTCGACAGATTCGGCTGGTAAGATAGTAATGTTTTCGAATAGTTCGGACTCGTTCATTGGGTAGGTTCCGTTGATGTTCATGTTCATTTGTATAATGGGTATTTATATATTATATATACATTTTTTTTTATATAATTTTATCTAAATATATCCTAAATATATTGTAGTTATACATTTCAAAATCCAATCAATTTTGTTTCAGTCTTGGTAGTTTTGATTCAATTTTACATGCTCACCATATAGGTGATTTTATGAATGCGGTTTGGGTATCTTATATCCCAAATAGCGTGTAAGGTTTTTGATTTACTCCCATCTTTACTGGCCGCAACAATATTGAAATGGCTGTAATTCTCACACGATTCGCTGGAGGTATGGGTCCCGAGAATAACTTGGATGCCATCATAGTTTTCCATAAACTCTCGGAACTTTTCCGATGCGTCGTAATAGCTTCTTAGGGCCATTAATATTCTCCACATATCGCAATTTGTAAACTCATGATGGTCATTGAAAGTAATTCCGAAAGAAGTCGCAGTTTTGGTCATTGTAATAACTTGTTGTTGTATAAAACTGGGGTCCATTTATATAAATAAAAAACCAATCAATTTTATTGGAATTTTAATGTTCCGATATTGTATATGCCCGCGCCATATAAAATAACCGAATATAGCAAAACCCAGGCCAAGAAGCTTGGCGTGGACATCAAACCATCCACATCGAAAACCAAGAAGATAGACGTATTCCGAGGCAAGGAAAAAATAGCCTCTATAGGCCAAAAAGGCTACAAAGACTACCCTTCGTACATACAAGAAAAGGGAAAAGCATACGCCGATGAACGGAGGCGATTATATAGAATAAGACACAAAGACGACATCAAAACGGGGAACGGATACTGGGCAAACAAACTTTTATGGTGATTTATATAACCCGCCAATACCCGGGTGAATCCACTCAAACGCATATCCTCGTTCTTTTACAAAATCATTGAATCGCTCAGACACATTGCATCCATAGTGGCAATCGCACTTATGACATTCGGTCCATCCATACTTCCCCCGAATAAGACAATCGACATACGCATATATAACAATGTCAGGTGAGTAATCCTCGAGCTGCTGCCCTTTTCGGTTATCGCAGATTTCATATCTTTTTTTGTCTTTTTCTTCGCCAAGAAACTCTTGCAACTCGTCTATAAGAGTTGTATATTTTTTGTCTTCCACACGTGCTTCCTCGTCCTTTTCTTCCCAATAAAGTCCAATGACCTTATTGGCATCCGGGCGGGTAAGCTTGATTTTTTTCAAAAGAAACTCACGAACATACTTCGTGGCGTTTCTTCGGTTTTTCGCTTTATAAACTAACCTGTCGGTCTCGGCATCGTTTTGTAGATGAAACAATGCGGTATCAATGCGGGCTGGGCAC
>Ga0181351_1000273_pt1 | contig 14375 bp, 19 predicted proteins | sample Su13VDMM15SD_FD_170485 | JGI IMG/M metagenome (GOLD analysis project Ga0181351, IMG submission 170485) | Freshwater viral communities from Lake Michigan, USA - Su13.VD.MM15.S.D | ecosystem: Environmental > Aquatic > Freshwater > Lake | place: USA: Michigan | collected 2013-07-16 | reverse complement strand
TATGGAACTTGACGATCAGGTCAATAGCATTGAATTCATACTCAATGTTCAAAGCATAGCAGATACAGTACAACCAGAAACAGACCGTTTATTAAATAAATTATGAAATTAATTGTAGCATGTGATCCGAAAGGTGGAATAGGCTACAACAACAAGTTGCCCTGGATTAACATCCGGGGCGATTTGCCAAGATTCAAGGCGTTAACTGACAATGGTGTTGTTGTTATGGGCCGCAATACTTGGGAGAGTTTACCGAAGAAACCATTAATAGGTAGGCTTAATTTTGTTGTAACTAGTCAAACACTTACTTTGCCATTTGGTGCCATTCAAATACCAAACTTAAATCACTTTAGTGAATACAAAAATGTTTGGCTAATTGGCGGTGCCCAACTAATCAATAGTAGTTGGCATTTGGTTGACGAAGTTCATCTAACAAAAACAGTATCCCAATATACTTGCGATTCGTTTATTGATTTGCTATACTTAGAAAACAATTATACAATGACACGTAGTGAATTCAACGGAGATCATATATATCAGATATGGAATAAGAAATGAAACAGTATCACGACCTACTTACAGATATATTAGAAAATGGCGAAAGCAAAGATGATCGTACCAAAGTAGGCACAATCAGTGTTTTTGGTCGTCAATTAAGATTTGATTTACGTGAAGGGTTTCCTGCTGTTACTACTAAGAAACTTGCATGGAAAGCATGTGTAGGTGAATTGCTTTGGTTCATTGAAGGCTCAAGCGATGAACGTAGACTAGCAGAAATCACACACGGTGATCCAAAAGGTAAAGTGACTATATGGACACCAAATGCTCTTGCACCCTATTGGAAGCCTAAGGCTACGTTTGAAGGTGATCTTGGTCGTGTATACGGAGTACAGTGGCGACACTGGAACAAATATCGTGTAGAGAAAGATATGGGTCCTGCGCACAAAGGTGGCACCCGACTCGCAGTAGACAACATTGAAGTTGATCAATTGGCAAATCTAATTGATGGACTCAAGAATGATCCAAATGGTCGCAGACATATTCTATCAGCATGGAACGTTAGCGAACTAGATCAAATGGCATTGCCACCGTGTCATGTTATGAGTCAATTCTATGTCAACAAAAAGAAAGAACTATCTTGTCATATGTACCAACGTAGTGTGGATGTTTTTTTGGGTTTACCTTTTAACATCGCTAGTTATGCACTTCTCACTCATTTGCTTGCACAAGTCTGTGATTTGAAAGTTGGAGAATTGATTATTTCAACAGGCGATACTCACATTTATACTAATCACGTTGAACAAGTTAAAGAACAACTATCACGTGAAAGTTACCCAAATCCAACATTATCTTTGAATAAAGAAATAAAAGATATTGACAAATTCACAATATCTGATATAGTGTTAACTGACTACAAGAGTCATGGTACTATTAAGGCTGAAATGGCAGTATGAAAACAATAAAATTTATTGCTCATGAATTCAGAATGGGAGACGTAGACGATCCAGACTTATATGCCGCTCAACCTTTAATAGAGTGGGAAAAGTCAGAACCCGGTCAATGGTTAATGGAAAATTCTGATCCTACTCCTGAATGGAACAGAGTACATGATATGTCTACTTATGGTTATCGTTATGCAATCAAAGGATTTCTCACTCCTGAGAAATATACATATTGGAAATTGAAGTATGACTAGAGAAGAAATCATTAATAATATGTGCCTCACTTATCGGCACGATTATGGAATCACTATTAGTGAAGACGATAAAATGTACACGTTGAATAGTGGTGTCACTGAACTTGAGCGCAAAGGTATTTGGAATACTATGGCTCAAATCTTTGACAATGATATTGCACCTTATATGGAATTTAAATGAAAATATTGGTAACTGGTGGTTTAGGTTTAATTGGTCACAACGTTGTTTATCGGTTGATGCGACAGGGACATAATGTCACCATCGTTGACACACAGACTAACTATGGAATCATTCCACAAGACGAAATAGATTATCTTATGTCAGAACGAATGAAAAAGATTCATGATCCATCGTTCTACAATATGTGTATCAGTGATCCTAAGTTAGACGGGGTTTTTGCTTCACATAAGTTTGACCAATTAATTCATATGGCAAGTTTCCCTAGACAAAAAGTTGTCAATGCAAATCCTGCATCAGGGTCACGCACAATGAGTGAAGGCTTACTTAATCTATGTGAATTGAGTAAGAAGTACAATGTACAAAAGTTTGTCTATATCAGTTCTAGCATGGTATATGGTGACTTTAAAGATGATGTAACAGAAAACGCTGTATGTAACCCGCAAGGTCAGTATGGCATTATGAAATTAGCAGGAGAATGGCTTGTCAAAGATTACTCGCGCCGAGGTTGTTTTAACCATACTATTATTCGTCCTAGTGCTGTATACGGCCCACTTGACGTTGAAGATAGAGTCATTGCAAAATTTATGCTTACTGCTATGCGCGGAGGAGTGCTTAATGTTAATGGAGCCGGAGAGACCCTCGACTTCACCTACGTTGAAGATGCTGCCGATGGCATAGTTGCAGCCGCACTTAGTGACAACACTAATTTTAATACTTATAATATTACAAAGAGTCATAGTCGTACACTACTTGATGCGGCAAACTTAGCAGTAAAGATTGTTGGTAAAGGGTCAATCGAAGTCAGAGGTAAAGACGTTGATTTTCCTAGTCGTGGTGCATTGAATATTGATGCCGCACGTAAAGACTTTGGATATAATCCTAAGGTAGACGTAGAAGAAGGATTTGAAAGATATTATGAGTGGCTTAGTAATTCCCCATTTTGGTCTAGTAAGACAGTATAAAAATTTACGTGAAGAATTACTACTGGCTACCGATGAGGTTCTTAAGACAGGATGCTTAGTCAATGGCCCTCAAACATTTAAATTTGAAGATTGGCTAAGAAAAGAAACTCGTACTTGGTACGCTACTGTAGTTCATAGTGGCACACAGGCATTAGAAATAATGGCCCGCTATGAGAAATCAAAACATGCTCCTGCTATTTCATTCAATCATCCTCCTCCCCGTGTAGTAGTACCCAACATAACATATCCAGCAACACTTAACGCATTTATCAATGCAGGTTGGGATGTTAAGATCGGTGATACTGATAAGAATGGTCTATTAAATTTAAGTGAAAACGTTTTCGATTACAAATGTTTTGTGGGCTTATATGGTGGAACTACAGACAAAGAATTAACTAATAAAATTTTCGTTGATGGCGCACAGCATTGGTTAGTTGCTGACAGTAACGTTGGTATGGGAATGGCGATTAGTTTTGACCCCACCAAAAACTTAAACGCTAGTGGCAACGGCGGCGCCATTGTAACGAATGATGAAGACTTATATCACTATGCAGTGAACTACAAAAACAATAGCAAGCCAATGAATCATATCTATACTGGTACTAACAGTAAAATGAGCGAATTAGATTGCGCACATTTATTAGTACGTAGCAAATATATCCATGCATGGCAAGAACGTAGAAAGAAAATCAGAGAATACTATATTGAACGTTTCAAAGATTTGCCGATTCGTTGTTTAAGTGACGGGTTCATTAAACATGCGGATCAAAAGTTTGTAATCTATACTAAGGATCGTGATAGACTACATGGCAATATGATTGTTGATGGAATTGAGACCAAGATTCACTATGAAAAAACACTAAGTGAACTAATGGTTACACGTAATATGGAAACACCCGACATGATTAGTACTAGTTTAATGCTATCTAAGGGTGTATTAAGTCTTCCTATGTATCCAGAATTAACTGATAGCGAAATAGAAACTATAACGGAAAAGATTAGGAATTTTTATACTAAATAGTATCACTATGTGGATACTATCATTTTTTCCGGACTTATTAGTCCATCTCATCGTTGCCCTAGGGGCGTTACTATTTCTTGCGGCAACCTTCTTAGGAATGTTTCCCATCGTCAATACGTATAAAACACCCGCACAAATTGTAGGGGTAATCGTTCTAGTATGGGGATTATATCTAGAAGGTGGTCTAGCGTACAAAGATAAACTTGCCATAGAAGTAGCAGAACTTGAAATAAAACTCGCTAACGCAGAAGCAAAATCACAAGAAACTAACACTAAAATCGTTGAAAAGATTGTTAAAGATACTAGAGTGATTCGTCAAAAAGGTGATGATATCATCAGATACGTTGATAAAGAAATTGTCAAGTACGATACTCAATGTGTTATTCCTGAAGATGTAATTAGAGTTTATAACGAAGCAGCCACATTAGGTACTGCTACTGATCTCAAAGAAGATAAAAAAGAGCATAAGATGTTATTGCCTTCGAGGGTTTCACAATGAAGAAATTAATCCTCATTTCATGCTTTTTACTAGCAGGATGCGCAACTACCGCAGTTCCTGTAGCCCCTAAATTTCCCACTGCCCCTGACACACTACTTGAGGGTTGTCCACCGCTTCAAACACTTCCTGAGGGTGCTAAATTAAGCGATTTAATGCGTACTGACGTTAAAAACATGGTTCAGTATCATGAATGCTCACGTAAAAATAAAGCGTGGGTAGAGTGGTTTAATACTCAAAAACAACTATTTGAGCAGGTCACTAAGTAACACTTGGGCTTCTGATTGATAAATACTATATAACGACGGAAGATTTCTATGGCCACACAACAAATTATTAACATAGGTGCACTACCAAATGACGGTGAAGGCGATCCGTTACGTGTAGCCTTTGGGAAGATTAATAATAACTTCTCTAATCTTTTCTCAACTTTTGTTAATACTAGCAACACATACACTACTGGAAATACGGCAGGACAAGTACTATTTGAAACTCCTGCAAATGCATTCACCCAAGGTCAATTCTATATTCGTTCGAACGATCCAGGTACGAATGACAGCCAAGCCAGTCAACTTTATGCACAGATTAATCCAGCAGGTACTGATGTTAAGTTCACTTGCTATGGAACAACATTCTTTGGAAATGCATTAGCACGTTTTGATATGGACGTATTGAGTGGTAATGTACGTATTCTATGTGATCCTCTTATTACCAATTCAGTATTTCATTTTATCTCTTCACAAATTATGTTCCAGGGTGATCCTATTCCCGGTCTAGACATTCAGTTAGACGGCTTTGTTGACTCAGTTATGTCAACTGAAGATGATTATGTTATGGAAACTGAACAATAAGATGAGAGCAAGAGAATTTATTACCGAGCAACGGTTAGATCAAGTTCACGATGGCTTAGACGTAGCATCTATGGCTCTTCCCAACACGTATGTTATTCCAGAGTTAAAGAACAATGACTTCTATGATTTATATCGTTTTGGTGTAGCAATTGCCGCAGTAAGAGGCGAAAGCGGTACTGACAATGTACAAAATAGTTATAAGCCTGATTTCAATGCAGAAAGCAGTTGGGGTGAACACCAAGTAGTATCCTCAGAGTTTGATAAAGACATTGGTAAAACTATTGACCAAGCATTAAAGAAGGTTGGCAAATCCGGTAAAAAACAAGTAAGCACTCCTGGAAGTGATGAGATGGGTGATACATTAACTCAGTCACCTATAAGAGGATTTAAAGGATATAAAAAATGAGATTTCATGAATTTATGTCTGAAAACAAACAAGCCAAAGTAACCAAACGCCAATCTGTTGCTTCAAAAGGTCTGCACAAGTTCCGTGATGAGGATTGTGCTGACCGTACATATGAATTGAATAGGATTATGATGGCAGCCGCTTCAACTGACGGAACTTTTGTTCCAAAAATCGATGGTGAAAGTTGGGCAGGAAGATATAATGTATCAGCACCCTATACACAACAGGAACAAGATATGTTAATGATGGCTTACAAAGCAGCCGGATCAGATTATCACGATTTAAATAAGGGTGATTTGAAAAGTGCTGAACTAGATGGCGTTAATAAAGTAAGCCCATTTAAGCCTTTTAAAGGCTATAAAAAATAATTTTCAACATACGTGCAAGAATAAGTATTAATATAATATTTAGGAACATGCATGACTAACTTAATCGACATTAACAACACCCTCGACTTAATCAAACTCAAATTCTATAATGAATGGTTATATACCGCTCATATCTATGATGAGGGCGACAGTCAATTTCATAAAGATTTAACTAAACAGGTTGTAGAAACCTATATTGATCCTATTAAACTTCCAAAAGACGCACATATTCTTGACTTGGGTTGTGGCCCCGGCTACTTCCTAGATCAAATGAAAGAACGTGAATACACTAACGTGCATGGTGTAACATTAAGCCCGGGCGATATCAAGATTTGTGAAGATAAGGGTCATAACATTAAAAAGTATGACTTGAGTTTTTTGCCTCAGCGTGATGGTTACTATGATGAATCAGTTGACTTCATCTTTTTACGTCACGCATTGGAGCATAGCCCATATCCTATCTTCTCATTGATGGAATACAACCGTATATTGAAGCAAGGTTCAAAGATTTATATTGAAGTACCTGCTCCTGATTGTGATCGTAAGCATGAATACAATCCAAATCATTATAGCATTTTGGGTTCTAATCAGTTAGCCGCATTGCTTCAGCGTACTGGTTTTGACATTGATTCATTCAACAACTTAGAGTTTGATTTGAATGTCCCGTCAGGACCAAATGGTGAAACAACTCCTGCAAGAGAAAAATACTATTGTATTGTTGCTACTAAAGCAAGACCACTAGACATTAAGTAAAACAAGAAAAGTCACTTTCGAGTGACTTTTTTTATGGCTATCTCAAGTTATTTGATTGCCAATTGACTAATCAAATAAATACTTTTATGAGTAAACAACCTACCATTAATGGATCGTCTTTGGTAAAGAACCCTTATACCAAAACGGTTTTCAAAACTGATAAAGAACTACAAGATTTTATTAAGTGTTGTGACCCTGATACAGGTTATCTATACTTTATGGATAACTTTTTTATAATTCAGCACCCTACTAAAGGCTCAATGAATTATCACCCCTGGGAATACCAAGAACGTTTAATCGATACTTATCATAGATTTCGTTTTAGTATTTCATTGATGCCTCGTCAGTCCGGCAAGTCAACTTCAGCCGCAGGATATTTGCTTTGGTATGCTATGTTCATTCCGGATAGTACCATTCTTATTGCCGCACACAAATATACAGGTGCTCAGGAGATTATGCAACGTATTCGCTATGCATATGAAAACTGCCCCGATCACATTAAAGCAGGTGTCACTACTTATAACAAAGGCTCATTAGACTTTGAGAACGGCTCACGTATTGTTTCAGCAACAACTACTGAAAATACAGGTCGTGGTATGTCTATTACATTACTATATCTTGACGAGTTTGCGTTCGTTCGACCAAGTATCGCTAAAGAATTCTGGACTGCTATTACTCCTACACTATCAACAGGTGGTAAAGCGATTATCACCAGTACTCCAAACTCAGATGAGGATCAATTTGCGTTCATTTGGAAAAGTGCCAACAAGACAGAAGACGAGTTTGGCAACACAACAGAATTAGGTATAAACGGATTCAGAGCATATCGTGCTTACTGGCATGAACAGCCGGGTAGAGATCAAAAATGGGCTGATGAAATGAAAGCCCAACTTGGTGAAGATCGTTTCAATCGGGAAATCGGTTGTGAATTCATTATCGCTGATGAAACGCTTATCAATCCTAATACATTACTAATGCTGGAAGGTATCGAGCCTGTCTCTCGTATGGGACAAGTTCGTTGGTATGATAAACCTACAAAGGGCAATATCTATTGTGTAGGATTAGATCCAAGTCTTGGTACAGGTGGCGACCCAGCCGCTATTCAAATCTTTGAAGCAACCACTACTAAGCAGATCGGTGAGTGGAAGCACAACAAAACTGATATTCCTAATCAGATTAAACTGATAGCACAGATTAACAAGTATATCGTAGAATGTACCGGTGAACCTAACAATATCTATTACAGTATTGAATGTAATGGCATCGGCGAAGCCGCAATCATATCACTAAGTGAATATGGTGAAAGTAATATTCCCGGTATCTTTATCAGTGAGTCTGGAAAAAGTCGCAAAGGATTCAACACAACTAATAAAAGCAAACTAGCAAGTTGTGCTAAGTTCAAAACACTAGTTGAAAGCAAGAAAATGACTGTAAATAGTCGCAGTCTTATTTCAGAATTAAAAGCATTTGTCGCACACGGTGGTAGTTATGCCGCTAAGATCGGCGATACAGATGACTTGATTATGGCTAGTTTACTAGTAACACGTATGGTACAGCAACTAAGCGACTACCACTCAGATTTGGAAAGTCAGATTAGAGACCATGAAGAAATGATTGCTCCTCTTCCCTTTTTTGCAGTGTTAGGTTAAGGATTGGACTAAATATACATATGGCACTAGACACCGAATCATTCAACAAACAACTATATGACCTTCTTAAAGTAAGAGGTTATAAGCCTGTACCAAAAAACTCTAGAAATCAAAACGTAGAAGCATCACAACTTGCTGACGTTATGGAATTTGTATTCATGAAAGAAGGAGAAGAGTACGGTAAGGCATGGGCAAGCATCGATGATGCAAACAACGTAATTATCTATTATGATGATGAACAAGCAGATAGTCCAGAAGGAAAAACCCCCGGAGTCGAATATGATGATTCATGGTCAGGGTTTTTAAAACACGTTAAGAATTGGGCACAACGTAAGCAACTTAGTTTTGAGTTAGCCAACAAAGCCCGTCTTAGCGATGACATGCGACAAAGGGAATATGTAAAAATGAAAGAAAAAATCTCAGAAGGCTATCATGCTATGGGCAAGAAAGCCAGTTATAATGACAACGTTCCTAGCGTTAAAATTATTCTTCAACATAATCGTCAGATTGAAGAAGGTGAACAACGTTATCGCAATGTAGCCAAAATCTTTTTGGAGAACACAGAAGGTGAAAGAATTCTTGCCCCCACTACCCGTCCGGGTATCGCACAAATTTATGCCAGACATTTGGCCGAAGGTGGAGTTCCAAATGACGAACGTTGGAACCATATCAAGGGTCTTTGTGAAGAGTATTCCAAAATGGCAGGGTTCGTTCGTGCCACACGAAATAATCAATTCAACGAATCAGCACAAGCATTAGTTAACGAAGGTATCAACCACTATCAATCACTACGTGAATCATTAAGTAAGATGCGTGGTCATCGTGGCTACAATGCATACTTTGAATCATGGACTCCTCCATTAATGGAAGACGAAAATGATATGTCAATCAATGAATTGTTTGTGCAAGAAACTGTTGATCCTCGCATTGAAAGCGTAATGCCTATTCTTTCACGTTTAAGTAAGAAGTCGGGCATTAAGCCAATGACAGAAGTATCAGAACTTGCTGAATGGGCTCAAAGTATTGTAGAAGGTGAAAATAAAAGTATTGTAATCAATGGCAAAGAAGTTGATTACGCCAGTCTTGAAATCGATGGTGTAGATTCTAGTGACTACCCAGATTTTTCTGATGCTTATTTTAGTTCAGGATATTTCACAGATGGCACACAAATGAGTGATGAAGATTTAGATCAATTGGCGGACAAATATGGTGAACTTGTCAATCGCAAAGCATACGATAGTTTACACGAAGGCGGTGACGGCGGTGAAGCATCTGAAGAAGAAGATGTATACACCGATGCAGATGCCGGCGAAGAAATGGATGCATCAGCCGAAGAAGAAATGCTTGAAGCACCTGGCGCAGAAACATTAGGTCATAACCAGTCAACTGAAAAAAGCAATCTAGCGGCATTTGACCTTGACGAAGAATCAAGCGAAGGTCGTCCGTATATTTGTTTACACGTTAAAAAAGGCAGATTTGAATGCCACGCTAATTCAACTTACGAAGCCGCAAAGAAAGCCGCTCAGAAGTGGGGTCTAAAGAATACATCCGGTATCGATGTATACTTAGCAGACGTTTCACATAGTCCTGCAAGTATCGGTGAAGCACTTGATCCAATTGCAGACAAGATTGCTGAATTAGAAAAGCAATTGAAAACTGCTACTCCGCAAGAAGCACAGAAGATTAAAGAAATTCTTACTTTGTTAAAAGCAAAAGCAAACAAAGGATCATCTAACCCTTCAGATGGTGGCACAGCCGCAGATAGAGCAGAGCAAAGAGCAAAAGAACGTACATCAAAGAAGTCATCAGTAACAGGTGATAACATCGGTGACACTATTAAAGGTGGAGCGGCACTAATGGGCTTCTTGGGTTTAGGTGAAGGTCGTATGGCAGAAACAGATAGTATCATTCAGGATATTATCAATGGTGACTTAGATGCATATGATGTTATGGCAAATCCTAAAACACCAGAAGAAGAATATGTAGCAAACATGATGCAAGAAATGTATGATGATGTTTCAATTGAATATAGTCTACATCCAGACGATGACTTTGAAAAAATCTTAGACATTGTAGTTGACCAATTAGCAAAAGATCACAAACAAGATGACGATCAACTATCAATGCTTGAAGGTGATGTTGAAGAAGGTATGTTACATCAAGGCGCCGGTTGGTTAGCCAAGAAATTAGCATCTTTTGCTGGATACAAGGCACTTAAGCCAGGTACATATATTGTTCCTCCTTTAGCACAAGCAGGCGGAAAACCTATCTTATTCTCTATTCGTAGTGAGTCAGATTACCCCGTCTTCAATCTACCTCCTGATGAAAAATATAATCCAGAACGAATCTATTCTCATATCAAGGCACATATTCAATCGGGTAACTATGAAACTGCACCTTCTGCAATGCAACGTGATTATTCACAGAAGACAATGCCAAAAGAAGAAGTAGAAGAAGATTTAGACGCTAATCAAAAGCGTGTAGGTCAATTAGGTCCAACCGAGAAGGTAGGACCTAAAGGTGCAGTAGGTAAATTAGTTGGTGCAAGCGAAAGCATTGAGGTCAACGAAGGCCAAGATGATTTAGATGCAATCAAACGATTACTAAACAGATATTAAAACGGGTAAATAAAACCGCACTTAATTGTGCGGTTTCCCATATCTGGCATAAATATACTTGACATTAGAAGAAAGTATGTGTATACTAGAATCTAGTGTTAGTTATCTCATGGTGAGATAGCGACAACTAAAATGACACCATGTCAATGAAATAAGGAAATATATTATGGCTTCACTAGCAGAAATTCGTGCCCGTATCGCGGCACAAGAAAACAAGACCCAGAACAAGGGTTCTTCAACTCAATCTGACAACGCAATTTACCCACACTGGAATATCGATGAAGGCGCTCAGGCGACTATTCGTTTGCTTCCAGATGCAGATACAAACAACACGTTCTTTTGGGTAGAGCGTCAGATTATCAAACTTCCATTCAACGGCGTTAAGGGCGATCCTAACATCAAGCAGACAGTGGTACAAGTACCCTGTGTTGAGATGTATGGTGACGCATGTCCTGTTCTCGCAGAAGTTCGTCCTTGGTACAAGGATGATACTCTTAAGGAACTTGCTAACAAGTATTGGAAGAAGCGTTCTTACATCTTCCAGGGGTTTGTTCGCACTAACCCACTTGGCGATGACAAGACTCCGGCAAATCCTATTCGCCGATTCATTATCTCTCCTCAAATCTTCACTATCATCAAGTCTTCATTGATGGATCCTGAAATGGAAGAATTGCCAACAGACTTCTTGCGTGGTCTTGACTTCAATATTAAGAAGACAAGCAAGGGTGGATATGCTGACTACTCAACTAGTAACTGGGCCCGTAAGGAATCAGCACTAACTGAAGTTGAGCAGGCTGCTATTGAAGCACATGGTCTACACAATTTGGCAGACTTCTTACCTAAGAAGCCTAACGAAGCAGAACTACGTGTCATTAAAGAAATGTTTGAAGCATCAGTAGATGGTCAACCTTTCGACAATGAACGTTGGGGTGCATACTATCGCCCATATGGGGTAGAAGCACCTTCAGGTACTACAGCGGCTAAACCATCAGCGTCTACTGAAACTAGCGCACCCGCTAAGTCACCAGTCGCAGGCACAGAAGATGATACTCCTCCTTTTGAAACTGCTGATCCAGTAGTTGTCCCACAGACAACTTCAAGCGATAAGGCCCAAGATATTCTTGCAATGATTCGTGCAAGACAAAATAAGGCCTAATTGAATTGGGGGAAGGAAACTTCCCCCAATTGATTAAGGAGAAATAATATGACATTACCTGACGAAAGATACCGTGCTTTAAAGCAGGGTAAGAAACTACTGGAAGAATTATGTGATCCAGGCAAGACTCCTAGAGTCCCAAGTATTATCAGAGACAGAGCAAGAGGCGCACTACGTCATTTTCCAAGTGACTATGAATTAGAACGTCTTGCAGATCAATGTCCCGATTTACTTGATAAAGTTCCTTTTTCTGATAGAATGAAACAAGTTGCAAGATAATAGAGGAGAATAACTTGGCTAAGGCATTTGACGTAAGTAAATTCCGTAAGGATATCACTAAGGCTATTGATGGTCTTAGTATTGGATTTAATGACCCTACTGATTGGATCAGTACAGGTAATTACGCACTGAACTATCTAATCAGTGGTGATTTTAACAAAGGCGTACCACTAGGTAAGGTAACTGTATTCGCAGGTGAATCAGGCTCTGGCAAGAGTTTCATCTGTTCGGGTAACCTAGTACGTCACGCACAAGAGCAAGGCATTTTTGTTGTACTAATCGACAGTGAAAATGCACTAGACGAAGCATGGTTACATGCTCTCGGTGTATCTACCGAAGAAGATAAGTTGTTAAAACTTAACATGGCAATGATTGATGACGTTGCTAAGACTATCAGTGAGTTTATGAAGAGTTATAAGACAATGCCTGAAACTGACAAGCCTAAGGTCTTGTTCGTTATTGACTCATTGGGTATGTTGTTGACACCCACAGACGTTAATCAGTTCCAAGCAGGTGATATGAAGGGTGACATGGGTCGTAAGCCTAAGGCACTAACTTCACTTGTTCGCAACTGTGTTAACATGTTTGGTTCACATAATGTTGGTCTTGTAGCAACTAATCACACTTATGCATCACAAGATATGTTTGACCCCGATGATAAGATTTCAGGTGGTCAGGGTTTCGTATATGCATCAAGTATTGTTGTTGCAATGAAAAAGTTGAAACTAAAGGAAGATGAATCCGGTAACAAGGTAACTGATGTTCGTGGTATTCGTTCCGCTTGTAAGATTATGAAGACTCGTTATGCGAAGCCTTTTGAATCAGTACAAGTTAAGATTCCTTATGAAACAGGTATGAGTCCTTATTCAGGTCTATTAGATATGATTGAAAAGGCTGAACTTGTTAAGAAAGAAGGTAACTCATTAGTCTATACAACACTTGATGGAGAAATCATTAAGAAGTTTCGTAAGGGTTGGGAAGCAAATGATGACGGTTGTTTAGACAAGGTAATGTCTGAATATGGACTGCGTGATTCAATGAAAGCAAGTATCAATATAACAGAAGATAATGAAGAAACTATTGATATAGAGGAGTTACCAGAAACATGAGTTTATCAGTAATTAATGAAATTTGGAAATTACTCAAGCCTAGTCTTGAAGCGGGTACAGTAGCCGAAGAGGCTGCTGATAATTTAGTCAATTATCTTATTGATGAAGATTATTCTCCTAATGAAATTAAGCAAGCGTTTCGCGGAGATGCATACATTAAGAGTGCATTAGAGTTTTTTCTAGAAACTCCTGATCAAGGATACAAACTTGATGAAGAAGAGGAAGATCCATTCGATGACTATCATTCATTTGATGATGAAGATGATGACTGGAACTAAATGAACTGGTACACGAGGATCACTGCTGATCTATCAGTAATCCCAGACTTTATCTCTCATTATGAAAATGAGATAATTTCTGCAAAAGCCGATGTAAGGGTTTATGGTAATGTTGAAAAGAACATTGCCGCCCTTCCCGGCATCACTGAATATCGCTTCAATCAATTACAAGAGATTGAAGCGGTACTCAACTATCTAAACATTCAATTGCGAAAAATTCGTAGAAAGCATTTTCAGAAATACCTTGAAGCATATAATCGTGCGTTAACATCACGTGATGCAGAAAAGTACACTGACGGTGAGCAGGAAGTTATTGACTACGAAGTGTTAATCAATGAAGTTGCACTATTGCGTAATAAGTTTTTGGGTGTAATGAAGGGCATTGATGCAAAGCAATGGCAACTAGGTCACATTGTTCGTCTACGCACTGCTGGTATGGAAGATATCACAATTGGGTAAAATACCAGTTGCATTTAATTCATAAGTGATGTACAGTTATAAAATAGTAACAACAAGGAATTATTCATGTCAACAATGAATGCCACAGTACTA
>Ga0181351_1000271_pt1 | contig 14407 bp, 12 predicted proteins | sample Su13VDMM15SD_FD_170485 | JGI IMG/M metagenome (GOLD analysis project Ga0181351, IMG submission 170485) | Freshwater viral communities from Lake Michigan, USA - Su13.VD.MM15.S.D | ecosystem: Environmental > Aquatic > Freshwater > Lake | place: USA: Michigan | collected 2013-07-16 | reverse complement strand
AAAATATTAAGAGAATCCTCCTTTTGTAATTCACTTAAAGTAGCAACCCGTTTACCCACCAACATAACTAGTTCAGTATCGAGACAACTATTCCCCCTACCCTTAGTAACAGTTTTCGATGCATCAGTGCAAATCGCATTTTGATATACTTTTTTAATTAAATTCATATATGCTGATTTTCCATTATCACCCTCACCTATTAAGAAAATTAATAACTTAATAGAGTTATCATTTGTTAATCCATGAGCAAATAAAGTATAGAAACAATTAACATATTTTTCAACCTTGGTTACTAATAATTGTTTTGCATATTCAATTAACCAATCATGGTCATAATCCTCATATAAAAATTCATTATCAGTAGTATAAGTAAAATAATCATCTTTACGACGCTTTCTGATAAAATTTTCATGTGAATAATGCAAATTGAAATCTACTACTTTATCCTGAAATGGAAATGCATTTTTTCTATTAAAATTTTCCATAATGAATTGAGTATTATCAGGAATTTTTGTTTTAACAACAGAGAGTAGATTATTAATTCCCCTTGCATTCATTAAATCCAATGTTCTAGAATTTTTCTCTTTTTCCTCAAATTCATTTTTAGGTTCTACACTTTCAATGTAATCATTCAAATAATGAGAAAAATGATTTTTCAAATGCTCAATTGAAATCAAAGGTTCATATAAACAGGTTTCATCGTTGTATAAATACAAAATAACTTGTATCCTATCAAAAAACAAATAACCCTCTGTTTTTTGAATGAAAATGTCTGCTAAAACGATATCAGAAAGTCGCTCAGCAAAATTCTTCGCTTCTAATTCTAATCTTTTATTTTCCTCTTTCAATTCCCGTCTTTTTCTTTTTTCACTTTCTCGTTCATTAAATGCATTTAAAGCGTCAAGTTGTCTCTGTTTTTTATTTTCCTCTCTTTGTGAAAGTTTCTCTTGTTTCAACTTTTCTTTCTCTTGTTCTCTTTGTTGTTTCTCTAAAATTTTTTCTTGTTCTTTTTGTTGTTTCTCTAAAATTTTTTTTTCCTCTTTTGTATAAAATCCCTCAGTTTCAAAAAATTCATCCATTTCTTTCTCTACAAAAACAACAGGAATACCGACATTTTTAACCACAAATTCTTGTAACCTTTTTAAAAAATAGTCATTTAATTTGTCACATTTTTTTAATAGTAATCCGTCAAAACAATTTGCAATAATTTGAATCTCCTCTAATTCACAGAAATGCATTGCGTGTTGAATTAATATGTTTTCAAACTCACAGAGAACCTTATTAACAAGCTTACCATTAAAATTGAAACAATTCAAACCATTTGATTTAATTAGTTCTTTTTTGTGATATAAGAAATCAGTGTGATCTGTTATATTTTGATGTATTAGAGTGATTTGGTTTTTAAATTCCTTAATCCATTGACATGACTCAGGAATTTCAACTCCATAATAATTAAAAATTTCAACGATGTTTCCACCATTCAATAATTTAAGGACATTCTGTTTACAGTCATCTTTTGACCAACCCGTCCATTCCATAAGTGAATTGAGACATAAATCTCTGTTATTTATGTAATGATTAATTTTTTCACAAGCAAAATTATAAGATTTACATAGAGAAACCAAAATCATAGGATGACAATTTTTGATATCAATATCTTTACAAAATTCTCTACAAATGGTATGTCTAAGAGGTCTTGGTAATCCTTGCAAAGATGATTCTGATGAAAAATGACGACCTTTTTTTGATTTAGAATTAGGTTTATATAAAGTAGGCTTTGACTTATTTTTGTTTTCACAAAATTTCTTGATAATTGTTTGAGTACCCTCAATCGATTCGCGTTGATTAGTGATTTTGTTCCAAGCACATCCAATTTTAGGACTAAATTCGTCTAAATTGTCGACAACTCGATTGAGATTATTAATATCAATACCGCCTCTTTCATTGAAAGTCCATTCTCTAGTAACATCAATTTTGAATTTTTTATTTTTAATGAAATCACTATTTAAAGAATTGAAATTAGTATTATAAGAGATATTTCCATCATCTCCGACATTTCCATCCCAATCTCCGCTCATATCAACATTTTCGCTATTTTCGACATAATTATCTGCTATATAAATTTCATCACACATTTTCGCTTTTTTTATATAAGTAGATAATTCTTTAAATAAAAGTTTAAAAAAATCAATTTTTTTTAACATTGATTTTTTACTATTTTTTTTTTCATGTTAAATAAATATGAAACTAGGTGTATCTAAAAGTGAACTTTTAAGTGATGTAAGAATAGCTAAGCTATATGATGAATATAAAAAGAAACAATCAGGATCCGGTAGAATGAGAGGAGGTTCTTTATGGGATGGGTTCGTAAAATTCCTAAAAGATTCAAAGCTGTTGTCTAACGTTTCAGGGGTGTTATTACCTTTAGGAGGTGCTGCGCTGGGCGGAACATTGGGTACGACTTTTTCTCCGATCGGAACAGCAACGGGAACTGCTCTTGGTACTGCTGCCGGAAAATCCGCCGCCGAATGGATTAAATCACAAGGTTTTGGTAGACGAAGTATGAGAGGGAATGGTGGAATGAGTAACCTAGCTATTTCTCCGGTTGGTCAACGTCTCGGTCAAAAAGGTATGAGAGGTAAGGGAATAACATTTGGATTAAATGGAGTGATTCAACCTACTCCTGGAACTAAACAGAGTGGAAAAGGAGTGACCGCTTATAACACAGTTTCATCCTCTTTTGGTAACGTAAAATTTTAAAAAGAAATTAAATTTTATATTAAAATAAATATAAAATGCAAGGTGAAGGATTATTTTTAAGAGATGTAGGCAAGCTAAGCCCAAAGGTTAGAGCGTTATTACAACAAGTTAGTGATGAAAAGATCACTAGTATAAAATTATTTAGAAAGCCGATCTCGCTCTCTGCTTTTGCTAAATTCGTCGGCGTATTAAAAAATACACCCTTCGATGAACTCTTTCATTTAGGTATGATACTTAACAATAAATATTTGCTCGACAAACAAGATGTAATTCACTTCGAAAGATCGAGTTTACCCACCGGAAAGGACGTCGAATCAATGGATGTCTCATTAGACGGTAAAGAAATAACAATTAATGACCTCCTAGAGAAAACGAGAAAGAGGATGGGCGATGCTGACTTTACAAATTACAGCTCAAAAAAAAATAACTGCCAGGACTTCATCCTAAATATCTTGGCTGCTAATGGATTAAGTTCGTCAGATACAACTACTTTTATCAAACAAAATCTCGAAAAAGTGTTTAATAATTTACCCTCATACGCAGAAAAGATAGCCGATTTTGTAACCGAAGCTGGTCGTGTTGTCGAAAGGGTTATGGAGGGCGAAGGCCCACGGGTTCAAATGCATAATTTTGGATTATATCCAGCAAAATGTAAATTTTAAAACATTACATAAATAAAAAACTAAAACAATGACAACATATAATTCGGGTTTTTTGGCTCTACCTAATTTAACGTATTTATCAGCTGATTATATAGATTTGAACGGATCAATATTTAATACAATACCCACTGGACCAACAGGTTATACGGGATGGACTGGTTATACCGGGCCGACGGGATTTACGGGGTACACCGGCCCAACAGGTTTTACGGGGTACACAGGTCAAACTGGCTACACAGGTCATACAGGTCATACAGGTCATACAGGTCACACAGGTCATACTGGGTATACAGGTCGAACTGGTTACACAGGTCATACAGGTTATACTGGTCATACAGGTTATACCGGGCCAACGGGTTTCACTGGCTATACTGGTCACACAGGCCATACGGGGTACACAGGGAGAACTGGTTACACAGGCCATACAGGTCATACAGGATATACAGGTTATACTGGCCCAACAGGTTATTTAGATTTGATAGGAACAGCACATGCTAATTATGCGTACTGGAGTGTTTATTCCAATAAATGGGTTTTAGGAACAACACAAATAAGTTTGGGTTCAAATGCCGGATTAACAGGACAAGGACTCCAATCTATCGCGATCGGTCAATTAGCCGGATCTAGATCACAAGGAACACAATCGGTCGCGATCGGATATTTAGCAGGACAAACCTTTCAAGGGCGAGACTCTGTTGCGATCGGGAATGCAGCAGCAATATCAACACAAAATATAGGCGCAGTAGCGATCGGAAATAACGCCGGACAATTAACACAAGGAGCATATAGTACGGCAATCGGAAAAGACGCCGGTGTTTATGGACAAGGTAATTTCTCTATAGCTATAGGTACGGAAAGTTCTGTATTTTTTCAAGCATCTCAAAGTATATCAATGGGATACTTAGCAGGAAATGATATACAAAAATTAAAAGGAATATCAATCGGGACTCAATCCGGGCAAAGGAATCAAGGAACTAACGCAGTCGCGGTCGGAACTCAAGCCGGACAAACTAATCAAGGTGCAAACGCATTGGCACTGGGACTTGAAGCCGGAGAAGATAATCAAGCAATAAATTCTATTGCTATTGGAAATATGGCCGGTAATTTTTTTCAAAGGACTGGTTCAATAGCGATCGGATTTAATGCAGGTCAAATGAACCAGGGAACAAGAGCAATTGCACTCGGAGAATCAGCAGGTAAAACAACCCAAGGTCAATACGCAGTAGCAGTAGGATACGAAGCTGGATTAAATTCACAACAAACACAAGCAGTAGCAGTAGGTTATAGTGCAGGTCAAAATACACAAGGTCAAAACGCAGTAGCAGTAGGATTTAATGCAGGCCAAATAAGACAAGGAGAAAACGCTGTATCTGTAGGAGCTCGGGCAGGTGTTTTAAACCAATTCTCTGGTTCTATAGCAATCGGATACAATGCTGGTAATTATTATCAAGGAACAAATTCTGTATCATTAGGTTATAATGCTGGACTATCCGAACAGGGGCAAAACTCTATAGCGATCGGTCTTAATGCGGGGCAAACTTTACAAACTCAAAACTGTGTGGCAATAGGGGTTCTTTCAGGGACATTTTCTCAACGAACAGGTGCTATAGGAGTCGGATACGCTGCCGGTCAAACCCTTCAAGGTCAGTTTGCAATTTCAATGGGATATAATGCCGGTAGTGAAACACAAGGTAGAAGCTCAATTGCTATTGGTCAAAACACATCTTATTTTAGACAGGGAGTAAACAGTATTTCTTTGGGAAATGAAGCAGGTTATCAAAATCAAAGTGAGGAATCTATTGCGATAGGTTTTAAATCCGGGAGACAGACACAAGGAACATATTCCATTTCAATCGGGTCTCAAGCAGGATTTGAATCACAGGGAAATTATTCAGTAGCGATCGGATATTTAACAGCACAAACACGACAAGGATGGAACGCTATTGCGATCGGAAATAAAGCAGGACAACAAGACCAACAAAACGAAGCAATAGCTATAGGGATTTTATCAGGGAATATTTCTCAAGGTAGAAATGCTATTGCTTTGGGAAGATTCGCAGGGGAAAATGAACAGGGAAGAAACACAGTAGCAATTGGATATCAAGCAGGACAATTTTCACAAAAAACAGGAGCTGTATCGATAGGAGATTTTGCTGGAAATTTAAGTCAATCTACTAATGCTATAAGTATCGGGGTTGAGGCAGGGTCAACTCTACAGGGAGTAGACAGTATAGCAATCGGCTACCGAGCCGGGGCAGGAACACAGGGAGATGATGCTATCTCGATAGGCACAAGAGCCGGCAATGACCGTCAAGCTGTAAATAGTATTTCGGTAGGAAACGAAGCAGGTTGGGAATTACAACGAACTGGTGCTATATCAGTTGGCTATCAAGCAGGAGCAACGAGACAAGGGTCTTATGCTATATCACTTGGTTATCAAGCTGGTGTCGGGCAACAAGGTTATGGTGCAATATCGATCGGATATAAAGCCGGACGTTTTACTCAGGGCGTAAACGCGATCGCGATCGGAGAATCTGCTGGTAATAGTAATCAAAAGAGAGACGCAATTGCGATCGGGCAATCAGCCGGGGAATTTAATCAGGGTTTAGACGCGATATCGATCGGTGTTTTTTCAGGAGTTCACACACAAGGAGAACGATCTATATCAATAGGAGGATCTTCAGGACAAACTCAACAACAATTCGAGGCTATTACGATTGGATATAATTCAGGTCAAAGTGCACAAGGAACTCGTTCAATTTCGATTGGAAGTGAAGCCGGTCGTTATACTATGGCATCTCAATCTATTGCAATTGGATATCAAGCAGGGACCCAAGCACAAAAATTTAACGCGATAGCGATCGGAACTCAGGCCGGCCAAAATGTACAAGGCTCTTACTCTATTGCGATCGGATTCCAAGCAGGTTCAACTCAAGGCTCAGATGCAGTTTCAATAGGTACTCTTGCTGGTCATAATGCTGGACCAAGTTCAATAAACATCGGAAATAGAGCAAGTCAAACTAATGGTGCCGCAAATAGTATATGTATTAACGCTTTAGGATCAGTTATCAATAATACAACAGCATCTTCTTGTAGAATAGCACCAATTCGAGCGATTACAGGAAATGTTAGTGATAATCCGATATGTTATAATCCAAGCACTTATGAACTTACTTATATTTCTGGAGGTCAAGCAGGTGTTTTGGTAATAGATGGAACTTTTCGTAATGTTGGTAATGCTTTGGATAATAATGCTACATATATGTTTTTCGCTCAAACCGATTTTGGTGATGGCACATATAATTGTTCACTGTGTTGGCCTGAAGAGCCTGTGGTTACTCTCATTAAAGGAAATAATATAAATTTACAGTTCGTTGCGACCAGACAATTACAGGCACGCTCTGATAATACCGTTTCATATAATATGCGTTGGCGGTTAGTTAAATGGATTCAGGGTTAAAAAAATATAAATTCTTATTGCAAGCCTGATTTAAAATAATATTATATATAATAAATGCCAAACGAGTTGTACGAATTTACTACACCAATCGTAATTACTACAATTAAAACTTATAGAAAGTTTTTAATAAAGAAAATAAATATACCATTCAACAATGACGCTGAGGTTGAAGTTTGGTTAATGGACAATGATAATGTCTTTAAGATTGAAAATATAACTATACCGAGAGATTTGTACCTCGAATGGAAGTATGATGAAAGTTATATAATAGAGTTTTGTAAAAATTATTTAGAGGGTCTATATCATCAAGGAGGATCTTAATTAGATTTTAATAAATATTATAAATTTATTAAAATAATACATAAAAGAGGATACTCGCAGTGAAATTAATATAAAATCCACTTTATATCAATATATAAAAATTTTTATATATTGATATTTATATATTTTTATATTAAAACCACTGCGAGGAGAGGAGTAAAAGTATATTTTTTATTTAAAAAATTTATTTCTATATTAAATAAACATGTCAAATAATATTCTTAATAAAAAATTAATTGAAAAATTGAAAGAAAATCGCCCTGGCCTTACCGAGAACTCTATGAAAACGTATTTATCTAATTTTAATACCATTAGAAGAGTTTTACAAAAGAAGTTAGAAGAACCAAGTGATTTCGTTAAATATAAAGATGAGATTATGGAATACTTTAGACCATTAAGTAATACGACTAAGAAGACTAGACTTGCTGGTGTTATATCTTTATTAAAGGGGAGGGGTAAAGATGATGAAGAAATTGATCCTGAAACACTAGATGCCATTAAAGATTATACCGACCTTATGAATGCTAGTGCAACTGAGTATGATGATTTCGAAAAGAATCAAGAACTAACTCCTAAGATGAAAGAACATTATCTACCATGGGAAAATATTCTTAAAGTCTATGGTAAATTACATATGTTGGCTAAACCTTTATTAAAAGTGCCTCCAGATCAGATTACTCCTGACATATTTGATATAATTCAACATTACATATTATTATCTATGTATGTTCTAATACCACCTAGGAGGGCCAGGGACTATATATATTTTAAGATTCGTAATTTTGATACGAGTGATAAATCTATCGACAACTACATGCTTAAAGCTAAAGGTAAAAAAACTGTTTTTGTATTTAACACCTATAAGAACTCTACAAGACTTGGCACGCAATATATTGATGTTCCTAGAGATTTAGTAAATATGATTGAAAAATGGAAAACTTTGAATCCCCACGATTACTTATTAGTCGGTAAAGTTAAAAATAAAAGATTACAAGATAACAAAATATATGGAATGTTAAATGAAATATTTAAAAGAAACCTCGGTCCTTCTTTACTACGTCACGCTTTCTTAACATATAAATATGGTAATGTTGATCTTGAAGATATTGAACGTACTGCGAATTTAATGGGTTCTAGTGGTATTGTAAGAACTTTAAAATATGTTAATAAAGAAGAAAAGAAAGAAGAGTAATTTTTTTATACCCTTTCGGGTATAAGAAAATAATATTTTTATTTGGATTTTAGATTTTTATGTTAATTATTTTTTCTCCTTGTAAACATATTTGTACAATATGTATACAGCCATTCATATAATCATTGAAATCTTTTTCATTATTACATAACATTAAATATGAATTTTCATTTGTTTTCCCTTCACATATAAGACTACCATCAGGATCTGAAAAAATACATGCTTCACCAATGTATTCTTCCTGTTCTGATAATAAATCACAACTTATTTCTAAGTATCTTTTTTTTAATTTAATCATTAACTCTAAATCCTTAGTAAGAAAAGCATTTATAAATTTACCCCTTGTAACTAAAACTTTTTTAAGTAATAAGGAACCCGTAAATCCTTCTTTATACAAATCAACATAACCTTTGTATTTTTTAAATTTATAACGAGCTATATTTTTTAACTCAGACCAATCTGACTTTATCATATTCAATAGTTCTAAATCAACAGACATTCTTGACTTTGGTTCGATCTGACTTTATCTAGAAAGTCGATTTTAAAAATCGATTTTTTTGGGAGGTTTTTTTTTTAAGACTAATTTAAAGATTTTTCATATAATATAAAATGTTAAGATTCGAAATTGATACTGAATATTCTTCCGAGTACATTAAACTGCAAGTTGAAAAATACAAGAAAATGTTAGATCTTGTATTAGAGCTAAAAATGCAAGAAGAAGAAAAAGAAAAAGAGGAAGAGCAAAAAATTAGTAAAAATAAAAGAAGAGGTAAAAGACTTGTTAGTAGAATCTTAGAACTAAATAAAAATGATGAAGAGGATGAAGAAATGGAAGTTGAAAGTGAACCTGTTGTTGTTGCTCCTCCACCACCACCTCCTGTTATTGTTCGAGATACAAGACCTATTCCTGTTGGTAGTGTCATATGTGAATGTGGTGTTCAATATGTTAGTAAGAATAAGTGCAGACATATAAAATCTAAACACCATATAGAAGCTATGAAATTTAAAAATATTAATTGTTAAAAAATAAATATGAATAATTACATTTCTACTAAAGAGTATGATAGGATTATCATAGAACTTTTAATCGCTCAAAAAAAAAGAATATCTGATCGTCGAAAGGATGAAATTAATCATAAAGAAAAATTGAAAAGAGAAAATATAAAACTTTTACAAAATTTAAGACTTAAAAAATGAGTAAAAAAATTGATTTTTAAAATCGACTTCCTCTATAAGAGTATATAAATATAATGGAATTTGAATTTACTGAAAGACACGCTACTTTTTTCATTAGAGCTATTGACATTAGATTTGAAGATATTCTAGAAGATAGTGCAAAATTTGATAAAGAAAAAGATAAATTTATCCGAAATTCAACTGATGATAATCATACTAAATATCACGGTTATGTTGATTTTGATGATAATTTTGGAATGAAGATATATTTTCAATTCAAAGAAAATGAAAATTTTGAAGATGACGATGACAATGACGATATTCCATATTATGATTATAGTGATATTAATATGTTATTTAAAATATACTATAAACAAATTCTTTTTTTTGAATATTCTGCTAACTGTGGTGAAGGTTGGAGGCCTCAAATTATTGATGCTGTACAAAAATATATCTCTTGTAAATGTCAACAAGCTCTACCTAAAAAAGATGGTTGGTGCGTTGACTGTTATCCATATGTTATTAAACAAGATGATATATGTTCTGTTTGTTTAGAAAACGAAGGTGTTTGGATTCAATATAGTAAATGTGGTCATAAAGTTCATTATTATTGTCATAAAAATTTACAAAGACAACAACCTGGACCTACTAAATGTCCTATGTGTAGAGTTGAAGTTGGTATTGATTGTCCTTGTCCTATGTTTAAAAAAATCTAGATAAAACACTTTGATTTTTTTTACTCGCAAGAGTAAAAAAAAAATTGATTTAAAAAATATATTTTTATATAATAACCAAAGGAACACACCAATTTCTCTGGCCAGTAGAGTGGTTTATCTACGAGGAATTGTACGCAATTCCTGTTACGCGTTCTGTCATTTTAAAAAATATTGCTGTATGATGTAGACCTTGACTTCTAAATCTTTTAAAACTTGACATTTGATTTTTAGATAGTTCTTGATTTATTTTTTTTTTTATTTTTCTATTTCTAACTGTACTATGAGGGTTTTTGTATTTGTCCATTATTTTATTCATTTTTTTTATTTTTTTTTGATACATTTTTAAACTACTACTTCCGTTTAAAAATGCAATAATTATATTTTGTAAAAAAGGAGTAAAAGTGTAAAAAATAAAATTGAATTTAAAATTATAAAATATTAATATAAATAAAAATGACTGACCAGGAAATTATTATTGATACTAATATTGTTAATGACCATCAAGATGATGATTCTTTTATTAAAGAAGAAAATCTTTTAAATAATTTTTCTGACAATAAATTGAATAGTTTTAAAATACAAAATTCTATAACTTTCAATGAAAATGTTAATATTAAGTATTTAGAAAAGATTGTTGAGCATTTTGATGAAATATATCCTTTGATTGGTAAAATCAAAGATCATAAGAAAGGATATAAGGTTATCACTGATAAGAAAACAGTCTTTACTATGTTAGAGAAAAGATTAAAACATGGCAATGAATTTACTTATAAAACAAATGGTGGTAGAATGGTTCCTGATGGTTATAGTTGTTGTTTTATGAATAAGATTTTACGTCATACAATTGCTGGTGAATCTAACATTGATATTGATGTTGATAATTGTCATCCAGTTATTTTATCATGGTATTCTAAAGTAAAAGGTTGGGATTGTGATAATTTAGACTACTACATTAATAACAGAGAAGAATTTCTTAAAACTGTGGGAGATGATTACAAAATATCAAGAAATGAAGCTAAAACTAAAATTTTATCATTAATAAATAATGAAAATGATAAATTTAATGATGACAGTTCTTTGTACGAGTTTTATGAAGAAATAAAATTTTTACAAAATAGAGTTTGTAATTTTAGAAAAGATCTTTACAAAAAAAGTAAGAGTAAGGACATTCATAATCCTAAGGGTAAAACTATGAGTTTATTTTTACAAGAAATCGAAAATAAGATTTGTCAATGTATGATTGAATATTGTAATAATAATAACATACAAATCACTGCTCCTTGTTATGATGGTCTTCTTATTTCTAAAGATAATTTTACTGACGATCTTTTAGATAAAATTGAATTATATATTTATGATACTTTGGATATTAAAGTTTCATTAAGTACGAAGGAAATGAATAAAGGATTAAATAATAAATTGAATGAATACCAAGATGAAGAAAGTGAAGAAGTTTATGATGATGATTTTGATTATGATTCTATATCTGAAATGACTATCGGAACAAAAATTATAGAACAAATGATTAAAGATAAAAATTTATTATATGATGAATATCAAGATATAGTTTATTACTACAATGATAAAGAAAAATTATACTTAAAATATAAGAAAGATAATTTAATTGCTCATATATATGAGTATGGTAAGAATTATTTAATAGATATTGGTGTTTATTACAAAAAGTTAGATAAAAAATGTGATCCTAATCTTGTAAAAGCTATTATTAGAGTTAAAAATAGTATTAGTAGTACCAGTGGTCAAAGAGCTATTTTATCTCAAATTGTTGCAAGATTACCAAGAAATCATAAATTTATTCAAGAAACTTTTAATCAAATTCCTTATCTATTACCAATACGTCATAATAAAGTAATTGATTTTAGAACTGATACTATTAGAGGAAGACAAAGAGAAGATTATTTTACATATTCCGTTGATACTACTTATGATAAAAATGTAAATATTGAAGAAGGTAAAAAGTTAATTTCACAATATCTCATAAAAAAGGATAAAGTTTTAGATGACGACGATTATGATCATATTGAATGTTTTTGTATGACTCTTGGATATTTCGCTACTAATTACAATAATCAAAAAAATATTACTTTATATCATGGTCTAACAGATAGTGGTAAATCGTCTTTAACAAATCACATTAAACCTGCTTATGGTGATTTTTTACATCAAGTCAGTGATAATGTTTTTAAACAACACCCTTCTAGTGCTCATCAAAGTAATTTATTTGGACTTGAAGGTAAAAGAGTTGGATTTAGTTCTGAGATGGAAAAAGGACAAAAACCTAACGAAGGTTTCATGAAAGCGGTTTCTGGTCGTGATTGTGATAAATTAAGTGCTCGTAAAGCCTGTGCTCCTGATGAAGTTAAATTGAATTTAAATTTTAAAATTCTAGTTCCTACTAATCATATATTTACTTCTACTGATCCTGCTTTTAATGGTAGATTAAGAATTTTTAGTTTTGTTAATACTTTTGAAAAAAATGATGATTTTATTATGGATTATGATTTTACAAGTCTTGTATATAAATATGCTCATTTTTTTATAAAGAATGGTAAAAAGATTAAATGGTCTAAACAAGTTCTACATTCTACTTCTTTGGAAATTGATAATAATAATAATGCTATAACATTTTTTAAAGAATTCTATACTATTACTGATAATGATGTTCCTGTTAAGGAAAGAATAAAAAGAGAAGAAGTTTATAAAAAATATACTCAATATTGTTTTGATAATAATGAAAAGAAGTTCGGTAAAAATACTTTTTATGATTTTATTAATAATATTGATCCAAGAATTAGAATTTATAAAAAATTGCATTATTACAATGTTAAATTAAATGATGATTATGTTGAACAACCTAAAAATATTATAACTATTGTACATGAAGATATTGAAGAAGAAGAAGATGAATATGAAAAACTATTAAACGAGGACTAATAAAATTGAATTTGTTTTTTAAAAGTTTAATTACTTTTAAAAAATGGAAACGGAATTAGATGAATTGATAAAAAAAGATATGGACATTGTTTCACAAGTCGATAATTGGATTGTTGGTAAATTCTTTTTCAAATATCATGGATTTGATGATAATAGTAATCCTATTGTCTTTGGTTTTATAAATATGAAAGATGATTATGATTATTGGTATAACATGTTAGAAAGTAATTATGTTAAGAATAATTATAAGTTATCTACTTACATAAGATCTAATTTAGATTTAATTTATTATGAAGGATATGATGAAGAATTAGAAAGGATTAATAAAATCAAAGAAAAACACTATGGTAAAAATTGGTATCGTAAAAAAGTTGTTGTCTGTAAATGTGATATTTTTAAAATTGATAAATGCAAATGTAAATAAAAATTTTGTTTTTTTTTTTAAACCTACTTTACAGGTTTAAAAAAATACTTTAAAAGAGTCTTTTGAACGATTTTTTTAAAAATACTCCTTTTCAGTTTTTGACCTGCTTTTGTAGTTAAACCTAAAAGGGGAAAAGGGGAATTTTTGGTTTCACACCTCAAAAAATTGTATATATATAGTTTTTAAAAAATATATTTTATTTTTCTTTTTTGTATGCTACGCTTATCATATATAGAATGTCCTAAGAGATATATATATACATACTATATATTTATTTATTATATTATATAGTATATAAATATATTTACTCTTTTACTCCTAAACTATAAATAAGGTTAAATAAAAAAAAAGTACGAAAAAACAAAAAAACTCTAGAGCATTTTTGTTTTACACCTAAAATAAAAAATTGAATTTTAAAAATGACTTTCTAGAAAATTATAAAAACATGTCAAGTCAATTTTATGAACTAACAGCATATCCTAAGATATTTAGAAAAACTTATTGGGGAGGTTTTCCAGTTAGACAAAATAAACCTGAACCTGATGTTATAGAAAATAGAAATAGATTTATAAATGATTATGATATTAAAGATAGAGTTAAATTACCTAATTATATTTACAAAGAACTTTGGAATATTATACTTAACGTAAAACCAGAACTAAGAATATCAAGACGTGAAGAAATACAATATCATTATTATAGTTCAATAATACGAAATAGATGTAAAAGTACAATCTTCGA
>Ga0181351_1000270_pt1 | contig 14439 bp, 6 predicted proteins | sample Su13VDMM15SD_FD_170485 | JGI IMG/M metagenome (GOLD analysis project Ga0181351, IMG submission 170485) | Freshwater viral communities from Lake Michigan, USA - Su13.VD.MM15.S.D | ecosystem: Environmental > Aquatic > Freshwater > Lake | place: USA: Michigan | collected 2013-07-16 | reverse complement strand
GATATATGAAATTGGTAAACCTTCATGATTTGGATTTATTTTCCATGTTAATACATTGTATATTGTTTCTTCATGGTATGGGGTTATCTGTTTTAATGAAACTAATTTTGGTAAAATATCTTTAGTTTCTTTCCATGTTCTTAAAAAATTCTTTGTATTGGAATTACCAACCAAAAGATTTGTGGTTTTATAATAACTTCTTTGATTTGGTTGTAATCCCATAAATTTCATTAACGGCCACTCCAAAGTATTTTCATAATCAATCGTATCGTCTTCTTTCCAAAACGGATTTCCAACCAAGGAACCATCAGGGTTAACTAACAAGACATATTCGTAAGGACCTAAAGTTGCCAATGGAAATTCTTTTACTTTTTCACAGTAATCAAATAGTTCGTCAATATTTGTATTTGCGATACTATCTGAATCAAGATAAACCCATTCATCAATAATTGAGGATGCGTCTAACATCACATCAACTTTAGCTCCTAATGTTAGGTATGTTCTAATTTGTTGTCTGTTAACATATGAATTACCATTAACGTTTGAAACAAAACTTGATTCATCAATCTCAGGTAGATTTAAGTTTAATCTAATACAAGTTGTTTCTTTTTGTAATTTATCTGAACCATCATAATCTATGGTATAAACAAAAATTTTGTATTTGGAATATTTTTGAATACTTTTAACTAAATTTAATGTTATGTGTTCATAATTTTCAGTTGTGTGAGTTATAAATGCTCTCATATTTAAACTTTATGTAATGATATTAAATTGTTGATTTTATTGTAACCTTTAATTATAAAATTATTGGTTTCTTTAAAGTTTGATAAGTTTATTGAATACGGTTGCTTTGAACTCATATCCGTATATTCTTGTTCCAAAATTATGTTATTTTGGTCATCTAAAATTTGTAGTTTTAAGTAAGGTGAATCAAGTAGTGGTTTGAATGATAAAATACCATTATTTAATTTTACATTAACTACCTCACCACCTGAGAAATAATTTAAATCACTTAATAGTTTAATTCGGTCTTCTTTTTTGTAACCGGTTACGTGTACAATGAAGTCACCAGGATTCCATGCTAAATTATTCACACCAAGATTGTGAAAAACCATAAATGGTGAATTCATATACCAAAATCGGTTCAGTATTTTTTCGTCAATAATTTTAATGTGATTTGAAAATTCAGGTTTTATTATGGTGATTCTTGCCTGTCTACCTTCGTAGTCAAAAGTGTTAATATCCATATTTTCCGGCCATCCATTCGCCTCCCATATATCTTCTAATATTTTAATACCCATTTCGTCATTTTTAACTAAAAATTGACTTGTTATTGTATTATCAGTATCGAATGGGGTTATTGTTGGAGTGTCAATCGCGGGTACATTATGTGATGGGACAATAAATGAATATTTTTCATCAATAATGGTTTCCAATTTGATAGTTGGATTCATTATTAAACAATCCAAGTCGATAAAAAAGACCCAATCAAACTCATTTGATTTTAATATTTCAATTGATTTCGATATCTTATACCAAGATGCGTGTCTATCAGGGTTTTCAACTTTATGTTTTATTAATGTGTAATTATGTAATTCGCAATATTGTTGAATATTATTATCGACTGTGATTTTTTTCATTTCCTCGTAATTGTCGTCATAAACAACTAATACTGCGATTTTTTTAGTATCTACTTTTTTTTTTAACCACCAAGTTCCAAACCACTCTTTAGTTACTTGAGAATCATACCCATTTTTCTCACAAAATTCATCAACGGCCGGATTAACTCCAAATACTCCGTGATAGAAATTATTACTATAAATGTGTTTATCTTTTCCATTTTGGGTAAAATTAGGGTCTTTATTCCAATCCATGTTGATGTAATCATGACCACATAAATAACCACCTTCTTTGACTTTAGGATACCACAATTCTATGTCTTGAACAACATAGTCATAAGCGTGGTTAGCATCAATATAAACAAAATCTAAAGAATTGTCTTCAAACATATCAGAGGCAATTTCTGAGGTTGCTCTAACCATTACTGCTCTATCTTCAAATCCTTTAATGTTATTCATTGCTTCACCATAAATTTGAGTTTCATGATTACCGTGGTTACTTGCGTCTAAGTATTCTTCATTTGATAGAGGTCTCCAAACATCAACCATATACAATGAACCTTCCCAATTTTCCATAATTTCTTTTGAGAATTCACCTTTAAATGTTCCTACTTCCACACCTTTCCCTTTTGGAAACTCCTTCCCAATTTCGTTTATTAAATCAATACGAGATATTTCTTTATGTTTCATAAGTTAATTTTTGTTTAAAATATACAAAAATTAAGAATAAAAAAAAGGGAATAGTAGCGAACTTTCCCTTTTTATATGTTACCATTACTGATAACGGTCCTAAATGTCCTCACTTGGAGGGTTTTTGTTTTCATTAAATTTATAAAATGTTAATAATTTTAATGAATCTTTATATTGTTTTTCAAGTCTATCTAATTCATCAATGGATGTTGCACCTTCACAGGCGTTATTGTAATTATCTTCGGCTTCTTGGATAATTCTCTGTATGGTTGAAAGAAGTTTCATATCATATAAATATTCCCAACCCCTGTCTTTATTTGTTTTTTAATAAAAGTATATTTCTTTTTGTATAAAACCCATTATGGGGTTATTTATAATAGTGTTGAGAAACAAAAAATAATATAGATGGCAAATGTTAGTTTGATGGCGTATAACGCAGGTAGTAATCAAGATTGGGCGTTAAACACCAATAGGGTTTCAGTTGCGGTTAACAGTTCTGTTAATTTAATTAATTTGGACTGGTGTTCGACTTGTGGGGTATGTGATAATTATAATCTTCTAATTGATTCTTATTTTATGAATAAGACAGATGAAGAGTCGGCATTTATGTTATGTTATTGTACTAATGATTTAACGGATGAGAGTTTAATTAATCTTATTAATAGAGTTGCAAGAGCAAAATCCGAAGGTCCATTTCTAACTTTATTAACCGCAATGGATTGGGCGATTACAAATGGAATATTTGTGACCAATCAAAATTATCCACCAATTGTTACAAGTGGTAATACCTTAAACCTTGATGCAGGATTACCATCTTCATACCCAAAAACAGGTACTGTATGGTATGACTTAACTAATAATCCCAACAATAACGGAACATTGGTTAATGGTGTTACTTATAACTCAGGTTTGAAGGGTTATTTGGGTTTTAATGGTGCCAATCAATATGTTTCTTTTACAACACCAACAAATATACCAATCGGTAATTCAAATTACACTATAAGTGTTTGGTTTAATACTGATACCCTTGGGGATAAAGGTCTTGTTGGGTGGGGTAATTATGGTGCAACAAATCAAGTAAACGCTTTCCGACTTACTTCTTCAGGATTGGTGAATTATTGGTGGGCAAACGATTTAAGTGTTACAACAACAATAACACCGGGACTTTGGTATAATGCAGTTGCCACTTTTGATGGTACTACAAGAAGTATTTGGGTTAATGGTGTTTTAATTAATTTAGATACTCCTACCGGGCATAATGTTCCTAATGCTAATAATATTACAATAGGATTAACAAATACAACTGAATATTTTGATGGTAGTATTGGAGAGGTTCAAATTTTTAATAGAGGATTAACGTCTAATGAGATTGTAAGTAACTATAATGCGTTAGTAACAAGATATAACGGGTCAGATACAAATATTTGTGTAACTCCAACTTATTGTCCTGTGTTAACTCAAACACCAACACCAACTAATACTGTAACGCCAACAGATGGTCAACCAACTCAAACTCCAACCCAAACGCCAACTAACACTCCAACACCTACAAATACAGAAACTCCAACTAACACTCCAACTCAAACTAATACTGAGACGATAACAAACACGCCAACTAATACAGAAACTCCAACTAATACTCCAACTCCGACTAATACTGAAACACCAACACAAACTATAACGCCAACTAATACAGAAACTCCAACTAACACTCCAACAAACACAGAGACTAGTACTCCGACTAACACGCCAACTAATACTGAAACTCCGACTCAAACACCAACACCTGCAAATACAGAAACTCCAACTAATACTCCGACTCCGACAAATACAGAAACTCCAACAAACACTCCAACAAACACAGAGACTAGTACTCCGACTAACACCGCTACTCAAACACAAACGCCAACAAACACGCCAACTAACACAATAACTCAAACTCCTACTAACACTGCAAGTCAAACTCAAACGCCAACTAACACTGCAAGTCAAACTCAAACGCCAACTAACACAATAACTCAAACTCCTACTAACACTGCAAGTCAAACTCAAACGCCAACTAACACAATAACTCAAACTCCAACAAATACCCCTACCAATACAATAACGCCAACTAACACAATAACTCAAACTCCTACTAACACCGCAACTCAAACTCAAACTCCTACAAGAACATCAACTCAAACTCCAACACCAACTGTAACTCCGATAATTTTTAACAGTTGTGATGTTGTATTTAATAATAGTGGAAATGTGTATCATTATAATCCAACTCTTAATACTTCAGAATTAGTATTATCAAGTGGGATTGGTTCCCCTGATATTGCAATGACAAGTGATAAATTATGGTTATACAATGATAGTAATATTTATGAATATAATTTAACATTGAATCCGTTTAGTCTATCTCAAACGCCTAATAGAATAATATCTTATCCATCAGGGGCGTTTGGAGCAGGATTAGGGGCAATTAATAATACTACATTATTAATGGGTGGTTCTTCAATATATTCGTTAAATATTACAACAACAACTGCAACAAGTACTTTATTATTTAATTTACCATCCGGTACATTTGTTGATGGAGACATAGTTTATAATCCAACGACAACACACTATTTTGTAACATATTCAAATGGGGTTAATAGTTTTATTGGAGAATTTTTAAGTGATGGTACAATTTGGAACTCCAACCAATTACCATTTACTAATGCTTGGGGTATGTACATTGTTGGTACCACATTATATGTTGTACAGGGTACGACACGTCAAGTATGGTCAATTAACCCTACAACCTTAGCAGCAACATTCGTACAAACAGTTGCTGGTGTTCCAGGTATTTCAGGAGCGGCACAATCACCAAGTTGTATTACAAGTGAATTTATACAAACCCCTACTCCAACACCTACAAAAACAATGACTCAAACGCCAACAAATACTATAACTCAAACTCCAACAAATACCCCTACCAATACCCCTACAAACACAATAACACCAACAAATACTATAACTAAAACCCCAACAAATACCCCTACAAACACAATAACTCCAACAACAACACCTGAATGTTTGGCACCTATTTTAGATAATATCGTTGATAATGGTTCAACTTTAACAATTAACTATTCATTACCTGCTGGCGGAGGTTCTTGTGGGGCTTTATTTTGGTATTCATCAACTGATGGAATAAATTATACAATAATTTGTACGGCATGTGCTTGTGGAAGTTCTTATACTTTCTCAAAACCTTTAGTTGCTACTTATTATAAAGTTTATCAAGGATGTAGTACTTCACCGACTACAAGTTCATTTTCTAACGTTTTATTTTATTTAGCTCCAACTCAAACGCCAACTCAAACTAAAACACCAACAAATACACCAACTAATACACTAACAAATACACCAACTAATACACCAACTAATACACCAACAAGAACTGTAACTCCAACAGTAACTCCAACACCAACTGAAACACAACCAATAGTTTGTGTATGTTATACATTATATTACACTGAATCAATATTTCCGGCCCCTTACATTGGGATTACAAATTATCAATATGTTAATTGTGCGGGAGTCGTAACAAATCAAGGTGTATCTGAATTTGGTTCACCGGTAGATGTTTGTGCTCAAGAAGATACTGTTGTAAAAACCGGTGGTGATGGTGATGGTTATTGGGAAATAGCTGGAAACGATTGTTGTTTACCTCCACCAACACCGACCCCAACACCAACAACACCACCATCTTTATGTATAACAGACTTTCAATATGGTACAACTGCTTCTATGGCTTGTAATAACCCATTGCTTGATTTTAATTGTGCCGATAGTTGTGATTTGTGTTCCGCAACAATATTAAATTCGGGTGACGGAGAGGGTAATTGTTATGAATCAACTGCAACGGCGGGGTGGTATAGTGATGGAACAAATCGAAGATATTGGGACGGTACATCTTTTGGACTTTGTTCTTTGTGTACTGGATGTTTAGTTTCCGATACCTTAATAACATTATCAGACGGGTCTACTAAATTAATACAAGATATTCAAGTGAATGATGTACTTAAATCTATTGATGTATCAGGAATGCCTCAACCTGCGAATGAGTGGTACTCTTGGAGTAGTGATACATTGAATTATGTTAGTTCGACATCAACGGTTATTAATTTTACAACATACGAATTTGATTCAGTTGTTAACATTAATAATGGTAGATTAATTGCAACCGATTCTCATAACCACGTTGTTAAACAAAATGGTGTTTGGTACATTAGAACAACATCTGAATTAAATGTTGGTGATGTATTATTGGATATTGATAATACTGAATTTGAAATTACTTCATTAGTGGTAATTACAGAACCAACAACGGTATACGATGTTGATGTTAATAATAGTAACTTGTATTTTGCGAATAATGTCTTAACGCATAACAAATAAAGTATTTATCTTTTCTACGACCTTATCGTCTTTATTTGTTTTTTAATAAAACTATATTTCTTTTTGTATAAAACCCACTATTGGGTTATTTATAGTAAAACAAATTTGAATGGCTTGTAAAGATTATGACATAATAATAAGTGCTCTTGATATTGCGAATGCAACAGGTAATAGTAATCCTTCTCAGAATGGTACTGTGTTTGTTGATTACACTGATTGTTATGGTACACCGTTTCAACTATCATATAGTAGCGCAGGTACTTATAGTAGTGCAGTCTGTGCTGACGATTCAATTACTTTTGTCTTTTCTTATTTTAATAATAATGTAGGAACTATTACGAGTAATAGTTATGAGAATCAACAGAGTGCATGTGCAACAGTTTGTTATAATGCGGATGCGACAGTTAGTTCAACTGACTTAGCTGACGCTACCGGAAATACTGATGTTAGTAAGAATAACAAAGTTTTCTTCCAATACGTTGATTGTGATGGTAATGGTCAAACAAGTGATGGGTATGGAACCGCAGGATTTTTCCCTGATTCGGAATGTATTTCAGGTTCAACAAGTACATTTGCAATATATTATAAAAACGATGGGATTAATTACACAATTTTAAGTAGTTTAATTAATAATTATACTATTTGTGTTCCGTTAACTCCGACCCCAACTCCAACACCAACAAATACAGAAACACCAACACAAACTCCAACAAATACTCAGACTTCTACACCAACACAAACTCCAACAAATACAGAAACTCCAACTCAAACACCAACAAACACTCAGACCTCTACTCCAACTCAAACACCTGGTTGTTATTATATTGGTAAAGCTCTATACAGTGCTATCAATTGTGGTACGGCCTGTTCAACAACTTTCCAAGTTGATTTATATTCAAATTTTGACCCAATTGTACCGGGGGCGGTCTTATATTCTGATAGTTGTGTTACAACTGTAGTAGACGGTTATTATTCATTAGCTTCAACTCCGGGACCAAGTGATTTAGGTTGTTATACTGTTAATGGTGGTAGTGGTGTAATAAGTTCATATTCTATTTGCCCAACGCCAACACCTACACCAACTACTACTCAAACACAAACGCCAACTAATACTCCGACAAATACCTCAACTCAAACACAAACGCCAACTAATACACCAACGCAAACGACAACAAATACTCAAACACCAACTAATACTCAAACGCCAACAAATACCTCAACACCAACAACAACTCAAACACCAACACCAAGTGTGACTAGTGGTTATATCGTCCAATTTAAGAGTTGTGAAGATTCGTTAACTATTTTTAGGTATGTTGGTTTACCTTCAACATTAATTGTTGGACAAACTTATTTAATTAGTGATGTGTCTTTCAATGGATGTGCAACTGTTATAACTTATGATGGTTCAGGTCCAATATATGATGGGACGGGAAGTGTTATTACACAAGTTTCTTCGGGATGTGGTGATATTTTATGTCCTACAGTTGATAGTATACCGGCACTTCTTACTAATTGTAGTAATGGTGAAATATTGTATGCTAATGTTCAAAAAGATACTGCATTTGTAGGTGCAACTTATTATTATCAAGGTAGTTGTTATTCATTTGTTGAATTTTCAGGTGCTGGAGGACCTAACTTAGGTGAACCTGATTTCAGTGATTGTATCTATTGTATTCCAAGCCAAACACCTACGCCTACACCACAACCAACACCGACATTTACTCCCACACCTTCAACAACTCCATCACCTTGTACTAATAGTGTATATTGTTTCAGTACAACATTATCTTCATTAACAGGGTATACAGGTAATTATACTGTTGCGGGTAGTTATAATACTCTACAATATTATTCAGGTGATTCTACCACAACTTCATTTATTTATTACACTGGTTCATATTGGTGTTTAAGTAATAGTTTAGGAGGTAGTTGTGTATTACAGGGTGCAACACCTTGTAAATCGGTATGTCCGGATATTTCGGCAAACGATTTTACTGTTGGGATATGTCCTTCACCAACACCATTACCTGTTGATTGTACTACTTTTGATTTTAACGCTTATTTTGATTGTGATTGGGAACCAATTCCAACACCAACACCAAGTATTGCTTGTGATGATGTCAGTTTTGACTTAACAAGCTTTGGTCTAACACCAACTCCAACACCATCGGGTAATTTTTGTGCAAATACTGCTATTTCATTTAGTTTAAGTGGTTATACACCTGTTGGACCAACCGTTACTTCTACACCAACACAAATGCCAACTCCCGATATTCCTGTTGGAGGACAAGTGACATTTAATATGTTAGAAGAAGTGTTTAGTTGTATATCTGTTAAGGTATTAAAATTATGTGGAACCGAAACAGAAATTTATACTAATGATAGTTTAACTTACTTAGGTATTCCAATAACTATTGGTACTACTATATTAGCGGTTATAAACGGAACTCAGGAATGTGTTACTTACGTTAGAGATGACTTTAATTTCTCATCTAATTCAACTGTTGGTGCTATTTACAATGTTTATAGTAACTGTAGTTCTTGTTCGATATTAACTACTGTAACTCCTACACCATCAGTTACTAGTACGATGACAATGACACCAACACCTACAACAACTCAAACACCAACTAATAGTCCGACTCAGACATTAACACCAACTCCATCAAGAACACCGGGTGGAACACCAGCGCCAACACCGAATGGAACGCCAACACAAACTCCTACAAATACTCAAACACAAACACAAACACCGACAAATACTAAAACACCAACACCAACACCGATATATCAATATGTTTACCAAAGTTGTAAACCAATTAGTGCACAAGGTACTCAATTAACACAAATAATTCAGCCTGTACCGGTATCGTTTACTGTTGTGGTTGGTCAAGTGTTTAAAGATAAGAATGGGGTTTGTTGGGAATATTTGGGTAGATTTGAAAATTACTCACCAACAACAAGTGTGATAACATCAACTCAGTCAAGTAATTATTTTGTTGGAGCATCTACCGTTATCTATGAGAATTGTAGTACCTGTGATACTCCTTTAGTTACTTGTATTTCATCATTAACATTTATTGTTGAATACAATCAAAACGGTCAAAACGGTTCACCTTGTCCGGGTAGTCACGGTTGTGACGATGCGGTATTTGATATTAAAGCAAATGGTGTTTTTGTAGGTCAAGTTAATTTAAATAATGGTGGTAATGAACATGATGTTAATCCTGCTTTACGTAGACCACCTAATTACCCTAATTATCCGGGTGCTAGTGCTGGTGATAGATATGGGTCGATTGTGCTAACATCTGCAAATGCTCAACTAATAGCTGCAGCATCTACTAATGGTTTAATTAATTTCACATTCGATTGTGCCTGTGCTAAAGGGGTTAATTGTGATTCCGACAGGTGTCATACAGGTATTGGATGGGTTAGAATTGTTAAAAATTCAGGACTACCAACTCAACAAATATTGTATAGTGCGTGTCCTACAGGTAATATGTTACAAAATTTTAATCCTTGTCAAACAACATAAAAATAAAGTTATTGAATAATAAATAAACCATGGCAGTACAAGTTACAATTAGTAGTATAACAGGACAATCACCTTATGACGTTTACATATGTCAAAGTAATGGTAGTGGATGTTTCTACATATCGACAATAACAACAACACCGTATGTGTTTGATATACCAGCACCATACGATACATCATCATCATATCTATTAAAGGTGGTTGATGCAAATAACTGTACAATAAGTGGAATAGAAAACGTAATATGAGTCAATCAGTAACAATAACATCAGTAACTGCTAATACCCCGGTCGACATATACTATTGTGATTCGTTTAGTGCGAGTTGCGTATTTGTTTCGACAGTATCGGTATTTCCGTATGAATTTGATGTACCATCACCATATGATGAAATGGACTTTGTGATTAAGATTTTAGATACACAAGGGTGTAACGTAGGGGATACGGTGTTTATTACTCCAACACCAACAAGTAATGTAACACCAACGGTAACTCAAACACCAACAGGTACACCAACAACTACGCCAACGCAAACAACTACTCCAACAACTACTCCAACTCAAACAGGTACACCAACAATGACACCAACGAATACTGCGACTCCGACTCAAACACCGGTAGTTGCAATTCATTATGTTGGTCAAAATCCATTTACAACTTCAGATAATGTTTGTAATGATACTATGACAATATTACCTTACTACACTTATCTTAGTGAGGCGAATACAATTCCTGTGATAGGTGCGACAATTTATCAAACATTTGTAAATGGGGTTTTATACAACCCATTTAACGGAAGTGGTAAATTTTATAAAATGAGTTTTGGTTCATATAATTATTGGGTTCAAATTGGTGTTGATGGACAAATTCTTAGTTTTGGAATTTGTGTGAATTCGGTTACTCCAACACCAACTATAACTTCAACTGTAACACCAACGACTACTCAAACATCAACAAATACTCAAACACCTACAAATACTCAAACTCTAACTAATACTCCAACACCTTCAGTTACTATAGGATTAACTCCTACTGCAACTTCAAGTAATACTCCAACACCTACTCAAACTCTAACTAATACACAAACTCCAACTAATACACCAACACTTACAAATACTCAAACTCTAACTAATACTCCAACACCTTCAGTTACTATAGGATTAACTCCTACTGCAACTTCAAGTAATACTCCAACACCTACACAAACATCTACACAAACTCCAACACCTACACAAACATCTACGCAAACTCCAACTAATACTCAAACACCTACAAATACGGAAACTCCTACTCAAACACCTACAAATACGGAAACTCCTACTCAAACACCTACACAAACACCAACAAATACGGAAACTCCTACTCAAACACCAACTAATACGGGAACACCTACACAAACACCAACTAATACGGGAACACTAACACAAACACCAACTAATACTCCAACCCCAACACCAACCAGAGCATTACCTGTAACTGTTGGGGTGGGACAGTCGCCATATGCATTAACTGAGGACTCTTTGGGTAATGTGTATGTTGGAAATATTAATAGTGATAATATTAGTAAAATAACACCATCAGGGGTTTCATCTATATTCAAAGAGGGTATTACGTCACACGTTTTGGCTATGGATTCTTCTGATAATCTTTATGTTCCTGATACCGGTGGGTCAGGAAATCTTTATAAAGTTGAACCTAATGGGACAACAACTATTGTTGGGACTTTCCCACCTAGTCAGACTTATATTAAATCGTTAATATTAGATGGTTTAGGTAATTTTTATATGTCTTATGATGAATATGTTGTTAAAATTAATAATTTAGGTGTTTTAACAACATTTGCGAATGTTTCTGGTGTGGTTGCAGGTGCTGTTGATTTAAGAACTATGGTTATGGATAGTGTTGGTAATTTATTTGCAGTAAATAATTTCCCTACAAATCCATTAGTTGTTAAAATTACAACTGGAGGTACTCCTTCTGTTTTTGCAACATTTACAGGGGCTGCGGCAGATATTGCAATAGATTCTTCCGATAATCTTTATGTTAATCGTAATGATACGGGTGTTGTAAAAATTACACCATTAGGGGTTGTTAGTTATTTAGGTACAACAACAAATAAAGGGGAAGGGATAGTATTGGACCCTCAGGGTAATATCTATACAACTAATACAAATAATGAAAAAATATATCAAACAACACAATTAGGGGTTAGTACTATTTTTGGGTCTACACAATCAGCACCATTTGAATTATTATATTCAAATAGTGGAAAAATATATGTTGCAAATTGGGGTTCAGATACTGTTACAATTGTGTAAACTAAAACCAAATAAAAATATAATTATAGAATAAAGAAGAATGGCTTGTAAGTATTATGACATAACGATAAGTGGTATAGATATTGCGGACGCAACGGGTAATACTATTTCCCCTAACTTAAATGGTAAAGTTTTTGTTAAATACACTGATTGTGATGGTACAGAACAAGAGGTGGGATATGATACTCCGGGTACTTATGTTGACGAGTTTTGTGCGGATGACAATGAATTAGTACTTGTTGGTTTTTATTCTAATAATCAGCCTTTCGCTGTAAGTTTTAATTCAACAGCCACTGAACAAGGTAATTGTTCAACACCAGTGTATTGTTATGAGGCGATTAATAATACTGAGGGTATTTGTGAAGTTGGGTATCGAAATTGCGCTGCCGATGATACTATAACAATATATGTACCAATTGGTGAAACAGTATTTTTCTGTACTACTTTTGTAGTTGTTGATGAATGCGGTATATGTCAACCAACAGGTGATTTATGTGTTGATTGTGAGTGTAATTCACCCATTAGAGAGTCTATTTGTTTTGAATATATTGGGGTAGGACCAAATATTCTTTATCAATGTAGTGTTCAGTCTGAACCAACATTTTATAATGGCAGAAATTATTGGGTACTGGATGGGTGTCCAACAGATTCTTGGTACAATTATCCTGCATGTCCGATAATTGATAATAATAATTATATTTGGTGGAATGGTTCGTCGTGGGTTCATAGTGACACTTTAGGAGGTGGTTTTGTATTTACTACGTTAGCAAATCCGGGATTACAACCTATTCAAATTTTGGGAACATATGAATGGACTTCTGCTTTAATAAATTACTCTACTTGTGCCCCACAAATACTAAATTCATTTTCAGGTCCTTGTGTTCCATTATCTACACCAACGCCTACCCCAACACTAACAAATACCCAAACACCAACAAATACCCAAACACAAACACCAACAAATACCCAAACACAGACACAAACACCGACTAATACTTTGACACCAACACAAACACCTTCAACTACTCCAATTAGTTGTGGGTTTGGATTAATTAAAACAAATAGTGAGTATTATTACACTGATTGTTGTGGTAATTTTATTTCAGGTTTTAACAATACCGGTGATGGATTACAGGTAAGTTTTAACTATAACTTACCAAGAAGCGGTGTGGGTAAATTAAATGTGCCTGCAACAACTTTATGTTCGTCGCCAACACCAACACCAACTCCAACAATAACACCAACCAATACTGCAAGTCCAACTGTTACTCCAACAAATACTGTGACACCTACGCAGTCAGTTACTCCATCGGTAACACCATCAAATAGCCCGGTGACTAGACAAAAAAATGATTGTGATGTGACAACATTATTTGATATGGGTATTAGTTGTAATGTGATTCAATCGCCAACTGAAAGTAATCCGGTAGGTGGTATTTTATCCGTAAATGTTACAGGGGGAACCGCACCATATTCTTTTTTTTGGGAGGGGGGTCAAAGAAGTCAAACTTTATTTGGAATACCTGCGGGAAGTTATGAAGTGGTTGTAACTGATTATAAATGGCCTGATGGTCAACCTGACGGTGTTTCTGATTATACTGCCACAACAATCTGTGTGTTAGCCGGTCCTGTGCCAACATCAACACCAACAATGACACCAACACCTAGCCAAACACCACCTGTTCAATGTGTTGATTTATGTTATATTGCAATTGCACCTTTTGGTACACCAAATGAAGGCCCATACCAATTTGTTTGTGATGGTACTCAAAACGGTAGATTTAGATGGACCAGCGATGCAAGACTTGATATTATTTGGAATCCAATTAATAACCGAT
>Ga0181351_1000269_pt1 | contig 14445 bp, 28 predicted proteins | sample Su13VDMM15SD_FD_170485 | JGI IMG/M metagenome (GOLD analysis project Ga0181351, IMG submission 170485) | Freshwater viral communities from Lake Michigan, USA - Su13.VD.MM15.S.D | ecosystem: Environmental > Aquatic > Freshwater > Lake | place: USA: Michigan | collected 2013-07-16 | reverse complement strand
AAGAGACCCCATAGTATGTATTTAATGCACTCATTTATTTGCACATAAAAAAATACCACATCTTTTTTAGACGTGGTATTTTTCAACACTAAATTTTAATAGCCTTTATTCAGTAGGCGTTTCATTTGTCGGCGGCAACGATTCGCCAGGCGTTTGATCTTGTGTTACTTCAGACGGTGGTAAAAGTTCGGCGTCAAAATATACCGCGCCGTTGTTACCTTCAACAAGAGCGCCTTCAGGGAGTTGTAAGATGATTTTTTTCATTTTGTTTTTTTGTTTTTGATTGTTAAATATAGACCGTAAACAGAAGAAACAACACCGATCACTAATATAATACTTTGTAAAATCATGTTGAAAGTAGCGATCGAAATTCCGAACAACATGAAAGCAATAAATTGAGCAAACAAACCTTTTTCCATTCGTTTACTTTTTAATTATAAATACCAAAACCAAAACACCAACAATAACCCAAGGTAAATATTTCATCATGTCATTTTTCACGATGGTAACACCTTCTTGTTTTGCCGACACAAGCAAAGATGCTGTTTTATCTAACCCTCTTGGGAGTTGTTGCCCTTGTTCTTTTGCTGTTACAAGTTGGGAGGCAACTGAAGACAAAGCGTTTTTAAGTAAATCTTTTCCTTTCAACATAACTTTAAAAATTAGTTTGGTTCAACAAGTAACCAAGCTACGGTTGAAGTTTCCGTACCTGAAGTTGAAGTAATAGTAAAAGACGTCCCCGCGGTACGTGCCGCGATACGTAAAAAACCTTGTGTACCACCGGCGGTTTGTACCGATAAAAACACACGGGTGTTTGCAGTTATTTTTGTGTTGTTAACCACAAGCGTTCCACCTACTAAAGTAGCAAGCCCCATTTGTTCGTTGGCGCCGTCGTTTATTGCAAAAGTTCCGTTTCCGTTTAGTGTCTCAATGATGACTTTTCCATGCGCGGTTGTACCCGTCCCCGGTTGTAATAAAACGTCCCCGCCTGTTGATGTGGCGCCGGTATTGTTAGCTGCTATTATTCGCACCCCGTCGCCTTTTATTGAAGCTTCGTTTTTGTTGTTAGGTTGTAAATCTAAATTTCTTACGGTCGCCGCGATTGTTGAAGTACCAATTCGCCATGCCGCCGCCGTGAAAGTAAAAGTTAAAGCGTCGTTTCCGGCAAGATCAAAAAAACCTACGCCACCATTTGAAAACGTTGAAACGTTCCCGGTACCTTTTGCAAATAAAGAAAGCGATAAATCCGCCGGCGTACCGTCGGCGGTTATTCGTCTATTTAATGCTGAAACTAAACCCGTTCCAAGTAAAAGACTACCGTCTGTCGTTGAAGAAATGCCGGTCGTAATTAGGTCACCGTTAGCGTCGGACTTTGGTAAAAAGTTAGCGGGCGCTGTGTTTGAAATTAAAGACGAACTTACACCATTGACGCGCGCGCGTAAACGGTTAGTTGTTGAATTGTACCAAATATCACCGTTGGTAAGTGTTGAAGGGTCACCACCAAAAACACCGGCGTTTAGTCCGGGAAGGGTTGCAGTAGTGAGGGGCAAAAGTCTACCGACCGAAAGTACGTCACCGGTAGTGTTAAAAGTGAAACCCGCGTCGTCTGTTATTGAAGCGACGGCGGACGAAGACGCAAAAGGTACACGGTTAATTGTTAATTGTCCGTTTACTATTGGATTTGAAACGGTGTTAATCCTTCCCATTAAAGCGCCCGTTGACGAGTTCAGCCACAAGTCACCGTTAACAGGCGTTGAAGGGTTACCGGCAAAACTTCCAACGTTTAGACCGGGTAGAGTTGCTGAAGGTGTAAAAGTTCCGCGCCCGGCTGAAACTATGTTAGGCGTTGAAAATGTAGTACCGTCAAAGGTAAAACCCGTTGTGCTATTATATTCACCGCCGACACCGCCTTGATGGGGAATACCTGACGTTACTGAAGTATTCAATAGCATCATGGTACGGTTAGCCGAAATAAGAGGTAAAGTAATAACACGGTTCGCCGTTATTGCACTGGATGAAAAACTATAATTGAAAGTATTAGCAGGATTATTTATTCTTAGTGATGTGGCCGAAAAAGTTTGACTTGTATTGTTTAATCGTAAATCAAAAGCGCCGCTTAATGTTGTGTTTGCTATTAACGCGCCGCCCAATTGTACGTTAGCGCCGCCGGCTGTCAAGCCGTTGTTAGCTGTAGACAAACCTCCACCACCGCCACCGGCGCCCGGCACAAGTGTTTGCCATGTCCCGGCCTGTCTTAATCTCAAATCTTGCGTAGTGTGATTAAAATAAAGTTGCCCGTTAACAGCGTTTGCAAGTGTGTCTTTTGCCGCTATGCCGGTAGTTAATCGCAGGGTTTTACCTGTTAAGTTTAATTGAGCGTTTGCGCTTAACCCTATTAATAACAGCGCGAAAAGGAAAAAACTTTTCAAGGTGTTTTTTTGGTTGTTAGGCAAAATTTTGTCGGCTCCCTTTTGTGTAATTTCTAAACCTTTTCCGGTTAACTTCAAAAGTAAGTCAACTAAAGAAAGATTTTTTGAAGTTGGCACAAGTCGCGCGATAATTTCATAAGTCAAAAGCGATATTTCAGCCCAGTGAATATGAAGAAAATTTAAAAGTTCTGTTTTCATTTTTTACGGGTTTTACGTTTGGAAATTTTTTCTACTATAATAGTAATTAGGTGTTTGGCTAATTCTATTAAAATTGGTTCAAATGGTTTTTGTTTCATGGCTTTGAATTTATAAGTAAGTAAACGAAAAACGCTGAAATAATCAATACCACGACGCCGGACACTTTTACAAGGGTAGGAAAAGATTCAATTCTTTTAAGCCATCCTTTTAAAAATACGTTTTGAGTCGGGTCACGTTTTACAATAGCATTATAAAATTCAATCCTTGCCTTTTTGATTTGGTCATGAAGGGTGGAGGCGTTTCTTTTATTGATTTGTGAAACGGTATCTTTTCCTAATACACCGTCTTGAGATACGCCGACAATTTTTTGAACGCGTTTGATAGCGGCGGCGCCTGAATTCACATAAAAATCAAAAATAATACTTGCCACCTCTTGGGATGCAATAGAAGAAAAATTTCTACCTGACCACATAGCCCGGTAAAAATCTAAAACTAATTCATTGAGGTTTTCAAACTTTTCATTGTTACGAATTTTTCGCCCTTGTTTGATACCGTCAATAAAAGACCATCCCGACCATGAAGGCCAAAATTTTCGAGCAATACCGGCGTATGTTTCGCCGCCCTTATCGGCGGCAATATTCGCATAACCACCTTCAAAGGGTTCAACATACTTTTTATAAGCTGTTAAAAAGTCCGCCATTGTTAAAGGGTTTTTTTAAGTTGAAGGAAAAAATAAACAGCGACCAATACCAAAACAGCGAGTAAAATATATTTGAAGTTTGCGCCAATTGAACCAAAACCTTCAGTAATTCCGGTTACACCTTTAGTAAGTTGAGCTCCTATACTTTTTTCATCTTCAATTCGCTCTTGTTCTTTTTTTACTTCAATGGCTTTTCCGTCAGACGTTTGTTCGGCAATTTCAGAATCAAATAAACCTTTTTCATGTTTAACCCATCCTTGGGGCTTGCCTGAAAAATAATTTACTTGCCACCATACTTGACCGTCACGAACTACCCAAGAATAAATTTTTCCTATGTTGGCGCCCTTCGTGTAACTTTTCACAATGTCCCCGGACGTTGAAGGAATTTTATAAACAGGTAACGCCGTCTTTGCAACCAAAGTAGAATTGATATAAAAATCAGCGCTTTTTTTCTTACCCTCCAAAGAGTCGGGCAAATACATTTTATTTCGTTTTTCAATGACGGGTAAATGAATACATTTTTTCATTTCTTCCGTATCGTCGGGGATGTTATAAGCGGGATACATTTTTTTTATTGGTTAGTTTTACAAATTGTGCCTTACGTTTAAACTGTTTTTCAGAAAGCGATTTTATAGGCGCTTCCCTAATTTGTGAAGGGTTGTATCCTTTGCAAATCATGTAATTAGCCGCCATCAAATCACAAAAAACTTCTGTGTGATACCTTGCATGACTGTATTCATGATAACGAATAAAATCCAATTCAGGTAAAGGCAAATCTTTCATGGCATTGTCAAACAAAATTAATTTGCGATGCCAAAAGATTGTACACTTATTAGGATTGTAACCAAAACGAATTTTAAATCCGTAGGGCTTTTCCCTATTGCGTTGAAAGGGCGGCAATTTATACAACGGAAAATTTACGGGCGTTTCGCGCGGTCGTATGTTTCCCGAATCTATAAAGTATTCGCCAGGCGGTAAATTAAATTCCTTTACTTTAGGTAAAAGACTTTCAGTAGAATAAAACAGTAAGCCCCGGACGTCACGAATAACGACCGGGGAATAAGGGTCTTTGATGACAAAGCCTGTTTTATCAAATACCTTCAACCTTTTCATTTATTGTTTCTTATAGAAAAATCCAATAGCAACAACAACCAAAAGAACGCCTACAATCATGACCGGGGACAAAGAAAAACCGCCGGCGCTTAGTGTAGGCATTTGCCCTTCTTCAGTCGGCGCCAAAATTAATTCCTCCGCGCGTTTTACTTCAGCCGTTTTCGGTAGCGTTTCGGCGCTTGTAAGGCTTTCGGAAAATCTTTCCTGAAGGTCAGTAAGTTTTCCTTTTCCCGTGTCAACAAGTTGTTGCCCTTTTGATATTACGGCTTTTCTAAGTCCGACGGGTACGCGGTCAGACGCTTTTAAAAGCGATTCGCGCAAAGGGGCGCCCGATAAAGGTTTGATAACCGGCGTTCCTTTTGCGCCTGTTACACTTGAAACAATATCGGCTTTGGGCAAAGCATTTGCGGCGCGTTTTGTTTGTATCGCTTTAATGCCTTTACCTACTAAGGGCGCGGCAATAGCGCCCAAACCGACGGCGGCGGCAACGGGTACGGCTACTTTTAAAATAGGCTTTGCAACATTTTGATAAGCCTTACTTTCACGAATTTTTGTAGCAACTTTTGTGTCGCCGATTTTGTCGCCTACTCTTTTAATGCCGGCGACGGCTTTTTTCAAAAAATAATCGGGCGGATAAAGAACGTCCGCAACTATTGGTTTAGAAATTCTAATTGTCCGGGAGCCGGTGAACGAATCAGTTTTTTCGTATGTCATAAAAATTTTTATTTAATGGTTTGTACTAAAAAGTCAAAAGAAATGTTGTCAGTAGTAACACCTAAAAAGGTGTTGACTCCCATAAATTGGTTTAGGTTAAAATCTGTTTCCATAGCGACAAAATTATTTTGTTCATCATACGGACTTCTAAAAAGATACGGCTGAATTGAATCGTTTCTAAACGTTCCTAAATTGTCGGCGACGGTGAAATTTATTGATTCATTTAATTGATTGATGTCAACGAAATAAAAGTTTACACTTTTGATTTTTAGTTTTCCGTTTCGTCCGTCGTTTTGTGTGGTTAACAAATTGGCAACAATAGAACCTAAGCCCGTGTAAGAATTAGAAAGTACAATCCAAATAAAATAATTGGGGTTTTGCAAATTGTCACAATACACTTGTACAATGTCGCCGGGGTTTAACCTTGACTGAATTTCGTTTAATCCCGTGAAACCTAAAATAGAAGTTGAAGTAAGTTCTTTACCATTTGTAAACGTGCAAAGATAATTTCCCCTCGGTGGGGTACAAATTTTTTGTGCAATGGAGTAACCGCCGTTTTGGTCAAAGGCTCCAAATAAATAAACCGGCCATTTAACATTAAGCCCGGCGGCAATAATTAAAGGGTCTGTTATTGGTAAAATTTGACCGTTCACGTCTGTAAAAAACCTTTGTACTTTCAAAGGTATTGTGTGCTGTTCAACCATCACATTATTAGGCGACGGGCTTTGCGCGGCGCGGTTCATGTTTAGGCGTGGTCTAAATTGTCCGTTCATGATTTTTTAGTTTATAAAAAAAGGGGCGGAACTTTCGCCCCGTCCCTTTCTTAGAATTAACAAAACAATTTTTTAGTACGCGGTTTTATCAACGCTTTGAACGAAGATAGACCATTGCGCCGTACCGTTAGGAATGTCCGGATTTAACATAACAGCAAGGGCAACTTGTTTATCAACACCTTTTTTCAATGGTATGTCAATAATGTTAGCTTGTTGTTGTTCGGGCATTTTAAACGAGTTAGGCGAAACAAAATCCGAATCAAATTTACCAAACAATGATTGTTTCAAAATTGAAATGTTGTTTTGGTATTGGTTCAAACTTGCCGCCGTGCTGTCAGGCATGATGTAACGAAGCATATTCATTAGGAACATATCGGAATTTAAAGCGTCCAATAGTGTGCCGTATGCAACTTGGGTACATCTAACAATTACGAAAATCACGTAGTTAGAACCTGAAGTAATGTAAACAGGTTGTACAAGGTCGCCGACTTGTAACGCGGCGCGCGCGTTTGCATCAAGGTTACCGAAAATAGTTCCGCCTTGACCTTCACCAAACACGAAAGGGTTATCGTATAACAAACCACCTGTTAAGGGGAATTGCGCACGAAGTTTTGCGAAACCTCCCGCAAAGTCGGAATTTCCGAAAACAAAACCGGGTAGTTTTGCCTGAGCAATAGCGGGAACGGCGGCGGCAACGACGGCTTGTGTTGTAGCGGTGTAAACACCGGCGGCAACTGTAAACCATCGAAGAACAAAAGAAACATCAAATTGAGCGGCGAAACTTGGGTTTCCGGTCGCGCGGCCTAATTTGGTCGCTTGTGGGTTAACGCTTACCGGCGCGTCTGCGTGATCTACACCGGAATATGAATCGCTTTCGGCGCGTACCTGAGCCAAAAGGGCGCGGTCATGGTTTGAAAGCGAACGGGCTGAATTTTTTCTTCGAATCTGCAACATATTTTTTACTATTTAGTAGGTGAAAAAATTAATCAGCGCTGTCAAAAGTTTCGTACTCTTCATAAGAGTTCAAACCTATTTTTTTCGAAACATAAGCGGCCAAAATAACGCCTACGATAACGATAGCTAGGGTAATCAAATGATCTTTCATAAAATGGAATTTAGATTAAATTAAGAATTGTTTTTAATTACGGGAAACCTTTTCCCGATTTGGTAATACAATGGTATAGTAAAAAATACTCAAAAAAAACAAAAAACCCGAAAATATTTTTTCGGGTTTCGGTTCTCAAAAGGGGAAATTTCCCTGTTTAGTAAAGATCAAAAGAAAGGGAGGGAGGCACCACGCCTTTAGGGCGCGGGTAGGTGGCAAAAAACGGATGGTTTTTCGCCGCGTCTTGTACCCGTCGCCATGCCTTTGTAAGTTCGGGATTTTGGAAACCGTCGGAAACAATTTTTTCCGGGTCGTTTGTTTTAAAAATTACTACCGTATTACATAAGTCCATTATATATTTAGGCAACGCCCTGAAGGAATGAAATAATAAAATTACGGTGTTATTCGTGTGGCGCTTACCGACTAAAATTTTTTGCAATACGTCAGCCCGTCCCCGGTTTGATAAAAACGCGGTAGCGTCTTCAATCAATATTACACAATTCTTTTTCCGGTAGGCACGATTTAAAAATTTATCAATGTCAGCATCAAACGGGTAAGGGTAGTAAGTCCCGTACTCATTATTTACATCAAAAATCATTAAGGCGCTTTTATTAACCTTTGCAATAAGTTGTTTGGTAAAAAAAGTTTTCCCGCAACCCGTACCGCCGACGATGGCAACCGCTCTACTCATAAAAATATTTAAAAATCCAAATACCTATTAAACTATTTGAGCGAAACAACCTTTTAAAAATTAATTCAAACGGCGCCCAAAAAACCGCTAAACAAACAACCGAACAAAAAATTATTTTATTCATGCTTTCAGAAATTCAGAAATTAAACTTTCTTCATTAAACCAAATAAAAGGTTTTGAACCAATACCGTAATACGTCGGGCGCTTATTGAGTAAACAAACGCGCATCGAAATAATTACATCATTGTAACCAAGACGATAATATATCGCAAAATTTTTTTCTGTGTGCGATAAGTCCCAATTTGTAGTTAGCATTTTACTTGTGCGCATCTTGCGACGGTTTAATTTTTATTTTTGCTTCAGCTAACATTTTGGCTTTCATAAAATTAAGCCCGTAAATACCGGCAAGCGTAAAGACTAAAACCACCGTTGGGTTAGCAGTAAGGCGAACTTGTGCCGCTACTTTGTCGGCAATAGGGGCTAATTCGCTTTTTTGTTTTGCGGTCAATTCAAGGTCTTCAGATTTAATTTTAACCTTAGAAAAATAATTGTTCGCCGCAACAAAAAGCAAGGGTAAAAGTAAATCAATCATTGTCATAAATAAGGCGCCGGAAATTATTTCCCCTGAAATAGTTGTTGGCGTATTATTGTGTTGAAAGTCAACTTTCGGTTTTGTCCCGGTCGGTCTAAGTTGCCCGGCTTTTTTTCCCGTTTGATAGTACAAGGGGTTTCCCTGCCATTGTCCGGCGACGGCGGGAGGTACAAACGCCGGCGGCAAATTATAGGGAACGTTAATAGTTTCCGGATCAGGTGTTTCGGTAGCCGCTTCAGTATATCCCGCCAGTAAGTTTTCAAGGTCGCCGGTATCGGCAACGGGAGTTTTTAAATTATCGATTGAAGAATTTTCTTCAGGCTCCAATTCGTTAGTTAGTTTCTTCATTTTTTTTATTGATAAGGTAAGCAATTAAAACAGCAAGAGTAAGACCGACCAAAGCCCAAATCCACGAATTATCCTTTTTAGATTCAAAGGTTTTTTGTTCTTTGGTTTTGTCTATTACGGTTTCCAATTTTTCATTTTCAATTTCAGGAATACTTTTTTCAGTATTTTCGCTATCCGTCGCGGCGTCTGTTTTCGTCCCGGTGTTTTCAGGTATTGAAACAGAAACTTTTTTAACCCTCTTTTTTTCCGGCTTTGTTTGCGTTTCATTTTCTTCAGTTAATTTTTTCATAGTTCAATAGTTTTTTTCTGTTTTAAATCTCCTTTTTGATACGCCAAAATAATTTCTATTTTGCCATGATCGTCATAGTTCATTACTATAAAATCAATGGTAACGTCTTTTTCTACTTTTGAAGACGCTAACTGCGTGAAGGTTTTTATTAGGTCTTCACCGTCATCTAATTTGTATTTGTGGCGCCCGGTGGCTTTGTATCGTTCCGGGATGTCGCCTAACCTTTGGGGATATTCAATATCAAAAATAATTTCTTTTGATACGGTATTCATTTGCATTTTATAGCGGTCTATTTCGTGACCTATTGTTGAAACTACTTTTGCATGAAGTAAAGACAACGCCGTTTTTACGGGAATAATCCCGCGCAAAACTTTTCCAAAATCAAACATTTTCTTTGATGGTTAATTCCGTAATTCTTACTTTTTTTTCTTTTGCCATGTTGAATACATGACTTAAAGCATGGTTGAAATTAAACGCTTTAATTTCTTCACCTCCTGAATAGGGTCTTTTTTCCTGCGTGGGTTCGTTATGTTGAACGCCTTTGATAAAAAAATTATAATTCCTCATAAATATAAATTGGTTTAGTTAATCCGTTTTTTAAAATTTCCCGTTTGTCATAAATGTTCTTTACAGTTTTATTTCTTTTAATTAATTGACCGGGTTCAATTTTTCTTTTTAGGGCTTCTTTTGACTTCACTAAGTTATAATAAATAAAACTATCTGAAGAAATTTGTTCAACAATTTTTACTTCTTTTTCTGTTTCACCTTCAAAAAGTTTTACTGTTTTCCCTTTATCAACCGGGACACCCTTAACCCTCCAAACTTCTTTTTTTGAAGTGTTTATATATTTGTAATTCTTTAACCCTTTTATTTCGGTAACAATCTTGTTTTCTACTTTCCACCCTCCCAACTCCAACGAAGAAATAATGCCGTCATCTATTTCAAAAAATATTGAATCAGTATCGCAGTAGACAATAGAGTTTTTTTCCATTGCCAACATCTTTTTTAACAATTCAACCCGCGCCGCTGAAGTAATGTAAGAAGCAAACGAAGGAATACAATAGGAAACAGTCATTGTTTTCACGCTGTTAACAATCAAAAAAGCATCGTTCCGGTCTTTGTTGAACATCTGAAGTTTGACAAACAAAAACTTACTTTGGTACTCCCTTATTAAATCCCATTGTTTATTGATGTCTTCAATGTAAATGCTTTCTTCAGTTATTCTTTGCGCGAACTTACCGTATAATGAATTTGAATAATACTTTGCAATGGAACGGCCTAAATCGTCGCCGCTTACTTCAGCCTTTATTTTTTTATCTTGTAAGGTGTCAACAAAAGACGCAAAAGGGCTTTCCATTTTTTCACCGTAAACAACCTTTGAAACTTTTAAAATCTTTATTGCTTTTTGTTCTATTGCAAAACGCAATTCGTTAAAATTCCAACACCCGGAAAAAACACCCGTTGGAAAAATTAATTTACCGTCTTTCTTATAAGGTAAAAAACCAAACGTTGTTTTCTTATGTTCAACTTTACAATATGCTAACCCTTCGTACCAATAGAGATATTTTAAAAAAGTTTTGGTATCAATTCGCTTTTCTATTTTAAGCGTCCGGGGATTTGGGAACGTTGTATTTTTCATCCTGTCCGGGTACATCGAATTCACATCTATAACTTTTGAATGTGTCTTTCCGATTTTAAACGCTTCAGTCCGTCCGCCAAAATATGAATCAAAAAAATAAGACACATTAGAATTAAATTCAATGTGGTGGGGCATTTGATAACGCCGAAAGTAAGTCATTGAAAGTGAAGCCTGAGTAATTTTAATATCCCCGGCAAACTCAAAAGAACGCAATAGGGCGTCCCAAACTATTTGACAATCCCGAATACAATAATTAATATCTTTTTGTGTTATGCCTTTAGAACGGTAACCCGGTTCGCCTAACGTTTCTTTTTCAAGTCCCTGCATTTTTCCCAAATCAGCTACACCGGCGCCGATGAAAATATTCATTGAATCAGCAAAGACACAATTTCCATTTGTGGCGCAAATAAATTTTCCGTTGAAAATTGCGTAGGGGTCAAAAAGAAAAATATTTCCAAATATGGTGTTAAGGTCATATTGCGCGTTATGAGCAAAAACCTTTTTGTTTTTGTACTTAGGGTCTTTTAACTCTTGTTTAAATTCCTCCACCGAATAAATAACTTTAGTAAAATTCAAACCGTATATAACACCGAAAATAAAACTTTCCGGGCGCGCGTCTAACCTCCAATAAATATAACCGTCCCTTTTTTTCATTCCGGTTTCAACATCGAAAACATAAAAATCCGTGCAAAGTTTTACCGACGGTGAAAGGGTGTAAAGTATGGATGTTTTTTTCTTCACTTGAATTTGAAAAATAGATACTTATCTATAAACTTTTCTAATTTGTCGGCTTTGCGCGGTGAAGTAATCCAAAGAAAAATTAAAATAGGAACGCAAAACAAAATGAACATTGTATAAATAAAAAATGTAAAAGCAAAAATTCCTATCAATGTGTCCATATCAGTAAATAAATTTTATTGAAACGCCGTTAATTGTGTCGGGGTCAAATGTCCCGTATTGATCGGTTTCACCGTCGGACGGTTCGCCCTCCATGTCTTGCCATTCTTCAAAATCGCTTTCCATGTTTTCTAAAATTCCGTCAATATAGCCTTGTACGTTTGCAGTATTAACAACAAAATCCAAAGGTGAAACACTTGTTTTTGTACCCGGTGACTTTGTGCCGTCTTCATTTAGTTTTTTTCCCGACACAATAACCACAACGCCGCGCGGCGGTTTGCCTTTCAGTTTAACCATGCGTTGAATCTTTTCTTTAACGTCCGGGGATGACTTGAAAAGGTTTTTCTTTTTTTCAATTTTGCGGACGTTAGCAAAAGTAAAATCTATTTGCTTATTACCGCGTCTTTTTGAATAGACGATTTTTCCAACTTCTGTTTTAACAATAGCGCTTTTCTTTGGCTTAGTAATAGCCTTTGATTTTGTAGGTACGTTAGAGCCTTTGCGCTTTTGTTTTCGCTCCACACGTAACGAAGAAACTTTACTAACTTTTTGTAAAGGTTTGTTTCTTCTTTGTACTTTCTTTTTAGTGTCGCTTGTTCTTTTTGGGCTTGCTCCTGAAGGGCTTTTTGTATTTTTAGTCCGGACTTTTTTAATTGTCTTGACCTTTTGCGGTAGGCGCTTTGCATTTGGTTTGCTTTTTGTTTTTGATTTTGATTTTGCTTTTGCCATAAGAAAATAACGCCCGGCGAATTACCGCCAGGCGTTTTGTTAGTTGAAAAAATTATTCTTCAGACGAAAAAAAATCTTTCGCTTCGTCCATGCTTTCAAAGCCCCAAATGTCAAAGGCGTTGAAAGTTCCTTTTTCGGCTTTCTGTTTTCCAAGGAATCGGAAACCGTAAACCGTGCCGGGCGTGGCGTCTTTGATATGCTTTTCAATCAAATACGAATTTCCGACAATGTGATTAGAACCCTTTGCGTCGGCAAAGATGTACCCGATTACGTCGCCTTTCTTTTTTGTTTTGTCTTTCTTATCGTCTTGGGGACGAAGAAATTTTTCAACATAAGAACCAAAAAAATCTTTGGTTTGGTCAAAGTCAACGTACTCAGGTGTCGTTAATTGTTTCATAAAAAATTTGTTTTGTTAATTGTTGCCTACTCATTTTTTTAAACACCCTTTTCAGCTTAGTAGGTGTAAAGTTTTTATGCTTTCTTTTTAGGTGTTTCAAGTTCCTTGCCCGAAACCCTATCAATTAGCCGTCCTAACTTTACAAGACTTTGCGGGTCTTTGTAGGAAATTTCTAAATGCGTTTCTTCACCTACCGGAATAGATTTGTAAGTTTTTACGCCGGCAATTTCAGCCGCTACCCTTACGCGTTTTTCTTCAGTAGTTAGAAAGGTTAATTTTGCCTTTGGCATACTTTTGTAAAATTGATAATTGTGTTTTGCATTTCACGGGCTGCAAATCTTTGCCCTATTAATAACCCTAAAATAACGTAGTGACGCGGGCTAATTTCGTGCTCGAATATACGCAAAAGTATTTTTTCAAGTGTCACCATATCGCAGCCGCTATTCAAAGAAATAATTCTTTGAACGGTTTCAATTTCTTTTTTGGTGCCTAATGTTTCTACTATTTGCATACTTAAAAATAGTGATGCTTTATTTTATAAGCAAATTCAATTCAACAATTTTCGCCTTGTATTTTTCAATTAACTTTTTTGTATCTCTAATTTCTTTGTGGAGGTAAGCGATTTTTGTTACAAAAACTTCATAGGACAAACCGTTGTTGTAGTATCGGTCGGTCGTTTCCTTTTTTTCCTTTTCGCATATATTCAGGTAGTTTTCATTCACCGTTAACAGATGCGTGTAATTGTTTAGTTCAAGGGTAGGGGTTTTTCGTAATAGACTCATAAGTTTTTTAATTTACCGTTAAATTCATTTTTCCAAAAGTTGAACGTTAATTTTCAATTCCTTTATTTCCTTCCAAAGTCTATTCCTTAACCGTCTTAATATCAGCAATTGTTCACGGCTCAAAAAGTCTTTGCGGTCTTTTATCTTTGCTTTCACTTCAGCAAATTCAAATTGCTTTCGGTTAAGTTCGGGGATTAATTGCGTTAGCGTTTTCATATTGTTTTTTAAAAATTTGACCGGATAAATTAGCCCTCATAAAAACTTTGGAACTGATTAAAACAAAATTAAAATAAGAGTCGAAAACTAATGATTGATGACCGGCCGGCTCCCCAATTGTAGGACGATTCCACATTATAACACACCGTTGTTTTTTATTTTCCGGGTTAAAATTCGTTTCGCTGAATGTATTGTCGGCACCCATTTTCTTTAATTTCTTTTTCGTGGAAAAACAGGATTCAACTTTTTGACGTGTAACTTATCCACCCGCGTAAATGATGCGTTGTAAGTTGCTGAAGAATACGCCGGGCAATATTGCTTTGGGGTACACTTTGCAAAAAGTAACATTATCAGCAATAAAATAATTATTGCAAATACGGTTTGAAGGATTGAAGGAATTTTATTTTTCATTTTTTAAAATGTTAGTTGTTCGCCCCTCATTAATTTACCTACAATAAAATCTATTTGTTGACCTCTTGTAATTTCGTAACCGTTTAGCGCGTAATCATTATCCTTTGTTGCGGCGTAACGTAACAAAATAAAATAGTTAGGTTTTAAAACACGTTCCCAATTTGCAAGGTCACGGCTTTGTATTTCAATACCTTTTTGCGTGGTGAATGTTTCGTTTGATGTCGGCATTTTGTAGGCGTTTAATGTTGTTTTTTGTTATTCAAATATAGTATTAAAACGGATGTGTACAAAAATATGTTGCGAAAAATAGGCTTTTTTTTATGCTATTTATTTTGATGTATTATTTTGTAGTGTAAAAAATATGTGTTATAAAAATAGGGCTAAAAAATAGTGTGTACAAAATCTATACTATGGGGTCTTTC